>Ga0209980_10001239_pt1 | contig 14088 bp, 15 predicted proteins | sample CR02metaG_FD_183611 | JGI IMG/M metagenome (GOLD analysis project Ga0209980, IMG submission 183611) | Deep subsurface microbial communities from Mariana Trench to uncover new lineages of life (NeLLi) - CR02 metaG (SPAdes) (version 2) | ecosystem: Environmental > Aquatic > Marine > Ocean trench... | reverse complement strand
CCGAAAGCTCTCCCAACGCGACCCGCAGGACTTCTACCACGGGCTGCTAGAGTTCGTAGTAGGGATTCCGCGCCTTGCGCAAGCGACTGCGGGCTCGGTTATTCGGCGTCGAAGCCGTCGCGCAGAAGCTGCTCGAAACCTGCCTTGGGCACCGGCCGGCTGAAGTGGAATCCCTGGAGAAACTCGCAACCCGCGGCGCGGAGATAGCTGGCTTGCTCCGCGGTTTCTACGCCCTCCGCGACGACCTCGAGGCGGAGATTGTGAGCCAGGGCGATCACGCCTTTGACAATCGCCATGTCGCCCTGGTCCTGGGGCGTGTTGAGAACGAAGGACTTGTCGATCTTTAGGGTGTGGATTGGAAAGCGCTTGAGGTAGGCAAGGGATGAGTAGCCGGTGCCAAAGTCATCGATTGCGATATGCACTCCCAAGTCGTGCAGCTCCTGGAGGCGCTCGAGGGTTTTCTCGACCTCGTTCATCGCGACGCTTTCGGTAATTTCCAGTTCGATCGCCTCGGGCTCGATCCCGCTGTCGCGCAGAATCGACCTGACGGTCTCGACGAAGCTGCGCTCGCGAAACTGAATCGCCGAGATGTTGATGGCCATCGTCAGATTGCCAAATTCCGGTCGCCACGCTTGCACCTGCTCGCAGGCTGTTCGGAGCACCCATTCTCCCAGGGGGATGATCTGGCCGGTCTCCTCGGCGATCGGAATGAACTTGACCGGGCTGATCTCACCCATTCCCGGATGGTTCCAGTAGGTCAGGGCCTCAGCACCGATGATCTCGTTGGTCTCGCTGGACACCTTGGGTTGAAACCGAAGCATCAGTTCTTGGTTTTCGAGCGCGTAGCTGAGCGCCATCTTCAATTGCAGTTTTTCGAATGCGTAGCCACCCATGGTCGGTGCGTACATTCGGCAAAGGCCGCGCCCCTGCTTCTTGGCCGATACCAGAGCGTTCTCGGCGTTGCGCAAGAGTGTCTGCGCATCCTCGCCATCCCAAGGAAACACACTGCCACCGATGCTGGCCGAGATGGCCAATTCCTGTCCGCCGAAGTCGTAGGGCGCGGAGACGACATCCAGGACTTTTTGGGCGATCGTCTTGACGTCCTCGCCCGATGCCACGTCTGCGATCAGGAAGGCGAACTCGTCGTCCCCGAAGCGCGCGAGTAGATCGATATCGCGGCGAAGTCCGACCAGACGCTGGGAAACACCCTGCAGGAGGAAATCGCCCACGGCATAACCGTAGGTGTCGTTCACCTCCTTGAAGTGGTCGATATCCACAACCAGGATCGCAAGCTTGTCGTTGCGCGGGTCCATGTCCAGCACGGTCTGCTCGAGTTGACTCGAGAACACTTGCCGGTTGGGAAGCTTGGTAACGGCATCAAGAAACTGGTGGCTGCTGGCCTGTTCCTTGGAGCGCGCTGTAGTGATGGTCAATTCGGCCAGAGCGGCCGCGATCTCGAGCGCCTGGATCTCGGTAGAGGAAGCCGCTCGCGGTTGCGAAAAGTAAAGAGCCACGGTTCCGAGGACCACGACGTGGTCCTGCTCGCCGGGCCTCTCGGCCCAACGCATTCCCCGAATGGGAGCCGACCAGCAAGCGCCCAGGCCGGCAGCCAGGGCTTCTTCTGTGAGGCCTTTCCAGACCACGTCCGCCTGCAAATCTTCTGAGACGATTGTTTCGTTGCCGTAGGCCGCCGCGCAGCAGGTCCCGGGCGCGAGACCGATGGTCAAGCCGGTAATCGACTGCCGAAAGGCGTCGGGCAGGCTCGGCGCGGCCAAAACCTCCAGCGCCTGAGAAGATGGCTCGATCCGAGTCACGCAGGCTATCGAATTGGGGAACAGTCGCTCGAGGCTGACGCAGAACTCGGCGAAGGCCTCTCCCAGCTCGCCGCCGCTTCCGACGAGCTCGAGAATCTTGCTCTGGGCAAGAAAAATCTTCGAGGTGAGCGTCGAGGTGCTGTGCGCGACAGCGAGCCGCGGCGAATTCATACGCTCCGAATGTTGCCGTAGACGGGAGGCCGTCCGTGTAATGTAATGTACACCTTCGCGAGTCGGACGATTGTCGCAAAAGGACGGGCCGACGCCATTCTTCGACCTGAGATTTTCACGTTTGCCGCGGAAAATCCAATCACGGTCCCGGCGCGTGCGCGGGCAAGCGAAAGTGACCGCAAGGTGTGACGATCCGGGATCCGTGTTTTGCTAGCATGCTCTCTTGCGAAGAAGGTACTTGCCTGGATTATTCACCAGGATTCGTAGCGAGGAGGTGCACCTCCGCAGGAGAACCCAGGCGAATAGTCCAAGCCACCAGGACGGTTCGGCTCGACAATCACGGAGGGATCCAACAAAGCAACTGGCAGCGCTGGTGGCGGCCGCATTGCTGATGTTGGTGAACGGTTGCGGCGACCGCAGCGAGCCGCCGGTTGCTGATGACCGGGGTTCTACAGCCAGCGGTGTTCTGGTCTCCGACGCCGAAAGCCTGCTGAGGGCCGAATTGGCACAGGCCGATCGCGAGTTCGCCCGCAGCGTGCGCGACACCGGCCTCGAGGGTTGGATCGCCGCGTTTGCTGAGAATGGCAGGGTGCTGCCGGCGGACGGACCGATGGTGACGGGCCCGAGCGCGATTCGAGATATTTTTACGCCGCTATTCGCCCAACCGGGCTTCGAGATCACCTGGGCTCCGGCTGGAGCCGAAGTCGCTACGTCGGGAGATCTTGGTTACACCTACGGTCACTGGAAGACCTCCATGCCGACGGTCGGAGCCGGTGTCGAAGAAGCCGAAGGCAAGTACGTCACGATCTGGAGCCGAGATTCGCAAGGCCGATGGCGGGTGCTTCTCGACATCGGGAACACCCAGCCCGCCACGCAATCACAAGGGACGCCTTGATACCGAGCGGGCGAAGCGAAGTGCGTCTGTTATGGTTCAGGGGCCGTGGCAGCCAAGACTATTTACCGCGTCAGCTTTCTCCAGCAGGGGAAGGTCTTCGAGGTGTATGCCGAAAGTGTTTCGCATGGCAACCTGGCGGGCTTTGTCGAAGTGGAATCTCTCCTTTTCGGCGAGCGGAGTCAGGTCGTGCTCGATCCCTCCGAGGAACGCTTGAAGACGGAGTTCAAGGGTGTGCAGCGGTTCTATGTGCCGCTTCACTGGATTCTCCGCATCGACGAAGTCGAGAAGCGCGGTAGCGCAAGCATTCGCGATGCTGATGGAGATGGCGCGGTCGTGTCGCCCTTCCCGATGGCGATGATTACGCCACGGGGTGACTCGAGTAAGTCGTGAAGCCCATCTGCTGCGGCGTCATCTTGCTGGGCGCGGCGCTGACAGAGAACGCCCCGGTCCATGCCTGGATGGCGAGCGCGCACGCCAAGATCGCCGCAGCGGCGGTCGCGGCCCTGCCCGACTCGATGCCGCCCTTCTTTCGGGCAGGGGCCTCTCGGATTGGGAGGAGCGCGGTGGATCCCGATTTTTACCGGTTGCGGGAGTTATCGCAATTGCGCAACGCGGAGAGCCCGGAGCACTACCTTGATGCGGAGCTTCTGGATGGAGCGGAGTGGCCTGCTACGCGCTACGAATACCTCGAGCTTACGGCGAAGCTCGAGCAGAACCCGTACTTCGTCGGTACCTTGCCGTACGCTATCGCCGAAGGCGTGCAGCTCCTGGCCGCCGGCTTTGCCCAGGTCCGGCTCAACCCTGACGACCAGTGGGCGCGAGCCAAGGTGCTCCACTATGCCGGCATCATGGCTCACTACTCGGCGGATCTCTGCCAGCCGTTGCATACGACGATTCACTTCAACGGAAGAACGCGAGTCGATGGCTCCTCGCCCGGCAGCGGTATTCACCTCGAGACCGACAGTTTGGCGAGCGCGGTATTTTCCGAGAGCCCCCAGGGGCCCCTGGGCGTAAAGGCAGAAGAAAGAATCGAGAGCACGCGCGACCTGTGGAGCACGATCCGGAGTGAGTTCGCCGCCAGCCACGCTCTGGTAGATCGAGTCTACGAGCTCGAAAGCGGACTCGGGCCCGAGGTCGTGTCCCCGGAGGCCATGAGGTTTGCGCGCGAGCGCGTGACGGCGTCCATTCGCTTTACCTCCTCGCTGTTCGTCATGGCTTGGGAGCTTTCCGGTGACCTCAGCGTTCCCGATTGGTTTCGCAGGTTTCAATCGGAGTTGGCCGAGCCGGCCGAGCCCGCGGCGGTGTCGTCGTCGGCGCCGGCATCGGGCGCCGATTCCCCTCGGTAGATCGCCCGAACCCACTCGGCTTCGGCGGACGAAAGTGGCGCTCCGAGCCGAGCGGCCGCTCGAGCTTGCTTGGGGTTTCTCAATCCGACCAGAACACACTCCTGGCCCGCCGCGGGGCTGCCGGTGAGTAGGGCGCCGGTCAGAGCCTGCAGAACCGGTTCCCGGTGTCCGGCGAAGCGCTTTTCGACCGCCCGGCGGCAAGCCGAGAAGCGTTCGAGGGCTTCGGGGTCCTGAAATTCCCCGATCTGGTTGCGCATGTCGCCGGCCTCGAAGGTCGTAGGCTGCTCGTACTTGCCCAAGAGGACGCCGTGTTTCAGGGCCGAGAAGAAGACCGCGCCGAGGTTTCTCTCCCCTACCCACGCCGCGAGACCGCTGGTCCGGTATTGATCGTCGATGACGTTGCGGTACACCTGTACGACATCGGGATCGACCGCCGGCCCGATTCGAAGAACCTTGCTCGAGTCCCAGTCGGAGAGTCCCAGGAATCGGAATTTGCCGGCTTGGCGAGCTCTGTCGAGAACCTCCAGCACCGCCGGCAAACGCGAATCGTCGGGGCCGAAATCGCAGTGATGAAGGTAGTAGAGGTCGAGGTAGTCGGTGCCCAGCAGCTCGAGTGAGCGCTCGAGGCGAGCCGATACGAGGTCGGGGTGGTAATAGTGGCCGTGAGACCCCGGATCCCAGCCCACCTTGCTCGCGAGGAATAGGCGATCACGCGGAATCCGATCCCACAACGAGCCGATGATCCGTTCGGACCGGCCGTCGCCGTAGACGTCGGCTGTGTCGAAATGATCGATGCCCGACTCGAAAGCCTCGACCAGTGCTTCTCGGGCCAGCCGATCGTCCTGGCCCGCCCATCCGACCTGGCGCCCCTTCACCTGCTTGGGCCCACCGTGGGCCCAGGTTCCGACTCCGATGGCCGAGATCTCGACACCTGTGCGTCCGAGCTTTATTCTGTTCATGGGTTCCTTTTATCCTGCGAAGAATACGCCGATTCCGGCATGAGTCTAGCAATGGCGTTCAGAGGCGACGGCAGGAAGGCGAGGAAGTACAATGGGTAGGGAGAAGAACTGAGTGGAACCGATGAAGACGAACTACGAGCTCGAGCCGCCCGGAAGTCCCCGACGACTCAAGGGCATGCCATGGTGGCCGGCCGCGTTGGTGATCCTTGTTCTTGCCCTGGTGGGCGGTTGGTTTCTCTGGTCTCGCGCCAAAGCTCGGGAGTTGCCGCTGGCCGAGGTTGCCGAGCCCAGTGGTCCCGAGGCGATGGAGGAGTCCGAGGCGGTTGAGGCGGCGCCCGAGGTCTGGGAGTTGCCTTCTCTCGCCGAGAGCGACGATTTTCTGCGCGACATTGCGGCGCGACTGTCGAGTCATTCCGAGTGGTTGTCCTGGCTCGCGACCGACGATCTGGTCGGTCGTTTCGTGGCCGGCGTCGACGAAGTGGCGCGCGGTGATATACCCACCTCTCAGGCGAGATTTCTGGTTCCAAAGCGCGGCTTTTCTGCTCTTTCGAGGGCCGGCCGTTCATACCTGGGTGCTGAAAGCCAGGGCCGCTTCAATCGCTTGGCGGCTGTGGTTTCCGGACTGGATGCTCAAGAGGTAGCGAACCTCTACGGTCGCCTGCGGCCGCTGTTTCGAGATGCCTATCGGGGACTGGGCTACCCGAAAGCCGATTTCGATACTGCGCTGGCAAGGGCGATCAAAAAGGTTCTGGAGGCTCCGGACTTGGACGGCACCGCGGAGCTGGTCCCGGCGCTGCGCAGCTACAAGTACGCCGACCCGAGGCTCGAGGCCTTGCCGCCTGTGCAGAAGCTGATGCTCAGGCTGGGACCCGACAATGCCGGGCTAGTCAAGGCCAAACTTCTGGAGATCGCCGCTGCGCTGGACCAAACCAAGTGGCGGTCGGAGAAGGTGGCAGCGGATGAATAATTCAGGCTAGCGGGGCTCGGACGGTCCGGTGGCAGTCTGCGATCGCTTCGATAGGCCATCCAGCGCCCGACGTACGGCATGGAGCTTCTCGAGTCGCCCGAGCCGGAAGCCCGAATGGGCGGCGATGGCGAGTAGGCCCAGCGAGAAGATACTGTCTTCACTGGGCCCGATGTCGAGCACCTGTGCACTCCGCGCGCGCACGAACACCAGGACGAGCAAGGCAATCCAGTCGAGGACCACGACCAGAGTGTTTCTTCGCCGGGCTCGCTCGAGTAGCGTAGCGGAATCATCGAGTTTCGGACGGTTGGGGTCTCCGCGGTGATCGCTGGTGCCGTGCGGTATTCCGGCAATGTCTTCCAGCAATATTTGCCTGACGGCGTGGGTTCTAAGCATCGAATTGCTCCACTTCGATAGCTACCAAAAGGTCCGGCAGAAGCCGTCAGAGAGTCGCTCTTGAAGGTGCCGGTCTTCCGCTTCTCGGTCCGGTCAACGTACCATGAGGTCGCCGCTCTTTTCTGAGAAACCAAGTGAGGAATCATCATGAGAGTCAAAACTGTGTTACTCGTCTTGATCACCGTGACTCTCGCGGTGGTCTTGATCGGCGGTTGGATGTGGTGGCGAACCGATGGTAGCCCCGCGATCGCTTCTCGGACCATCCTGGAAGTGGATCTGACCATGGGCTTTGCCGAGGACACACCACGAGACGCGCTCGCGCTGGCCTTCATCGAGAGGCGGCCGCGTCTGCGAGAAGTGGTTGCGGCGCTCGAGCGAGCCGCTGGTGACGATCGTGTGCTCGGAATCATTGCCAAGGTCGGGGCCTCACCTGGCGGATTGGGGACGCTGCAGGAGTTGCGCGATGCGTTTGTGGAATTCGGCAAGACCGGCAAGACGACAATCGCCTACGCCGAGACTTTTGGTGAGTTCGGTGCCGGTAACGGCGGCTACTACCTGGCAACAGCCTTCGACGAGATCTTCCTGCAACCGTCCGGAGATGTGGGTCTTACCGGGCTGCGCTACGAGGTTCCGTTCTTGGCCGGGACCTTCGAGAAGCTCGGGATCGAGGCCCAGATGGGCCAGCGGTACGAGTTCAAGAACGCGGTCAATAGCTACACCGAAAAGGGCTTTACCGGACCGCATGCCGAGGCGATGCAGGATCTGGTCGACTCGCAGTTCGATCAGATCGTTAGCGGTATTGCCGAGCGCCGCGGTTTCACCGAGGACCTCGTGCGGGGAGTGTTCGACAAGGGCCCCCACCTCGGCGCCGAAGCTCTGGCGCTCGGTCTCGTCGATCGACTGGCATATCGCGATGAGGTCTACGAAGCGGCCGAGAGTGAGTGGGGTGGAGATGTCGAGTACCGCGATCTCGGCGACTACGCCCGGTTTTCGACGCCGCGCCTCGGCGGTGCGGAGACCATCGCGCTGATCTATGGAGTGGGTCCGATCAATCGAGGCTCGGGCGGCTATGACCTCTTGAGCGGTAACGTGCAAATGGGCGCCGACACCGTCGCCCAAGCATTTCGGGATGCCGTCGAAGACGATGATGTCCGGGCCATTCTCTTCCGAGTCAACAGCCCGGGTGGTTCTTACGTCGCCTCGGACACGATCTGGCGTGAAACGGTTCGCGCGCGAGAGGCCGGCAAGCCGGTCGTGGCGTCCTTTGGGGACGTCGCAGGCTCGGGTGGCTACTTCGTAGCGATGAACGCCGATCACATCGTGGCGCAGCCCGGCACGATTACCGGTTCGATCGGAGTCTACGGTGGCAAGCTGGTCTCACGCGACTTTTGGAACAAGCTCGGGATGACCTTTGACGCGGTCTCGACCAGCGATAACTCCGCCATGTGGAGCGGCGTCGAGGGGTTCGACGAACGAGGTTGGCGGCGGATGCAGGACTCTTTGGATCGGATCTACGACGATTTTGTGAGCAAGGTGGCTCGGGGTCGGGGCTTATCGATCGAGCAAGTCGAGACCGTGGCCCGGGGTCGTATCTGGACCGGAGAAAGAGCGGTCGAGAACGGCCTGGTCGACGAACTGGGTGGCTTTCCGGTCGCCTACGCCGCGCTGAGAAGGCTACTGGATCTCCCGGAGGACACTCCGCTGGCGGTTCGGATCTTCCCGAGGCCCAGGAGCGCCTGGGAGCTTTTCTTCGAGCGCCTGTCCGCTTTCGAGGCAGGCAGCCGCTTGCAGTCGAGCCGAGCCGGCTTCGAGCGAGTCCGCACCGTATTGAGCCAACTGGTAGGCACACTCGAGCCCAAAGACGTGCTCGAGATGCCGTTCGTGCCGGAGCTCGAGTGACGAGTGCTTCTGGACGCGAGAATCGTCGGGTATCGAGGCCCGCGAAGGCCCTTGTCTCGTTACTCTGCTCGCCACTGGTCCTGGCAGGTGTCGGAGACGCAGCCGAAGTCTCGGCTCGACCGGGCAGCGTCGTGCGCTGGAGCGGCGACGGTTCCGAATCCTGCGGCCGCGGCATGCGGACCTGGGCGGCGAATGCGAGTACGTGCTGGTTTCCAATCGATCTGCTCGAAGCGCCGGGCGAAGTGGCAGTCTTCCGCATTCGTGCCGGCCGGCGTGAAGCGGCCAAAATCCAGGTGACCGACTACCCCTACCCGGTGCAACGAATCAAGCTCGAAGACTCGTCCAAGGTTGATCTCTCTCCCGAGGATCTAGTCCGTGTCCGGCGGGATCAGGCTCGGGTCAAGTCGCTATGGTTGCTTGCCGGGCCGGCGCGCTTTCGGCTGCCCCTTGCGCCGCCGCTGGAGGAAATGGGTCCGACCGGCAGCTTCGGCTCGCGCCGTTTTTTCAACGGCCAACCTCGAAGTCCGCATTCCGGTGCCGACTACCCGGCGGTCGAGGGCGCGACGGTGTTCAGCGTGGCGCCGGGAACGGTGGTTCTGGCTTCCAACCTCTTCTTCTCCGGCCAAAGCGTTTTCGTTGACCACGGCGACGGTCTGGTTTCGATGTATTTTCACCTGAGCTCGATGTCGGTGGCCGAGGGAGAGCAGCTCGAGAGTCGAGCCGTCATCGGTGCAGTCGGGGAGACCGGCCGGACGACCGGGCCTCACTTGCACTTCGGCCTTCGCTGGCGCGGAGCGCGAGTGGATCCATCGCTTCTCCTCGGTCCCGTCGCTAAGATTCCGGCGCTGGTGGAATCCGCCGATCCGGTCAATCAGGCTCACGTTCTCTTTACCACTAACCCTCGACACAAGAGCGAGCCCGAAACGAAGCTCGATGCAAAGGAGATCCCTTTATGAAAAAGCTCCTGATCTTGGTCATGGTCACGCTCTCCCTTGGCGGCTGCGCGACGCTGGCGATTATCCCGCCCGAAGTGACTTTGGTGGACCTCGAGTTTACGGATTTGACGATGTTCGAGACCACCGGCGAGTTCACGATCCGGCTGACCAACGAAAACCCTGACCCCTTGCGGATCAAGGGCGGCGTTTTTCGGCTGTACTTGAACGGCGTCAATGTCGGCAAAGCGTTGACGTCGGAATCCGTCGAGATACCAGGACTCGGTACGGTCACCCAGAGGGTGGCTCTCCATGTCAACAACCTTGCGCTGATCAGCCGCCTGGCCACCTTGAGGAAAACGGAGGTTCTTGACTATGAAATCAAGAGCCGCTTGTATGTCGAGGGCGCCTACGGAACCCGGCGCGTCAATCTCGTGAACTCGGGCAGGTTCTCTTGGGGCCAGGAAGAGGCCGCGGTCGAGATCGAGGTGGAGGGCTGATCGCGGCTCGGTCGATCGAGTCGAGGTGAGCACAGGTCCTGCCTTCGGCGATCTCGGCGGGGCCGCGGCGGAGCGGGGACGATGAGCGTCGGGTGAAACATTTCGTTGCCGGCCCTCGTCCTATTAGGAGTGATCGAGAGAATCGCCGAAACCACGATTCCGATAGAGGAAAGCCCCATGAGAGAAAAGACATCGCGCGCACTCCTTCTAGCTCTGACTCTTGCGGCAATTGCCAACGCGACGCAGGCGGCCAGTGACCTCTGGCTTCACGTCACAGTCGACGAGAACGACGGCGCCAAGGTGACGGTGAACCTGCCGCTGGCGCTCGCCGAGAAAGCACTACCCATGCTTCCGCTGCATGAGGGGATGCGGTGGCGCCACCATCACGGCCGTCTGGGGATGGCACTCGAGGACATTCGAGAGCTCTGGTCGGAAGTAAGAGACAGCCCGGACATGACCTTCGTTACCGCGGAGGATGACGGCGAGAAGGTCAAGGTTTGGAAGGAGAAGAACTTCGTCTACGTCGAAGTCCGCAATGACGCCGGCGACGAGAAGGTCGACGTTCGAGTTCCACTCGCGGTGGTGGATGCTCTCCTCGCCGGCGACGAGATCGACTTCACGGCCGCGATTCAGGCGCTGGCCAAGGACGGCGGCGGCGATTTGGTCTCGGTGCAGGATCGAGATGACAGAGTCCGGGTCTGGATCGACGAAACTCCGGAGTCCAGATAGGAGAAGATGATGACAGCCACCAAGAAGGTTCTCCTGGTTCTCGGCTCGGCGCTAGGATTGTGTATTCTCGGCTGGGTCGTGCTGGTGGGCGCGGTCTACGCTTGGGGTGGTGTCATGACGGTGCGTATCGACAACCCGAGCGGACCCGATCTGTCGATTCCGGTCCCGATGGCAGTGGTGGACGCGGCCCTTGCCACGGGCGGGCTGGTCTTTGAGAATGTCCACCTGAACCTGGGCGAGTACGGTCCGATGCTCCGCGAGATTCTCGAAGTGATCGACGACTGTCCGGACATGACCTTTGTGGAAGTCCAGGATGGTGGCGATCACGTACGGGTGGTCAAGGAGGGCGGCACCCTCCGCATAGAGGTCGAGGAACACGGGCGCGACGGCGTTAACGTCACGGTTTCGCTATCGACGCAATCGATCGCCCGGCTGCTGGGCGTGTGATCTGGGACACAATACGTAGTACCCGGTTGCCGAATCACCTGAGAGGGTCAGGCTAGGGAGTGTTTTCCCGCGTCACCAACTGGTGGAAGAGACTCGACTCGCGCTTGAAGAAGCCCGCGGTGTGAAAGCTGTCTTCCAACTCGAGTAATTCGTAGTCCAGGTGATGGCCGAGTTCGTGGAGAAGCGTTCGTAGGAAGGTCTTGAACGCGACGACATGACGCCTTTGAGCGGTCCTCATCCACACGGTGATTCTCACCTCGGCTCCGTCCTGAGCAGGCTCATAGAGTCCCTGCAGTTCTCCCCAGTCATGGCTGGGGCGGGCGCTGAGGACTTTGACGGTCAGCGGAAGCACTTCGAGCTGTCGGAGGAGATCGTCGCAGAGCTGCTGGCAAGCCCGATTGAGATCCGCCCGGCGCTCTGCCGACAGGGCGTTCGCAATAGCGGCGACAGACCTCGAGAGCCGGCCGCCTTGGGGCACCGCGATACTCGACACGCTGTCGCTGGCTAGATAGATCGTTTTTTGTTTGGAAGTGAGGCGGTGGTAGTAGGAGAAAGGCACCGGAATAATAGAATAGCGGGAATGCCGGGTCTGGAACTAATGAAAAGGCCCCGGGCGCAATACGCGCCGGGGCTCTGTCAAACCTAGCATCTAGTTGGTGGCGTCTTACTCGGCGACGCGGTCCTTCAACCCCTTTGCGGCCTTGAAGGTGGGGTATTCCTTTGCTTCGATCGTGATCGTAGCACCGGTGGCGGGATTACGGCCCTGACGCTCTGCGCGGTGCTTGGTGGCAAAATTGCCGAAACCGGCGATCTGGACTTTGCGGCCGCCATCTAGCTCCACTGCGATGATTCCTTGGCCGGGCTTGGTATCGAAAATCGCATTGATACACTCCAGAGCCTTGGACTGAGAGATGTCGCACTTCTTTGCAAGCTTGTCGGCCATTTCTGTTTTGTTCATTCAAACTCCTTCCGTCATCGGTGTTGGAAGCTCTTTCGCTTCCGGGTTTGCGGATGAATAGGATAACCCTAGTCCAAACAATTTCTTGGTGTCTGATCGAGGATGCTCTAAACCGCAAGTTGGCTTTCGAACCCGGGAATCGTAGCACGTGAACTTCGGCTGCGGAAGCCGAATCTCGTTATGTTTGTTGACAGATTCTATGGTTCGATATTCCCTGGAGTACCGAGATGGGGTCGGTCGGGCGGCTCGGGTTGATTATGTATTGCTGCGATCCCGAGTTACCCATGGCCGGGAGCGCGCGAAGCGAGTCTTCGGACGACAACCACGGTCCGATCGTCCGCCGCGGGTTGACCGTTCGTAAACTCGTCCAGACGGGTGTCCAGCCCTTCGACGAATTCTTTGGGCGCATGCTGCCTGTGTGCTTGGCAGAACTCGATCAGCCTTTCGAGACCGAACTCCTCGCCCTCGAGATCCTCGGATTCCGTGATTCCGTCGGTGTAGAGGAGTAGGAAATCTTCGGGCTCGAGAGTCAGCTCGGCCTCCTCGTATTCGGAGTCTTGCATCAGCCCGACCGGAACCCCGGTCGGGCCGAGCGGGTCAGCGGCGCCCGATGCACGCACGTGAAGAGCAGGGTTGTGGCCGGCATTGGTGTAGCGTACCCGCCCCGTGTCCGGATCCAGCGTGCCGAGCCAAGCGGTTGCGTACTTGGCCGGTGGCGTCCGCGCGAACAGGTGTTTGGAAACTCCTTCGGTCACCTGCTTCGGACTCCGTCCCTCCTCGATGGGACCTGCTGCAAGAGCTTCGAAAGAGGCCGTGAGCAGAGACGCCGCAATCCCCTTGCCGGAAACGTCGACGATGAGCAGGAAGTAGTCATCGTCGCGTTCGACGATTTCGTAGAAGTCCCCGGAGACGCCGCGAGAGGGAAGGTTGCGCCCGTACAGTTGGTAGCCTTCGATCTCGGGAAGCGAGGCCGGCAGCAGCGCCACCTGGATCCTGCGGGCGAGATCGAGTTCCTCCTGGAGCCGCTGGCGTTCGGCGGCCTCCAGGGCCAGGGCGACGTTTCGAATTCGAAGGGCGGCCACCGAAGCCAAGGATGTCAGCAGCGACATGTCGTCTTCGGTGAACTGACGTTTGTGGAGTCTGGAACTGAGCACGATCAATCCGAGCGAGCCCTCGGGATCCATCAGCGGCGCAGCGACCAGACTGCGCACGCCGGAACTCATGATGCTTTGGGCGTCCCGGAAGCGCTCGTCGGTGCCCGCGTCCAGCACCAGGGCGGCGAGGCCCTTGTCGCCGACTTCTCTCAGCAAGGTTTCGGAGTAGAGGTAGTCGCTGCCCTCGGTGTTGGTGATGCGGCTGGCGGCGCGCTTGTAGCTTCCGTCGTCCTGACGAAGAAACAGGGCTCCCTCTTCACACTCGACGTGCTCGAATGCCCGAGCCAGGATCAAGTCGAGAAGCTCGTCCAGGGAGATCGGTCGGCTGAGCGCATGATGAACCTCGTTCAACAGCCGGAGCCGATCCGCCAATCCTCGAATGGCTTCGGGTGAGTCTCCGACCGAGTCGACGGTGTGACCCTGCAGCAGATCGGACGCGGCGCGGAAAATCGTGGCTCCAAGGTCGGTTGAATCTGTAACCGGACCGGTTTCTCCGAGCAGATCTACGTGTAGGACACAACCCGAGACTCTCACCGTATCGCCGCTTTTTACTTTGGCGGTCTCTTCGAGCCGTGTGCCGTTGAGGTGGGTACCGTTTCGCGAGCCGAGGTCTTCGAGCCACCAATCATCGTCGCGCAAGAAGAAGCGGGCGTGGAGCCGTGAGAGAAAGCGATCCGAAAGCGAGAGTTCGGCACTCGAGGATCTGCCGACTTTGACTTCTTCTTCGTCGCTACGGTACTCGCGTGTCTCTCCGTCGGGTGTCTCGACCCGCAAATGAAGCACGGGCGGAGTCTAACAGGGGCGACCCTACTCCCCTTCCGCCACCCGGTGTAGATACACGTCGCGCTTTGGGAACGGGATCTCGATGCCTTCCTCCCGGAATCTGTTGTAGACCGCTTCGTAGAGGGAATCCAAGGTGCGGCC
>Ga0209980_10001238_pt1 | contig 14088 bp, 20 predicted proteins | sample CR02metaG_FD_183611 | JGI IMG/M metagenome (GOLD analysis project Ga0209980, IMG submission 183611) | Deep subsurface microbial communities from Mariana Trench to uncover new lineages of life (NeLLi) - CR02 metaG (SPAdes) (version 2) | ecosystem: Environmental > Aquatic > Marine > Ocean trench... | reverse complement strand
ATCAGTCATTGTGCAATCATATTCTCTATGATTCCCGCTGCAAAATCCTCGAGGCGGCGTTTCAATTTACGGGGACAGTGATCGTCGAGAGTGGTCGCGAGATTACCGTCGACGGATTGATCGCGGCCGAGCCCGAGGCCGATTGGGCGGTCTCCGGTTTTGTCCGATCGCCGGCCGGCTCGACTGACGACGCTCGGCTCGTCCTGGCACAATCGGGCGACGTGCTAACCCTATTAAACAATTTCGCGGAGCCGGCGATCGGCCTTAGTGTCGACGTGTTCGCCGGCTGCGATCACTCGCTGGCTATCTGCGAGAGCAAATTCGCGAACGTGATTAATTACGGCGGCTTCCCATTTGTGCCAATCAAAAACCCGTTTAATTCTAGTTTGAGAGGCGGGAAATAATGCCATTCGGGGCGATACTTTTAAACTACCTGATAACATTCCTTATCACCGAATTATTGCGGCCGAAACCGAATATCGAAAACGCAAAGCCGGCCGGCCTGGGCGACTTTAACGTCCCGACCGCGACCGAGGGCCGAGTCGTCCCGATCATTTGGGGAAAGGTCAAACTCTCCGGCCCGAATATTGTCTGGTATGGCGACCTCACAAATACCGCGATTACTCGGAGAGTAAAAACCGGACTTTTCTCGAAAAAAACCCAGACCACCGGATACACGTATTTTATCGGCTTACAATTCGCGCTATGTCGCGGCCCTATGAACGGCCCCGACGACGCTATCCACGCTATTCGCGTCGACGATTCTTTCGCATTTCAAGGGGGGCCACTAGCACCGAGCGACACCGGCGCCCCGCTCTCAATTAACAATCCGCAATTTTTCGGCGGCTCCGACGCCGGCGGCGGCGGCGGACTGATTGGGAATATGCTATTTTTTGCAGGAACGGAAACTCAGGACGCAAACTTTTACCTCGACAAGTTTCAATTTCCGGCGGGCGTGGCCTATCGGGGAACGGTTTACATAGTTTGGATACACGGGAATATAGGCACGGCCCCGCAGCTCCGTCCGTTTGCGTTCGAGCTGTCCCGATACCCTGACGGCCTCGATCTCCGAACACTCCAGCCAGGCGACGAGATCGTCGGCCTCGGCGCCAATCCTATGAACGTCGTTTTTGAGGTTTTGAATAATGACGAGTGGGGGCTGGCGATCGCGTCGACCTCGATTAACCTCGCAAATTTACGCTCGATTGCCGCCGTCCTGGCCACCGAGGGCCAGGGATTCGCCTGGGTATGGGATAGAGTTTTGAACGTGCTCGAAGTGATCCGCACGATCGAGGAGCAAGTCGACGGCGTGTTATTTCAAGACCCCGTAACCGGCGATTTTGATTTCCAGTTAATCCGCGACGACTACACGCCTGGAATTCAGCCGCTCCTCGACGAGTCGAACGTCGAGGCGGTTACGAAATTCATGCGTCCCTCCTGGGCGTCGACCTCAAACGTGGTAAACGTCAATTTCAACAGCCGCGATAAAAATTATGCCACGAGTTTCGCGCTCGCGCAGGATATGGCAAACGTCGATATTAACCAGCAAGTGAACGCGGTCGAGATCAAAATGCCAGGCGTCAAAACGCCGTCGCTGGCGAACGTGATCGCATGGCGTGAGCTCCGCCTGTTATCGTTTCCGCTGGCCACGGGCGCTCTAGTCGCCGACCGGAGCCAGTTCGACGCCAAACCTGGCGACGTGCGCGAGCTGACCTGGAGCATCCTCGGCCTGATTCGCCTCCCGATCCGGATCACGAAAGTCAATCGCGGCAACATACTCGACGGTAAAATCAAGATCGATTTTGCCCAGGATATTTTTAACGCCGATACCGCCTCGTTTGCCGATCCGACCGATTCGCTCTGGACTCCGCCGTCGGACGCGGCGCTGGCAGCGTTCGCCGAAATCCTCCTCGAGCTCCCGTTCGTCCTGACGAACGTCAGCGACACCGGCATAAATACGACGCTCCTCCAGGTCGGCGATATAGTCGTCCGCTCCGGCGTCTCGAATATGACCGTCGACTTTAACATTTTCGCGACCGAGGCCGACGCTCCAGGGCCGGCCGCCGTGCCGACCGAGGCCGACGTTATTCCGCCAGGCGACGGCGGCGAGTTTTCGCCGTTTGGATTATTGACCGCCGCGCTGGATCGAGGCGAGACCAATGGATTCCAGGACGCCGTCGGCTTTACAATCGACGCGCCGATCGACCTGGATCGAGTGCTCGACGCTGACGCGATCGAGCTCGAGGCGCTGCAAAATCTCCTCCTGATCGACGACGAGCTGATTCTATTCTCGACGGTCGTCGATAATTTCAATGATACTTTCACGATCTCCGATTTACTCCGAGGCGCACTCGATACGATCCCCGCGCCTCACGCCGACGATTCGCAAGTATTTATTTTTTCGTATGGGATCGGCCTGGTAAACGAGATACCGTTCGAGGATCGGACGTTAAACGTCCAGGTCAAAAATCAAACGAAAACGCCGTTCGCCGTGTTCCCGTTTGCCTCGATTATTGCGATAGGAATCACGACCACGGGCCGGTCGGCTTTTGGCTATCCGCCGAGGGACGTCCAGATTAATCCAGGCACACCAGGCGGCGGGACTTTCCCGATCGACGCCGGCTCGCCATCCGGCGCCGAGCTGGTCGGGACGTTCGCGATCCGCTGGCATGGCTCCGACAAATTCACTCAGGCCAGGGCGACCGCCTGGGACGATCCGCACGTGGCCGAGGAGAATGGCGTCGCCTTTCATTTGCGGATTATTCAAGACCCGCTCGGGATTTCCCTGGTCGTGCTCGACGTCGGCGGCATACCCGCGGGAGCAACCGAGGGCGCTTATAACGCGCAAGGATTCGCCGACGATACGGTCTCGGATCAATATCAATTCGAGCTCTCGGCGACAAATGTTTTCGGCGAGTCTCAGATTTGGATTATCGGGCCGTTCGCGATCTATGGCATGGGATACAAATTCGACGAGAAATTCGGCGGCGACACGGCCGGCGTGATCCTGATTAAAGGCGGGCCGCCGGCTGGCATCGTCCCCGTGCCAGGCGTCTCGGTCGAGTCGCTTTTCCGCCTCACCGCCTCGGGGACTTTCGACGCCGACGACGATCTCCACGTCCGGATTACTTTCCTCAATCTTGGCGACCTGGTCGGCCAGGACGAAAATTATATACTCGTCGGCACCAGTGGCGGGAAAACTGTAGTCCGCGATTACCTGATCGAACTCCGCGACCTGATAACGGCCGATTTTGATCCGGTCAAAGTCAGCGCGAGCGTGGTCGGCGACGTGCTCACCGTGTCGAGCTTTTTCGGATCGCTCGGCGGCACTATCCAGAATAACTCGGCCGCCTCCCGCGCCGACATAATCGAGGAGACGACCCCGATTTTTAACGGCAAGCCTCAAATAATGCACTTTGATTTATTCCAGGGCGACGACAGCGTGAGCCCCGCGATCGAAAGCCTGGCGCCGGATATTGCAGCGACCTATAACAGCGACGTCTCTCGATCCAATAAACTCGACCTCGCCATTATCGGATTGACGGCCGAGGCCAGGAAGTCGATCGACGCCGGCGGGATTAATTCGATCGCGATAACCTGGGGAGGCCGAGAAGTCGCTCCAGGGACTCAGGCAATTAGCCGCGAGAAACCGCTCCGCGACGGCACGGTCGCGCTCGGCTTCCCCGCCGCGTCCGATCTATTGTCACAGCTCCGCGAGCTGGCGAGCAACGAATGGTCGAAATATATTGTCCGAGTCGACTGGACAAATTATTCGCCGATACCTGGAGCGGGGAATCCATTTTTCGGCCAGCCACAAGATCGCGTCGGCGTCGAGGTCATTATGAAACAGGAGTACGCTCTCGTCGCTCCGGAGTTTTGGGAAACCACGCCGGACAATACGATCTATCAGGGCGGATTCGGGCCGATCCGATTGCTCGGTAAGCAACTATTCAAGCCGCAACAATTCTCGCAGCAAGGCCGCCACCAGGCGATCCGCGTCTCGTTTGTCACCGAGTACCGCGACAACTCGAGCCCGATCTCGTCGGTTAAACTTAACAGCGTGTATACGATCGAGCTCGACGGGACGCTATTCCAGACAACCGCTATCGCCGCCGACGTGACCGACTCGCCATATCGCGACGACATTTATGCTAGGCTGACGACCGCGATTAACCTCTCGGCCTTTTTCCAGGTGGTCAATACGAATCTAGCGATCCGCGAGATCGGCGGCGCGACATATATCACGTCGATCGAGATCGAGCGCACTACCGCCAACGCCGTTTTCACTTTCGACGCTCGGGCGAGTTTTGGCCTCGAGCTTCTCGTCGAATCATTTACCCAATAGGAGCCAGTCATGCCACAAACCGCGCTATTAAATCTCGGCCTGAATTACGAACACGACGCCGGCTCGGACGGCTGGAAAGCTGCATACGATAACAATCAAATGCTACTCGACGCGTTCGCGCTCGGCACTGTGGTCGATCAGCGCAACGCGCAGCCAGGAGCGCCGAATTTATCCGACGCCTATATCCTCGGCACTGTCCCGAGTGGCGCACAATGGGCCGGCCATCCGAACGAGCTGGCGGTTTTCAATGCCGCGTCCGCGCTATGGGTTTTCGCTGTCCCCGTGATCGGTTGGGAAATTTGGGATCGGGCGCTCAATGTCAACCGCCAATTTGACGGGACACGCTGGCAAGCGATCGGCCAGGTATTCGCCCAGGCGGCCGATATAACGATCGACGGTTTTATGATGGACGCGACGATCGAGCTCGACACGACGGCCGCCGCTCGCGACGTGACGATCCAGTCCGACGCCGGCGACCTTTTGCCGGTCGGCTTTGCGTTTTATGTCGTGAATAACTCAGGGACTAACGCGGTCACGTTCACACTAGCAGGGCTCACGACTCGCGGAATCGTGTCTCTAGTGGCCGATCGTGATAGGGTGCGGATTGTTAAGCACTCCGCCGATACGTGGATCAGCGCGTAACAGGGCCACCAGGACGACGCGTTTAAACGCAATCATTAATTTAACCGAGGATCGAACCATGAAAACAGTAAACGCTCACACTCACCGGATCAGGCACCGAGACCGGATCGAAACCCCGAGCCAGCATTTGCGAAAGCTCGAGGCGCACTCGGTCGAGGTCGCTATCCAGTTAAACGCCATTAATGGAGTCGTCGGCGTGACGCCGACCGAGGTCATTGCCTCGATTAGAAATAACTCGGCGTTTAATCCAAATACTTTTCGAGATATGCGGGCCGATTATCAGCGCGGAATAACCGCCGTCGATAGAACCGAGGCGCTAGGGATTCCGATTATCTAGCCGCGTAGGATCGCGACGTCCCTGGCGACGAGTGCCTGGCGCATGACTGACGGCGCCGGCGCTCTCGCGGCCTGGTTCATTGCATAGCAGAGCCAGCGAAAATCGTCTCGTATCATTCCCGATAAAGCCGTGACCAGGTGCGCGGCCGTCACTTGTCGATGTATCGGGAAACCCTGTTTAAAAATCCAGCTCTCGAGCTCTCGACAATCCTCGAGGTTAATCGCGAGTTTCGCCTGGTTGACTGGAATCGGATCGGGATCGGGAGCACTGTCCCCGAACAAACGAGAGTCGACCGAGTCAGGGCCGCCAGGCTCCTCGGCCTCGGCCGGAGTGGCTAGGGGATCACCGAGGAGATCGTCGCTCCTGGGACGAATTAGAGCGTCTCGCTCGTCCTTATTCAAAACGGAATATCGTCGAATTCGTCGTCGTGATTATTCAGAGCCTCGGCTTTTTTCGGCGGGTATACTTTCGTTTCATAGCGGCCAGTCGAGCGAGCTCCAGGATCGCCGAAATTGCCGGTCTCGGCTGGTGGCGAGAATCCTCGCCGGCTCGGTTTGCTATTTTTAAAGCACGTCAGGCAAGTTTTCATCCAGGGCGCTCCCTCGAATTTATCGCCGCAATCGTCGCAAGTTTGCTCGAGCTTACATCGATGAAATTCTCGAGTGCCAGGTCTAACAGGGCGCCAGCGGCCCGAGTCTAATTGAATGAAATCGATCGGGGCGTGGCAATCTTTACAAGCGGTTACGGCCATAGTTTTCTCCAGGTATAGGTCACGGTTAATTATTAATCTTTTTTTTCTATTGCTCAGAGCGGACAAGGGAGGCAGCCCGAGGCCGTCCTGGCATTGAGCCAAGACTCCTCGGACGCCTCACCAAAAACCGATATTACTCGTCGCGTTTTTATGGTCGGCCCTGGCCGCTTGTCGGCACGGTGCCAGGCTCGCCTCGTGTGTCTATGATCCGAATCCCCGAGTATAGACAAACAACCGACGCGCTCGCGTTAGCCGCTCACGTCGGAGTCGGTGAAAAAGGTTTGCAGGGGGGGCCGGAGTCTGGTATTTTGTCGACTTCGGAGTCAGCCTGCAAAGCATCAACACCGAAAAAAAGCCCCGTCGAGATCACTCTCGCGGGGCTTACCTTTTTACACCCTCAGAAAAGCGGCGTCAAATCATTTTTCTTTTCGGCGCCTCTCGCCCGTTATTTTGTGGATTTGCTCCAGCACGTCGCGAGCCGCCTGTGGCCCTGTGACGTCCATAGCGGCCTCGAAATGAGCGTCGAGGAATCGGATAGCTCGCTTGAATTGAGCCCGCACGAGCTCCGGCTCGGCCGCTGCGATAGCGGCCGCGATCGCGGAGTCGCTCGATCGCTGATTGTGTTGCCGCCGCCCTTTTTGCTCGCGCCTTAAATGATCGATCATGCTACGGCCGTCAGCGAACGTCAGCGTCTTATCGATTGGCTTTTTCATTGCTCGCTCCTGGCCAGCTCGTCCCGAGCTACCCTGGCCAGGTCGACAGCGCGTTTAAACGGGCTACCGACTCGGAGCCCTCTCGGCAATACCTGGTTAAACTTTACCCAGGAGCTCGCCCAATATCCGAACATTTCAAATTTATATCGGGCGAGAGAATCCCAGGCTTTGACCTTTGCCTCGGCCCTGGCTTTCATAACATTGTCCAGGCAATCGAAAGCGTCGTCGACGTCGCGATCGATCGTGGCCTTACTGACGACCTCGATCTCGACCGTGTCGTCGGGGTCGGGTACATAAACGAACAAAGGCCAGCCGTGCGAATTGGCGGCGTCTCTCGCCAGGTCGATCGACTTTTTCGAGAAACCGAGTTTCGCCAGTGGCCAGGCTCCCTCTAAATGGTGGAGCTCGCCCGAGAGCTCAGTCACGGCGACCGGCCAGGTCGAGGCCAGGCCGACGACTTTCTCGGACTCGATAATCAGAGTGTCGCCATCGTTCACGGCGTCGTCGGATTGCGTCGCGGCGTAGGCGGCGACGGTCGAATCGAAATGATGTATTTTTGCGTTCATAATTTTCTCCGTTATGGGTTAGTTTTTTGAAACATCGAGGAGCCGATTATTTTCGTCGCCTCGTCCTTGCTGATATTGAGCGCGTACTCATTAAGCTGGTCGGCGTAATCCATCGACCGCTCGAACGAGTCGCAGCTAAACCAGGCGAGCGGGATCGGCGTATAACCGGCCTCGCCCTCGGTCACGATTCCGAGCCCGAGGCTCGTACCAGTGAACGCGATCGCCTTGCCGGCGAACATGGCTTTAATATGCCCGAGCTCGAAATCGCCGAGCTCTAGTTTTTGAGTTTTGCTAGTCATAATTTTCTCCGTTAAGAAAGCATTTTTTGGACGTGAGTTTTTTCGCTCCGGCGGACGCCAGTGCGGGCGTCGTAAACTTTGACGCCGCCACGCGGCCCGATCCTGGCGTGGAGATATTGCTCGCAAACGATCGCCCTCGGCGAATACTTGCCACAGTCAGAGCGGCGAGTCCGGAGCGTGATCCAGGTCGTCCCGTAATAATCCACGAGCTCGAACCGAACCGACGTCACGCCGGAATACTCGTTTCGCTCTCGATACCAGCGAACCAGGCGCCGGAGCTTCCGACGCTGGCGGGGATTGAGCTCTCGGCTCGATATTTTTGTGTAGTCATTAGTCATAATTTTCTCCGTTATGAAATAGGGAAAGGGCGACCAGGTCGGCCGCCCTCGAGTGCTAGGCCGCCAGCCTGTTAGCGGCGCCGGCCTCGTACATTGTCGCCTCGCAGCTCGGGCAAACAGGAGCGCCGAAATCGGGATCGTTTAACCAGGTGCGAGTCATGCGAACCGAATAGGCGGGATGATTCGGACAAGCGACTTTAATCATGCGCGTCCCTTGTTTTTTGGTAGCCGCCGCCGCGTCGACTGTGGCGTGGGGATAGTGACCGATTTTTTTCAGTACCGGCTTGATCCATTTAACGAACTCAGGGCCGGCGACTGTGGCGGTCATTTTGCCAGTGAGGCCGATTGCAATCGCAACGTCGCGGAAAGGCTTGCCGTGTCCGGCGGCCGTTCCGACCGAGGCGTGTACCATTTCATGCGCCAGGATTTGAGCCGCGTCCATTTCGTTATCGATAAACATCGAAACGATCATCTCTGTGGTTTTGTCCTTGCTGCATGATTTATCAAAACACTGGCCTATGACTTTATTACGCCTGGTCAATGCTTTGCGTGAAGGCCAGCCGCACGTCACGCGGTAGGCAGGGAGCGCGGGAGCGCCGACGCGTTTAAACAGTCTCTCTAATTCGCGGGCCAATCTAATCAGCCATTGTTCTCTAGTAATCATTTGTTTCTCCGTTTGCGTTTTGTGTACCTTATAAGTGTAGTACAGGACGCGACGTTTAAACAGGCTGGCGTCTCATTACGTGCGACTATTTACACGAAATGAGACGCGGTCGACACTTTTAAACTGTCGCGCCCCGTGCTATAGTTGCGGCCTGTACTACAGCGCGAGCCGCCGATGAAATACAAAACACTCCGCCAGGCGAGAGCCGACTCCGGAATGACAGCCGAAAAAGCGGCGACCGCTGCCGGCTGCGATCGGACGACTCTCTATCGGATCGAGGACGGACAAAACCTCCCGAGCCGAGACCTGGCCCGCGCATTATTCGAGCTATACGAGGGCGCCGTCCCGCTCGGCGCAATTTACGATCCTGATTTTTTCCAGGCTGTCGACGCGGCGGCCTGACCGATTTATCCGACCTGGCGCCCGTGCGTTTGTGTGCGCCATTTTCTCGCGAGGCGTGAGGTCTCGCTGGCGCCGTGGTCGGCTTTTTAATCTCGCCGTGAGGGCGGGGGGAGTACCAGCTTTGCAGCATTTATTATTAGCGACCGGCGCCGTCCTGGTGATCGGAATCGTCCAAACAATTTTCGTGGTGTGCTTGTGAAAATGTACATCGAGCCGCCCGAGATATGGCTCGATCCTCGAGTGCTCGTTTCTATGAAAACCGCGCCCGACCTGGACAGCCCCGAGGGCGTCGAGTCAGTCCTGTATATCAGCCAGGAGCGAGTCCGCGAGATTACCCGAGCGGCGACCGGCGGCGCCGAGTTTTTTATTCAGGTCGCCGAGGTCAATAACAGCGCCGGCAAATTTGTCGGGCTGACGAACTACGGCCGAATTTATCATTACTCGTTCGCGACGAAATCCTGGTCGATCGAGATCAAGCCGCCCGTTTTCGACGAGGCTCCGGACAAGTGAGAGACTGGAAAAAAACCCGAGTCCCGCCCGAGCGCGTGTTCCTGTATTTCCACGAACACCCGCGCAAGCTATTCACGATCGAGCACGTCACCAGCCAGACCAAAATAAAGCGCGTCCTGGTGCGCGAGATCGTCGAGCATTTACTAGACCGAGGAAAACTCGAGGGGATCGAAACCGTGAGCGCGAGAAAATGGGGCCGGCCTCGAGTGATGTATCGAGCGATCCATACCGGCCCCGACTCGGTCAAACAGGCCGAGTTATTTCATCGATTGCTCGGGCTGGATTCGAGGGCCGCCTCGTGAGGTTTATAATCTCCGGCCCGTGGTTGCCATCGGTTCACCGACGCGGCTATGTAATCGAACGCGGGACGCCGGCCGGCTATATCGACGAGCTGATCGTGGTCGGCCAGTTTAAGGGCCAGGTCGTATCGTTGCCGGCGACGTGGATCAATCACGCCCTTATCTGGTGGCTCGATATTCATTTCGGCGAGACCGACCAGCTCGAGCGCGTCCAGTGATCGACCGCTGGCTTTGTAATAAGTGCGGCAAGCGATTCGCCACGCCAGACTATTCGATCATCGAGGCCAGGCTCCCGCTGACCGGCATAACCTCGGACGACGATCCGAGCCTACCTCGAGGCCAGGTCGTTAAATATAAATGCCCGAGCTGTGGCTCCGATAATCTGGTCGGCGCCGCAAATCCAAATCCATTCACTCCGAAGCTGGTAAAACGAAAATGAATAACCAAACCGATCAGGAAAATATCGACCAGGCTTTCGAGCACTGGTGGAGACGGCTCGGGCGGGATATGCCGCGCCCGAGGGGAGCGGGAGAAACCGACGAGGAGTATCGCAAACGGACGGCGCATTGCGCCTTTATTCTCGCCTCGGCGTGTTTGCTTTACGACCTCGACGACTTTCGATGAAATTAATCGAGAGCTCCTGGCGGACTTTCCTGGCCCTGGTCGTCCCTGACGACGCCGACCAGGATCAAATCGACGCGACTCGAGACGCGTACTATGCCGGCGCCGGCGTGATGTTTGCGACCATAATAAACCCCGTCGAGATCGACGGCCTAATGGTCGACGAGATGGAAGTCCTGCAAATGCTCGAGGACGAGATCGCCGAATTCGGCGCCGAGGTCGAGGCCGGCGCCGAGGCCGAACGGATCGACGAGAGCAAAAAGCACTAGTGAACCGCGTCCATATCTACCACGCCGCCGTCCAGCCGCTCGTCAAATATACTTGTAACCTGGTCGACCCGCCTCTCGAGTTTACGACCGAGCCTCGGCGGGTTTTCACTTGTGGCCGATGCTACCGCCGGCGCCAGGCTCGGAACCTGTCGATCCAGGTCTATTACGACGCGACATATATTTTTTGCAACTCGACGACCTGGCGCCGAGCCGATCGATTCCCGTTTGAATATGGCAATTTTTGCCCGCTCAAATAGTCCCCAATAGTCCCGAAATTCGCGTCGACTTTCGTCGCGCCACGCGCTACAATTAGACCTCACTTTGCAGGGTAAAAAACATGACTGATAAAAATCAGGCCGAGCTCGTCGTCCTGGAATCAACCCACGAGCAAAAACAAATCATCGAAACGCGGAACGCTTACGACCTCGAGCCGGCGGATTTTAAGGCCGGTATCAAACGCCGATTCTCGAACCGCAAACACTTCCTTACACAAATCGGCAAGGCGCTCGTGAGCGGGACAGATTTCGGCATGATCGAAGTTAAAGGCACCATGCGCCCTTGCCTATTCAAACCAGGCGCCGAGAAAATTGCGGGGCTCCTCGGCGTCCGCTCCAGGTGGCCGACACTCGACGAACAAATCGACCGCGTCCAGGGCTCGGCGAATTGTGTAATCCTGAAATGCCAGCTCCTCGATCGCGAGGATCGAATCGTATCCGAGGGCGTCGGCGCCAGGCTTCTCGCCCAGGATGGCGGCGACATAAACAAGGCTTTTAAAATGGCGAAAAAGTCGAGCCTGATCGACGCCGTCCTGAATTGCGGCGGGCTCTCGGAGCTGTATAGCCAAGACCTCGAAGATTTGCCGCCCTCGGAGCTCCAGGGAGCCGCCGCTGGCGCGTACTCGACGAGCCCGAGCGATTGGGGCGGGGATAAAGAAAAGGGCAAGCTGATCGACATGGCGACGCATTGCACGATCGGCCGGCATAAGGGCGAGCCGTGGGGAAAAGTCCCCGACGATTATTTGAGCTGGATCGTCCAGCATATTCTCGACAATAAGGCGCTGACGACTCGAGCACAAAAGGAGCTCGACGACCGCTCGATCGAGAGCCAGGAAGCGACCGACAAACGGCGCGACGATTCATTGACCGAGGACAAGGGCGTCCAGCGGATCGAGTTGCCGGCGGTCAAGCGTCAGAAGATGCTCGACACGTTTGCGAGAGCGATCGCGAATTCAAAAAAACTTGACGATATAGCAATGATTCGCGAGGATATGCCCGCCGATCTAAAGCCGGTTTTTCGAGCCTACCTGGAAAAACGCGAGCTCGAGCTCGGCGGTTAATTTTTCAATCTTAGGGCGTGAGGCCCAGGAGTACACAATGGAAGAAGCAATCGAAGAAACAAGCACAATAAAACAAATCGCAATGGGCGAGCTGACGAAAATGACGACGACAGTTTCGGCCTTTTCAAACACGCTCGACGCGATCGAGATCGAGGACGAAACCAGCCTGGCCACGATCGGCGACCTGGTCAAGTTTGCGAAGATCGCAAAATTCAAACTCGACGACAAACGGAAAAGCCTGGTCGATCCGCTGAATAAAGTCGTTAAGGAAATCAACGCGCTATTCAAACCGACCGGCGAAAAAATCGCGGCGCTGATCGCGGCGGCACAAAAGAAAATGAACGAATACGCCGCGATCCAGCAAACGATTAAAGACGCCGAGGCCGCCGTGATCCGCGAGGAAGCCGCCGCCGAGGAGCGCGAGGCGAAGGAGCTGGCCGACCGATTGCTCGCCGCCGCCGGCGAGGATGCCGAACCGACGGCCGCCGCCGTGATCGAGGTCGCCGAGAAAAACGTCGAGATTGCCGCGAAGCCAGCGAAACAGGCAATCGCCAGGGGCGAGACGTCGACGGTCTCGACGCGTCAGGATTGGGTCGCTCACGTCCTCGACCTCAAACTCCTGGCGCTCGCTGTCGGCGAGGGAAAGCTCCCGCTCGATTGCATCCAGGCCAGCCAGTCAGGCTTGAATATAGTCAGCCGCGAAACTAAGAAAAACCGCGAGGAGCACGGCGTCAAGTTTTTTGCGAAAACGACCGCGATCGTCCGATGAAAATTAACATCGATTTGAGACCATTCCCGCCGCCCGTGCGGGCCGACTATTGGGCCGGCCTGGTCGGCGACGAGCTGTTTATTATCGACTCCGACCTCGGCGAGCGATCAGTGACAAACGACCTCGAGGCCGTGCTCCTCGAGATATTCCGCAAGCTCGTCCCGTCCGAGGTCAATTACGAGGAGCTGAAAATCCGCTATCGCGATTCGATGGGCGAGTGGGATAGGATCGTCGTCGAGCGCCTCGAGGGATTCGACGGCTCGTTTAGTGCCGAGATCGTGAGCGGTCGGAACGATCCGCCGCCCTCGGCCTGGACATTACAGGCGGCGCGGCCATCGATGGGCGCCGAGGTCGTCCAATGAGCTCGCCGAGTGTCAAGCGCGAGGACGGCGAGAGGCTCTGGAATCTCCTCGCCGATGGCCGCTTTCACAAGGCCAAATCGATCAGCATGGAATCGCGCAAAGTCCGCGCCGTGTGCTCAATGTGGCCGGATAGATTCCTATCGACTCAGGCCGGCTATAAGCGAGTAAAGTTTGCAACCGACGACGAGATCGGGAACGCGATCGCAGATTTAAAAAGCCGCTGTGGCCATTTGACTCGACGCTATTCGGCTCTCGAGAAAGTGCTCCGCGAACGGCACCAGCCGCCGCTCAATTTGTGACCGACCAGTCGAGTCCCTGGTGGCGCTGTCAGGCTTGCGACGAACAATTCGCAGAGCCGGCGACGTGGCCAGGCGACTCGGCCGGCGATCGGAAAATCCTCGAGGATCAGGAGCGGGCGATCGAGGCGCTCAAAGTATGCCCGCGCTGTCACTCGACCAAAATAGAACAGTGGAGATAATGGACGACGTCGCTTTTAATTGGTTTTGGCAACCGCCTGTCGACGGCCAGCCTGGTCTAATCATGCTCACCGACGATCATCCTGGCGTCGATCATCCCGAGATTCGATTCGTCACCGAGGCGATCGCCGACGTGGTTCGACATATCGAGGGCGGGATTCCAAAATATTTTAACCTTTTCCAGTTCAAGATTTACGCCCGCGACATTTTTGGCCGCTGGATTCATATCGAAGTCGCACCGATCGCCAGAAATTATCGGCTCCGGACGCCGAAAGTCAGCCAGGCCGATCTAGCGTCGCTATGGGATTCGCGGAACGAGGCGACGCTCCAGTGAACGCCTGGCTAATTTACGCGATGTTATCCGCTGGCTTTATCCTCGGCTGGTTTTG
>Ga0209980_10001237_pt1 | contig 14090 bp, 8 predicted proteins | sample CR02metaG_FD_183611 | JGI IMG/M metagenome (GOLD analysis project Ga0209980, IMG submission 183611) | Deep subsurface microbial communities from Mariana Trench to uncover new lineages of life (NeLLi) - CR02 metaG (SPAdes) (version 2) | ecosystem: Environmental > Aquatic > Marine > Ocean trench >... | reverse complement strand
CTCGATATATTCCAGATTTTTCGTATTGCCGACGGGACCGAAAATCCTTTTCATCAATGCCTCAGAGAAGCCGATGATGGCAGTCAAGGGCGTGCGCAGCTCGTGGCTCATAGTGGCTATAAATTCGGACTTGGCGCGGTTGGCCGATTCAGCCTCTTCCATCGCCTGACGTGTATTCTCTTCCGCCGCCTTGCGCGCGGTGATATCGGTATAAGTCGTCACATAGCCGCCCTCGGGCATGGGTTGGCGATGAATGGCGACAACCGTGCTGTCCTCGCGAACGCGCTCGCGGAGCCAGTGTATTTTCTTGCTATTCCTATTTATCCTTTCGGCAACGATCGATTCGACATCGCCTGGACCGTAGTAGCCTCGTTCGGCCTTGTAGCGATAGGTCTCGTCATTGGTCATCCCCAAGCGTATGTAACCTGGCGGGTAGTCGCGGAGCTTGACACTGTTCTGGTTGAAGGCGATCAATCTGCCATCGGCATCGTGGACGGTAATGCCATGGGACATGTTCTCCAGGGTCGTCTCGAGGAGCGCCGACTTCTGCGCCAAACTTTCTTCTGTTGCTCGATGTGCTTCCATTTTTGACCGAAGATCGACGTATTGCGACCTCAAGATCTGATCGGCTCGCCGGACGATCAAGAAGAGGATCCCATACAATGTCACGAAGGCCAGCAAGAGGCCAACCGTGAGCATATTCGTACGACGATCAATCCTTACCACCGCAGGCGTCACGTCGGTGTAAAGTTCGAAAACGCCCTCAATCGCACCACCATTGCCCCGGATTGGGAGATAGCTTTCCACCAAGTCCCGATTAAGAACCGTGCCCGAGATCGCACTGAATGTTTCCCGAAATGACAGGTTGCTTGAGGGTATACCCCTGCGTGCCGCCTGCAGAAACCCACGATGATTGCGCCTGTCCGTACCTATCTGGCTGGGCTCCGAGGAATAGATCGTAACTCCATCCAGATTGTAAACCTTGACTTTGAGCACGGCCAGACTGGCGGTAAGGGTCCTTACGGCTTCATCGATTTGGTGCGTTTCGGGCCGTGCCCGCAATGTATCACCATTGGTCTCCGAGACCGTCTTCACGTAATCGGAAAATCGTAGCCACAGGATGTTAGAGAATAATCGGGCCAGGTCGACGTTTGCCCTCTCCTCAGAAACAACGAGTTCTTCCACCGCGGTGTGCCTGTATAGGTACACCGACACAGAAGTAACCACGGTCAACGCAATCGCGCTCGCGATAGAGAAATAGCGTAAAAGCCGGAACATTTACCTTCCTTTGCTTGCAAAACAGACAAGCCCACAATACTCAGATTGGGATCAAGGGAATAACTGCCTTTGCCTAATAAATAACCTTTATTATTTCGGAATTATTAACGCAGAACGATTTAGCGGCACCCGGTTAATCCAAGCAGCGCAAAGAAAGCCCCAGGGAGAGGCTCTGGGGCCTTCAGGATGGTGCCGGCTACAGGGAAATTTGGCACCTCAACCGTATGTGGGCTAGGTCCATCCGGCACCATGCCGAATCTCGGCTGGCAGGCCGGCTAGACCAATCCCGGCGCTGGCCATGCCGCGGTTGTCACACGCCGAGCACCTGGACCCGGTCCACGTCCAGGTGAAGGTCCACGTCTTCGCCGATATCGAAGATCCGGCCACCGGCGTGATGGGAATCGTCGACCAGGATCTCGCGCGTCCCCACCCGCACGGAATAGCGGACCAGGCTGCCGAGGAACTCCCGGTGGCGGATGCTGCCCGGCAGCACGACTCCGCCGGCGGCGGCGTCATCGGCCCCGGCCTTGCAGATGGTCAGGTCCTGGGGCCGGAACATGGCCGTGCCGGCGCCGGCCGGCAGGTCCCTTCCCGCCAACGATATCCTGGTCCCGTCATCGGCTTGGAACACCGGTGTCGTCGCCTCAAATTCCACCCGGCCGTCGATCAGGTTGGCGGTGCCGAGGAAATAGGCGACGAAGCGGTTGGCGGGATTGTCGTAAAGCTCCATGGGAGAGCCCACCTGCTGGATGATGCCGTCGTTGAGCACCGCGATACGGTCCGACGTGGTGTTGGCTTCCTCTTGGTCATGGGTGACGAAGATGGTGGTCAGCTTGAGCTCCCGCTGCAGCTCCAGGATATCGCGGCGCATCTGTACCCTGAGGTTGGCGTCGAGGTTCGACAGCGGCTCGTCCAGGAGCAGCACCCGGGGCTCGACCACCACGGTGCGGGCCAGCGCTACCCGTTGCTGTTGGCCCCCGGACAGCTGTGACGGCCGGCGCTCGGCAAATTCCCTCAAGCCCACCAGATCCAGGGCCGCGTCCACCCGGCTGCTGATTTCCCGGGCCCCCACCTTGCGTTCCTCGAGCCCGAAGGCGACGTTCTTGCGGACCGTCATGTGGGGCCACAGCGCGTAGCTCTGGAAAACCATGCCGACGTTGCGCCGCCACGGCACCAGATGGGTGACATCGTCGTCACCGATCAGGATTCTGCCGGCCGGGGTCGGGCCGAATCCGGCGATGGCGCGAAGCAGTGTCGATTTCCCCGAGCCCGAGGGACCTAAGAAGGTAAAGAACTCGCCGGGCTCTATCTTTAGGGTGATGCCTTTCAGGACTTCCGTCGTGCCGAAGGACAGGCTGACGTCCTCGATGGTGACGCCGACGGCTTCGGGCCTGATGTCGGTCATGGGGCGGTGCTCCTTCTTACACTTGTTCCGCCACGACGGCACCGACGCTGCGCTGTCTTTCGGTGCGTTGGATGATGCGGTAGGAAACGTAGGTGGCGATGCCGACGATGAGAACGGCGATGATGCCCAGCGCCGCCCCCGGCCCCCGGCCGGCGGCCGATTGCATGAACTCCCAGATGCCGTAGGCCAGCGGCGCGTCGGATTGGGCCGATACCAACATCAGCGTGGCCGACAGTTCCACCGCGGCGGTGGCGAAGCTGGTGACGAACCCGGCCAGCATGCCGCCGGACATCAACGGCACGACGATGCGGCGCACCGTGCGATATTTGGTGGCGCCCAGGTTTTCGGCGGCTTCCTCCAGCATGACGCTGACCTGCTGTAGCCCGGCGACGCAGGCGCGCAAGGCATAGGGCAGGCGGCGGATGGCCAGCGCCACGACGATGATCACCCACCACGAAGCCAGCGGCTTGTCGACGATGGGCACGTTGAACTCGACGAAGGTGCGAAGGTAACCGATGCCCAACACGACGCCGGGGATGGCCACCGCCCCCATGGCGATGAAGTCGAGCCACTTGCGCCCGATAATCTTGGTGCGCCACACGATATAGGCGATGGCGGTGCCCAGCACCACGTCGATGAGGGCCGCCAATCCGGCATAGAGAAGGGTGTTGTAAATGTATCCGTCGGCCGTCCGCCACATATTTCCGTAATGCGCCCAGGTGTAAGCGTCGGGCAGGACGCTGAACGACCACACGGTGCCGAAGGACAACAGCGCCAGGCCGATATGGGGCGACAGCACCATCAACAGGATCAGGATCACCACGGCGTAACAGCCGATTTTTTCCCATGGCCGCAAGTCGCGCTTCATCAACCCGCCGCCACCCTTCTGGACGGTGGCGTAGTCCTTGCCCTTGAGCGCCAGGAACGACACCCACAGCGCGAACAACGAAAACGCCACCAGGATCACCGAAATCACATAACCCATGGGATCGGAGATGCCGATGGACGAAATCCGCAGATAGGCCTGGGGCGCCAGCATGTTGTTGATGTTCAGCAACAGCGGCGTGCCGATATCGTCGAAGACCTTCAGGAACACCAGGGACGCGCCGGCGATATAGCCCGGCATGGCCAGGGGAAAGACGATGCGCCTGAACAGGCGGGTGCCGCTGGCGCCGAGGTTCTGGGCGGATTCCTCCATCGCCCGGTCGATGTTCAACAAGGCGGCGGAAAGGTTGATCAGGATGAACGGGAAATAGTGGATGGATTCGACCAAGATGACGCCGTTGAGCCCTTCCATGAAGGGGATGGTGAAGCCGAACCAATCATTGATGATGAGGTTGACCGAGCCGTTCTCGCCGAATAGCAGGAGCATCGCCACGGCGCCGACGAAGGGCGGCATGATCAGGGGGATGATGCCGAGAGTCTGGATCAGGACGGCGCCGCCGAAATTGAACCGGGTGGTGAAATAGGCCAGCGGAAGGGCGATGGCCGATGACAGCGCCACCGACATGAGGGCGACGTAAAGGGAATTAATGAAGGATTCCCGGAACAGCGAGGTATTGAAGAAATCGACGAAATTGACCAGGGTCAGGGCGCCGGTATTGGGGTCCTGGAAGGCGACGAAAACGACCTTGGCCACCGGCACGATGAGGAACACGAACAGGAACAGGCCGATGAAGATGGCGAGCGCCCCGGGTCCCCATTGGATTTTCGAAAACCGATCCAAAGCCGTCCTCCGCCTGGATGATCTCTAGGTGAACGAGAGATGAAAGGGAGAGGGGCCCGGCGCGATGTGCAATCGCGCCGGACCCCGCCCCTGGCAGAGATGCCGCTTACATGGAGGCGGCTTTATTCGCCAGGGCCTTGGCCTTGGCGTAATTGGCCTTGACCTCGGTATCCCAGGCTTGTTCGAACTGAGCCTGGCGGCCGGTCACCTTGGTGGTCTTCTTCTTGCGCTTCTTCTTGAAGATGCTGTTGAAGGCCTTTTCGCTGGCCTTGGCGGCGGTGATGGGCACCTTGTTGACCAGCGCCCGGGCCTGGGCGATGAGCTTCTTGCCGGCCGGGGTCTTGGCCTTGGCCTCGGCGGTCTGGATCGCCTTGGTGGCGGCCCGCAACTCCTTCTGGCGGTAAGTGATCATGACGTCGAACAGCGAGTTGACCACGTTGTAGCGATTTTTCGACAGCTTCAGGTCGAACTTGACCGCGGCGCCGATGGACTTGTCCTTGAACGGGTTGGGGAAGCCCTTGGGCGCCTTGGCATAGGTCTTGGGATTGACCGGCAGGCGGCGGATCTTGGGATCAAGAAGCACCTCCTGGCCCTTGGGCGACAGCAGGAATTCGATGAACTTGGCGGCTGCCTTCCGGTTGGGCGCGTTCTTGACGATGGCGATGTTGGCGGGCACCAGGGTCGTCATCTTGGGATAGATGAATTCCACCGGGAAGCCCGACGCCTTGGACGACAGGCCGAAGAAGTCGATGACCACGCCGATGCCGAACTGGCCGGAATTGACGCCGTCGGGCACGCCGAAGCTGCGCGCCGTCACGGTCTTGAAGTTACCGGCGATGTTCTTCCACCTGGCCCAGCCCTTTTCCCAGCCTTCACCCTGGAGAATGGTTTCCACCGTCAGGTGGGTGGTGCCCGAACGCGACGGCGCGCTCATGCCCACGTGGCCGTGGTAGATGGGCTTTTCCAAATCCGCCCAGCTGGTGGGGGCCGGCAACTTCTTGGCCTTGAGGTACCGGGTGTTCCACATGATGCCGTAGCCCGACGCGGCGAAGCCCTTGTAATAGCCCTCGGGGTCGTGGATGGGAAAAGCACCGATCAATTTCGGTATGCCCTTGACCTTGACGGTGTATTTCTGGAGCAGCCCATCGCCCTTCAACACCTCGAAGGCGTCGGGGGCCGAGGCCCAGAACATGTCCGAGGTGTTGTTGGCGGCCGTCGCCTGAAGATACTTTATGCCGGCGGTGGTCTTCTTCTTCAGCATCTCGACCTTGATGCCGGTCGCCTTGGTGAAGGCCTTGCCGACGGTGATGGTGGTGTCGGGTGGATAGGACGTGACGATGACCAGCTTTTCCGCCGCCAGCGCCTGGATCGGGGCCGTCAAGGCGGCTACGGCCAGCGCCATAGCGATGATCAGGCCCTTGTCTTTTCTTGTGTTCGCCATTTTACCTGCTCCTGCGTTGGTTCTGCCTGTTTCTTTTTCTATTACTCCGGTCATGGATTTCCCATGAGCCGGGGCCCATGACACCGCACCGATGAACGGTCGGTCACGAGCATTGGGGCAATTTATCATGTCTGGCGATGGAAATCCGGCTCATTCGCAAGCCGGATCCAAGCCGCCGGATAGGAGCCGCCGCGATCCTCGCGGGAGCCACCCACACAAGACATTATCGATGTAAAAATCAGGTCTTCAAATGGCTCGGCTTGAGATACAGTTCACCCTTCGGTGGAATGAAACCGCCATTTTCACGAATTCCGAGCCTGTTGGGAAACATCAGTTTATACTTCCTCTCCCTATCCGATGACTTCAAAGCATCGAATCCAGACATTCCCTGGCTCGAGAGATTTTACAAGGATCCCCATGCGATGGTAAATCCACAGGACCAGTTGAAACAGGAGCTTGGCGCACTTTTTCGCTATTTACAGCGTGTCCGTCAGGAGATCGCGGCCATCGACCGACCGGCCGACCAAGATCACGGATTTGAGAGCATGGGCGATCAAATGGATGCCATTGTCCAAGCAACCGAAGCGGCAACCAATACCATTATAGAAGCCATGGAAAGTACCGACGAGACCAATAGAAAGCTGCGTGAACGGATCACCGACCCCGACCAGGTCATGCTGCTGGATCGAATCAACACCAACGTCAACAAAGTCTTCGAGGCTTGCGCGTTCCAAGACATAACAGGCCAGCGCGTCAACCGGGTGGCCAGATCCATCACCTATGTCGAAGAAAGGGTCAACGCGCTGATAGCGCTGTTTGGCGAGGAGCAAATTTCTGAGGTCGAAGTCGTGGTGCCGCCTGGCCAGGAAAAGTCAGCCGATGAAGCATTGGTAACCGGTCCCCACGCCGAAGGAATTGGCCTATCCCAGGACGACATCGATAAGCTGTTCGACTGACCCTGCGGGGGTCACGTTTCGTTACCTGGTCGGCCTCGCCCGATGCCTGCCTGCCGAGGAGGATTTCGATGCTCTCGAGGGAAGAAAACGAACTGCTGACCCGTGTCGGCCCGGGAACGCCCATGGGCGAACTGATGCGCCGCTACTGGGTGCCGGTGGCCTATTCCGGTCAGCTTGCCGCGCCCGACTCGGCCCCCGTCAGGGCCCGGCTGCTCGGCGAAAACCTGGTCGTGTTCCGCGACACGGAAGGCCGGGTCGGGCTGTTGGACGAGCGCTGTCCCCACCGCACCGCGTCGTTGTTTTACGGCCGCGTTGAGGAACGCGGCCTGCGTTGCGTCTATCACGGCATAAAGTTCGACGTTAAGGGCAATTGCGTGGACGTGCCCTGCCTGCCGCCGGGCAGCAGCGAAACCCAGATCGAAGCCATCAAGGGGCAGATGCGGACCAAGGCCTACCCCTGCATGGAACGCGGCGGCGTGGTCTGGGCCTATATGGGCCCGCCCGAGCACCAGCCTGAATTTCCCGACCTGGAATGGACGCGGCTGGACGAGAGCCAGAAATTCGCCACCCGCCACATCCAGCAATGCAACTGGCTCCAGGGTGTCGAGGGCGGATTCGATGCGCCCCACCTCACCTTCCTGCACCACGGTTCGGCCAGCGATCAGACCCGCCGCGTGGTGCCGTCGTTCTACGAGGTCGTGCCGATGGATTTCGGCTTCGTGGTGGGGACCGGCCGCGACCTGGGTGGCGAAAACATCCATTGGAACATCAACGTGATGCTGATGCCGTTCCACAAGATCATCTCGTCGGTTCCCCATGCCGCCCATATGTGGATGCCCATCGATGACGAAAACACCATGCTGTATTCCATCGATTTCAACCCCACCGGGCCCCTCACCGAAGAGCAGTCGGAGCGATCCAGGAGTTGGCGCGGCATCCACACCGAAAACGTCCCCGGCACCGACCATGCCACCATGAACAAGGACAACGACTACCTGATCGACCGCCAACTGCAGGCCAGCGGAAAGTCCTTTACCGGCATGCGCGGGCTGGCCATCCAGGATTGCGCCATCCAGGAATCCATGGGGCCGGTCGCCGACCGCACACAGGAGCACCTTTTGACCTGCGACACGGCGGTGGTCAAGATCCGCCAGCTTTTGTTGCAGACCCTGGCCGACCACGCCGCGGGCAAGCCGCTGCCGGGCATCGATCCGGCCAGCTTCCGGGTGCGCTCGACCCGCTACCAGGCGCCACGGGGCGCGGTATTTACCGATGAGGTGGAGAAACGGGTGCGTGCCGACGCCTGAGAGCGCCCGGCCGCACCGCCCGACACCCCAAGCAAGAAAGAGACAAGAACATGAACGGCGCCGAAGTCATCGCTGAGATCCTCAAGCGCGAAGGGACCGAATTCCTTGCCTGCTATCCCCGCAATGCCCTGATCGACGCCTGCGCGGCGATCGATGTCCGGCCCATTCTCTGCCGCCAGGAGAGGGTCGGCGTCGGCATGGCCGACGGCTTTTCCCGCATCCGCCGGGGCAGGCAGAACGGCGTCTTCGCCGCCCAGCACGGGCCGGGGATAGAGAACGCCTTTCCAGGCGTCGCCCAGGCCTATTCGGAGAACGTGCCGCTGTTGGTCATTCCCGCCGGATTCGACGGCCCGAGGCAGCATGTCCGCCCCACCTTCCGCGCCACTGAGGTCTACCGCCCGGTCACCAAATGGTCGGCCATGGCGCATAGTGTCCAGGAACTGCCGGACCTCATGCGCCGCGCCTATCAGGCCCTGCGCACCGGCAAGGGCGGCCCGGTCCTGGTCGAAATTCCCAACGCCGTCTTCGCCGCCGATTTCGACGGTGAGATCGCCTACACCCCGGTGCCGGTCTTAAAGATGGCCCCCGACCCCGCGCTGGTCGCCCGTGCGGTCGAAATGCTTCTGGCGGCCAAGAACCCGGTGCTGTGGGCGGGCCAGGGGGTGCACTATGCCGAGGCCAGCGACCGGCTGGCCGCCTTGGCCGAGCTGATCCCCGCGCCCGTCGCCTGCACCAACCCGGGCAAGAGCGCCATCGCCGAAAGCCATCCCCTGGCCTTGGGCGCCTCGACCCGTTCGCAGCCGAAGATGTTCGCCGAGTTCATGGCCCGCGCCGATCTCGTGCTGGCCGTCGGTTCCAGCCTGACCCGGACGTCGTTCGGCCCGGGCGTGCCGGCCGGCAAGAAGATCATCCATTCCACCAACGAGCCCGCCGACATCAACAAGGATTATGCGGTCGACCTCGGCCTGCCGGGCGACGCGGGCCTGGTGCTCGACGCGCTGATCGTTGAGGTCGGCCGCCAGCAATCAAACACCGGCAATTCGGCGCTGGAAACGCTCAAGGCCGAGATCGCCGCGGTCAAGAAGTCGTGGCGCGAGGAATGGGCCAAACACCTGGAATCCGACGAGGTCCCCATCAACCAGTACCGGGTTTTGGACGAGCTGATGCGCGCGGTCGACCGGCACGAGACCATCGTCACCCATGATTCCGGCAGCCCCCGGGAACAGACCCTGCCGTTCTGGGAGACCACCCGGGCGGGCTCCTACATGGGCTGGGGCAAGTCGACCCAGTTGGGCTATGGGCTCGGCATCATCATGGGGGCGAAGCTGGCGGCGCCGGAAAAGCTCTGCATCAACATCATGGGGGATTGCTCGTTCGGCATGACCGGCATGGATATGGAGACCGCCTCGCGCAATGGCATCGGCATCCTCACCGTGGTCTTCAACAACGCCGTCATGGCCTGCGAGCGCGACGTGCTGGTGACCGCGACCGAGAAATACGGCGCCATGAACGTCGGCGGCAATTACGCCTTGGTTGCCGAAGGGCTTAACGTCGCCTCCCGGCGGGTGGAAGACCCCGCCGAAATTAAGCCGGCCCTCAAGGAGGCCATCGAAATCACCGAGAAGGGCGCGCCCTATCTCCTCGAGATCATCGCCAAGCAAGGCTATGACTTCTCGCGCTACCAGGAGCACACGTCTTGAATGAAAAACGTCTTATTCAACCAGTTGGTTGAATAAGACGTTTTTCGGCCGATGCCTGCGCCCGGGGCCCCTGCACCAGGCGATCGACCACCGCGGCGAGCGCCTGGGGTTGACCTCATGGATCGCCGCCATGAGTTCATTTGCCCTCCCAGTGACGACCTATTACCCTATGGTTGGAAGTGGAGGGTTGATGCCTGACATTTTAAGCGGGGACCGGCGCCACGGTGGCTTCCCGTCCTTCGGTGCGCAAGACAACAATATTCGTCAAGGGGGAATCAAGTCATGGCAGTTCGACGTTTTCTCATTCCATCGTTGATGGCGGTCGCGTTTCTGGTCCCCTTCGGGGCCCAGGCGTTTGAATGTCCCAAGCACTTGACCGCGGCCCAGGCCGCCATCGATAAGGTGGTCGGTGACATGAAGGGCATGAAGATGGCCCAGGCCGACAGGGTCCTGGTCCACGCGCTTCTGGACGATGCCAAGATGATGTTGGCGGGGGCCAAGCACAATCACGCCAAGCCCCAGGGCGCATTCGACCGCGGCCGGTCCATTGCCAAGGCAAAAGCCGCCCTAGGTTATGCCCAGGGCGCCGACATCTACCATTGGAAGCTCATGGGTAAAATGAAGAAGATGAAGATGAAGATGAAGATGAAGAAGTAACCCCCACTCCCGATCCGTCGATCCGGGACAGCGAGATTACTGTGCCTGGTTTGAACATGTCCGCCGTGAAACCGATCGCCATGGTTGCGCTTGGCTGGCTGTGGCTGTTGGCCCTGGAGTCGCCCGCCGAGGCTTCGCGCCATTGGACCGAAACGCCGTTGCCGGGAATGTCGGGCCAGGCCCTGGTGCTGGGACGCGACCTCGACGGCGACGGCGATCCCGACGAAGTTACCATCCGTCTCGAAATCATCGAGGTCCAGGAGGAAGTCTATCCCGGCGAGTTCGTGAACTTTTGGGTTTTCGCCCCGGAGGGCCAGGGCATGACGCCGGTGGCGCGGGCGCCGAGCCCGACCATCCGCGTCGAGGAAGGCGACCGGGTGCGCATCACCCTTCTCAACACCCACTATTTCCCCCACACCATTCATCTCCACGGCACCATCCATCCCAACCAGATGGACGGGGTGCCCACCATCACCCAGCCGCCGGTCAAGCCGGGGGAGTCCTTCACCTACGAGTTCATCGCCAAGAATCCCGGCACCCATTTCTATCACTGCCATGTCCAGCCCGACGTTCATGTTCTGATGGGGCTGGTCGGCATGCTGATCATCGAGCCCAACCGTGCCAACAACAACTTCTCCCATCTGGTGCCGGGAGCCGGCCGCATCAAGGATCTCGCCAAGGCGGCGAAGGGGCGCTATCAGCGGGAATACTCGCTGGTCTATACCGACATCGACTCAGCGCTCAACCGCATTCCGGCGGCCTATAAGGATCCGCGCGAGATCGAGAAGCGCATGCACCGCGAGTACGATTCGACCCGGCGCCAGCCGAATATCTTCCTGCTCAACGGCCGCTCCTTCCCCTTCACCCTGCGCGACACGCCCATCGAGGTCAAAGCCGGAGAGCGGGTCAGGCTGCGGGTGCTGAATGCCGGGGCCCGCCCGATCAAACTCCACACCCACGGCCACCACCCGACGCTGACCCATCTCGACGGCTATCCGGTGCCTCCCGGCATGCGTTACACCCGCGACGTTTTCGATATCGGCGCCGCCCAGCGGATCGATCTGGAGCTCAGGCCCGGCAAGGATGACTATTATGCCTCGGGACCGGGCGTCTGGATCATGCACGACCACACCGAGCACACCGTGACCAACAAGGGCATCAGCCCGGGAGGAGACATCACCGCGATCATCTATGAGGGGTTCATGGGCAGCGATGGCTTGCCCAAGGTGGCGACCAGCCTGGAGCCCTTTTTCGATCCCGCCTACTACCGGGGCAAGGTGCCGGTGTTCGATCCGAAGATCTTTCACACCACCAGGGAGGCATACGAATATGGCTGGCCCGAGGAGACCCCCGAGGGCGGCAATTTCTCCTACCCGAAACGGTCTGACCGCCCTGCCCCTCTGGAGCGCAAGGATCCGCTGGCCGACCACCAGATCAAGGCGAATTCGTGCAAAAAGCCGCGTGGCTTTAGGCGCATCCACGTCAAGGGAGGGGCCAAGTTCGCGCGCGAGGGCGAGGTCTTCGCGTTCGAGCCGCGCACCATCCGCGCCGGGAAATGCGAGGAGATCGAGATCGTCCTGGAAAACACCGATTCGGTCCGCCACGCGCTGATGATCCCTGGCCTCAATCCCATGTTCACCTCCGAGTTCAGCGGACCCCGCACGCAAACTGCCCGGTTCGTGACGCCCGACCGCGACGTCACCCTGGAATTTCATTGCCATGTGCCGACCCACGAAAAGATGGGAATGTTCGGTCGACTGATCGTCGGCAAGGGCGGCGCCCCACCGGCGGCTGCGGCGGAGTCCGTCGCCGTGAAGCGACTGTATCACGGCATCGGAATCGTCCTGGCGGCCGACCCGCGATCGAGCCGACTGGTGATCGACCACGAAGAAATCAAAGGCTTCATGGCGCCCATGGTCATGAGCTACCTGGTCGCGGATCGAGCGCTTCTTCGCGATCTCAAGCGCGGCGACAAGGTCCGCTTCACCATCGACGCCGACAAACGCATGATCGTCGACATCAAGCCGTTCCTCCGCTAGAGCACTTCCGGGCCAGAGTAATTTTCGTTATTGGGAACCGGCCCGCTCTTGGCTGAAGCCGGCCCCCGGTCCCGGGCTTACCCCGCGTCGAGCTCGAAACTGATCCCCTGGGCCAGCGGCAGGGCGTCGGAATAGTTCACCGTGGCGGTCTGGCGGCGCATATAGGCTTTCCAGGAATCCGAGCCGCTTTCGCGACCGCCGCCGGTGGCCTTCTCGCCGCCGAAGGCGCCGCCGATCTCGGCGCCCGACGGGCCGATATTGACGTTGGCGATGCCGCAATCGCTCCCCATGGCCGAGAGGAACCGCTCCGCCTCCTTGACCTCGCCGGTAAAGATGCATGACGCCAACCCCTGGGGCACGTCGTTATGGACGGCGATGGCCGCGTCCAAATCTTGGTACCTCATGACATAGAGGATCGGTGCGAAGGTCTCTAAGCGAACGGTTTCGGTCTGGGCCGGCATCTCGACCATGGCCGGGCGCACGTAAATGCCCCCGGCGGGGACGCCCTCGGTCAGCGGTTCGCCGCCGAACACCGTGCCGCCTTCCCCCGCCGCCACCCCCAGCACCCTTTGCATCTCGTCGCCCGCCGCGGCGTCGATCAGCGGGCCGACCAGCACGTCGGAATCGAGCGGATTGCCGATGGCGATGGAGCCATAGGCCGATCTCAAGGCGGCCAGCAGGGAATCGCGTATGTCTTCATGGACGATCAGGCGCCGGAGGGTGGTGCACCTCTGGCCGGCGGTGCCGACCGCGGAAAACACGATGGCGCGAAGTGCTAAGGAGAGATCGGCCGATGGGGTGACGATCATCGCGTTGTTGCCGCCGAGCTCTAAAAGGACCCTGCCGTGGCGCGCCAGTACCCGCGGCCCGACGGCGGCCCCCATCATGGTGGAACCGGTGGCGCTGATGAGCGGGATCTTGGCGCTGTCCACCAGCCGGGCGCCCACGTCGGCGCCGCCGACCAAAACCTGGGACAGGCCATCGGGCGCGTCGTCGCCGAAGCGCGCCAGCGCGCGTTGGAAGATCGCCTGGCAGGCCAGCGCCGTGACGGGCGTTTTCTCGCTCGGTTTCCACAGCACCGGATCGCCGCACACCAGCGCGATGGCGGCATTCCAGGCCCACACCGCGACCGGAAAATTGAAGGCGGTAATCAGGCCGATGGGGCCCAGCGGGTGCCATTGTTCCATCATGCGGTGACCGGGCCGTTCCGAGGCCATGGTCAGGCCGTAGAGCTGGCGCGAGAGGCCCACGGCGAAATCGCAGATATCGATCATCTCCTGCACCTCGCCGAGGCCTTCTTGCAAGATCTTGCCGCTTTCCAGCGTCACCAGGCGGCCGAGGTTCCCCTTGGCGGCGCGCAACTCGTCCCCCAACAGGCGGACCAGCTCGCCGCGGCGTGGCGCCGGGACCTGGCGCCAGGAGGTGAAGGCGGTTGAGGCGCGGGCGATGGCGGCCTCGATCTCGTCGCCCCGGTGCTCGTGGACCTGGGCGATGGCGGCGCCGTCGATGGGCGTACGCGCCTCCAAACTGCCGCCCGACACCTGCGCTTGGGCCAATCCGAGGTCGTCGTAAAGGGCGCGG
>Ga0209980_10001236_pt1 | contig 14093 bp, 12 predicted proteins | sample CR02metaG_FD_183611 | JGI IMG/M metagenome (GOLD analysis project Ga0209980, IMG submission 183611) | Deep subsurface microbial communities from Mariana Trench to uncover new lineages of life (NeLLi) - CR02 metaG (SPAdes) (version 2) | ecosystem: Environmental > Aquatic > Marine > Ocean trench... | reverse complement strand
CGACGTAGATGCAATAGAGCTTCTTGGACTCGTCGTCGCCCGCGTTGATCTCTCTTTGATTGAGGATGGTGTCGAGCGCGATCGCGGTCTTGCCGGTCTGGCGGTCTCCGATGATCAGCTCGCGCTGGCCGCGGCCGACCGGGATCAGGCAGTCGATCGCCTTGAGGCCGGTCTGCATCGGCTCGTGCACCGAGCGGCGCGGGATGATGCCCGGCGCCTTGACCTCGACCCGGGTGCGCTCGACGCCCTCGATCGGACCCTTGCCGTCGATCGGATTGCCGAGCGCGTCGACGACCCGGCCCAGAAGGCCCTTGCCGATCGGCACATCGACGATGGCGCCGGTGCGCTTGACGACGTCGCCTTCCTTGATGCCGCGGTCCTCGCCGAACAGCACGACGCCGACGTTGTCGGCCTCGAGGTTGAGCGCCATGCCCATGAGCCCGCCGGGGAACTCCACCAGCTCGCCCGCCTGGACGTTGTCGAGGCCGTAGACCCGGGCCACGTTGTCGCCGACCGACAGCACTTGGCCGACCTCGGCGACATCGGCCTCGGCGCCGAAGTTCTCGATCTGTTCCTTGAGGATCGCGGAGATTTCCGCGGCGCGGATGTCCATCACCCAACCCCCTTCATGGCCAGTTGTAGTCTCTGCAGCTTGTTGCGTATGGAATCGTCGATCATGCGGCTGCCGACCCGGACGATCAGGCCGCCGATCAGGCCCGGGTCGACGTCGATCTCGACCTGGACCTTGGCGCCGACTTCTTTGCGCAGGGTCTCGACCAGCGCGCGCTGCTGTTCGTCGTCGAGCGCGGTCGCGCTGGTCACCCGGGCGGTGATCTCGCCGCGCCGGCGCGCGAGTTCGGCCAGATAGGCCGCGATCATGCGATCGAGCGCAAACAGGCGCCGGTTGCGCGCGACCAGCAGCACGAAGCGCCGGGTCAACTCGCCGGCGCCCGCCCGGTCCAGAATCGCGGCCATGGCCTGGCTCTGCTGGGCGCGGGTGAACAGCGGGCTGCGGATCAACCGGCGCAGGTCTTCGCTCATCGCGATCGCGGCCTGGAGGCCACGCAAGTCGTCGGCCACCGGGTCGAGCTGTTTGTGCTCGTCCGCCAGCTCCAATAGCGCCAAGGCATAGCGCCCGGGCAAGCCGCTCAAACCGATGTCCTCAGCCGCCAAGCTTTTCGCCCCCCTGGGATCGTGGAAGCCGGTTCCGTCGGTGCCGGACCGGCAATCGAAAGCGACAATAGCCTCACCGCCGCGGCGGGCAGCCCCGCCGTGGGCGCGCGTTTGGTATCATAGTCCCCTAGGGCAGGCAAGGTGAGTCGGCAGGGCGGTTTGGACCGATATTCCTGGCTCAATGGCAGCTCGCGAAAGGCCCGAATGTTGGCCACTGTCGACTAGAGGTCCTCGCCTCAAGATACCAAGTGACGGCCGGCCCAAGTCGCAATAAAATTGTATCAAAGAATAACCCATACTCTCAAAGGTGGTTCGAATAGAATGCACAGGAGAATCCCGCTGTACCTGGTCGTTCTCGGGTCCGCGCTATTCCTGGGCAGCCTTCAGCTGGCTGGGCAGGAAACGCCGACGGTTGATGTGGGTGGGACGCGCGTGGCCTTGCCCGTACCCGAAGGCCATTGCGATTGGATTCTGCCCGTCACCCGGATGGGGCGCTGGTCGCCATAATCGAAGAAGGAAATCGCGGGGTGAATAAGCTGCTTCTGTTCTCCGCAGACTGCGGACAGCTAGACCCCTGGCGAAAACAACCGACAAATTACTTGAGCAATATTTCCCAAATCCTCGCACCCGAAGATTACGTAAACAAATCCATCCCCATCGCACGTCCAGCCTACATCGGGATGTTAGCCGAAGCCATGGGACAGCCCGAAATTGAGGACCAAGCATGAGCGAGGGGAAGCGTCGGCGCGAAGAAACGTATCCCAAGATCCAAGTGAATGAGATAAAGAGCCTTGGCGTTCTTGAGGCGGCAGATAGTGCGGTTTTCGTGGGTCTTTTTCAACGGATGCTGGCTGATGACGGGGTCACCGAACGAACGATCACAAGCGTGATAGCCATGACCCTCGTGAAAGGGAAGGCCATCAACGTAGACCTCTACGCGGCCTTTGAGGGGAGCAGTACGTTCGAAAATCTTTTGGCCGAGCAAAAGACGATCATCGTCAACTTGATCGCGGCAAACTGAGCCGTGCGTCGGGTTCGGGTATTCGGCTAGAGAAAGCTATAGGGATCGATGTCGATCTGGAGGCGCAGCTTGCCGGGCAGCTTGACCTGAGCGACCCAGTCCCGGACCAGCTTCTGGACCGCCACCTCGCGGCGCGCCTTGAGCAGGAAGCGGCGCCGATGGCGGCCGCGCAGCACCGCGAGCGGGGCCGGCGCCGGACCCAGCACCTGGACGCCGTCGTAGTGGGGTGCGGCGCGGGCCAGCGCCCGGGCCGCACGCTCCAAGGCCGCCGGGTCCGGGCTCGAGAGGATCAGCGCCACCAGGCGCCCGAAGGGCGGCATCCCGGCACCCTCGCGCGCCTCGGTCTCGACCTCGATGAAGCGGTCGCGCGCGCCCGAGGCCAGCGCCTGCATGACCGGGTGCTCGGGCTCGGCGGTCTGGATCAAGACCCGGCCCGGGCGCGCGGCGCGGCCGGCGCGGCCGGCGACCTGGTGCAGGAGCTGGTAGGTGCGCTCCGCCGCGCGCAAATCGCCGCCGTAGAGCCCGAGGTCGGCGTCGATCACGCCGACCAGGGTCAGGTGCGGAAAGTGGTGGCCCTTGGCGACCACCTGGGTGCCGATCAAGAGGTCGAGCTCGCGCGCCGCGACCGCGCGCAACAACGCCGCCGCCGCGCTCGGGCCGCCCAGCGTGTCGCTGGCCATGACCGCGGTGCGCGCCTGGGGGTAGAGCGCCGCGACCTCCTCGGCCAGGCGCTCGACCCCGGGGCCGCAAGCGGCCAGCGCGCCCTCGGCCTGGCAGGCCGGGCAGCGCGCCGGCAGGCGGGTCTCGAAGCCGCAGTGATGGCACTGCAGGCGCCCGGCCAGGCGGTGCTCGACCAGCCAGGCGGTGCAGTGCGGGCACGCCAGGCGGTGGCCGCAGGCTTGGCACAGGGTCAGCGGCGCATAGCCCCGGCGATTGAGGAACAGCAGCACCTGCTCGCCGGCCGCCAGGGTCTCGGCGATCGCCCGGCGCAGGCTCGGCGACAGCCAGCTCCGGCCCAGGCCTTCGATGCGCGCCGGCTTGTCGTTGCGCAAATCGACCAGCGTGATCGCGGGCAGTTTCGCGCCGCCGTGGCGGTCGGGCAGGTGCAGGCGCCGGTAGCGGCCGGCCTTCACGTTGGTCACGGTCTCGAGCGACGGCGTGGCCGAGACCAGCACGATGGGGATGGCTCCGAGGCGCGCGCGCACCACCGCCATGTCGCGGGCGTGGTAGATCACGCCGTCCTCCTGCTTGAAGGCGGCGTCGTGCTCCTCGTCGACCACGATCAGGCCGAGCTCCTGGAACGGCAGGAACAGCGCCGAGCGTGCACCGACCACCACCCGCGCCACGCCGAACGCCACTGCCCGCCAGGTCGCGCGGCGCTGGGCCGCGGTCAGCTCCGAATGCCAGACCGCCGGCGCGGCCCCGAAGCGCGCGGTGAAGCGCTCCAGCCATTGCGCCGAGAGCGCGATCTCCGGCAGCAGCACCAACACCTGGCGCCCGCCCTCCAGCGCGGCGGCGACCGCCTCCAGGTAGACCTCGGTCTTGCCCGAACCGGTGACGCCGTCGAGCACGGCGACCTCGAAGCACGGCGCCTTTAGCGTCGCGCGCAGCGTCGCCGCGGCCGCGTCCTGATCGGGCGAGAGCGTGGGGCCGGCGCGTTCGGGTCTCGGCGCCTCGAAGGCGGCCGGGGGCGCCAGCTCGACGGTTTCCAGGACGCCGGCTTTGGCCAGGCCCTTGACCACCGAGACGCCAACGCCGGCGGCGCGCGCGAGCTCGGCGAGCGGCCGGGCCGGGCCGTCCGCGAGCACCGCGACGACCTTGCCGCGCGCCGGTGTCGGCTTGATCCCGGCGCGCGCTTCCTCGGCGCCTTCGGCGAGGCGGTAGCCGGTCACCGGGCGCGGCGGCTCGAGCGCCTTGGGCACGGAGAGCGCCATGCGCAGCACCGCGCCCGGGGCTGCCAGCGTGTAGCCCGCCACCCAGTCGATGAAGCGGCGCTGGACCTCGGAGAGCGGCGGCGTATCGCAGCGTCCCTGGACCCATTTCAGGCGCTCGACCGGGACCGCTTCGGGTTCGGCTCCGGCGTCGCTTCCCGGGCCCGATTCCCGGTCCCAGACCACGCCCAGGACCGCGCGCCCGCCGAGCGGCACCCGGACCACCTCCCCGGGCCTCAGCGGCGGGTCGTCGGGGCCCAGATAATCGTAGGCGCCCGCCAGCGGCAGGGGCATGAGCACGGAAACCCGCGGCCCCGGCGGCGCCAATCCGGGCAGCGCCGCGGGATCGGCGGATGCTGCCTGGGTCCGGGCGGCGCTGGCATGGCGTTCGGGCATCGGCTACACTCTAGTCGAGGCGCGGCCCCAGGGCCATGCTCGGGCCGCCGGGGGGCCGCCGGGGGGCCGCCGCCCTTGACAGACCCGCGCGCGGACTGGCATGCGGGGGAACTTCCCGGTCTCAATCGGGCCGCCCGTATAGACGTTAAGGAGAGAACGGAACCAAGATGCGCTTTTTCATCGACACCGCCGATGTCGAGGCGATCCGCGACCTGGCCGCCACCGGGCTGGTCGACGGGGTCACCACCAACCCGTCGCTGGTCGCCAAGTCGGGCCGCGACTTCATCGAGGTGCTGGGCGAGATCTGCGCGCTGGTGCCCGGCCCGGTCAGCGCCGAGGTCACCGCCATCGAAACCCAGGCCATGCTGGCCGAGGCGCGGCGCCTGGCCCGGGTCGCCGAGAACGTGGTGGTCAAGGTGCCGCTGACCCCCGACGGCCTCAAGGCTTGCCGGACGCTGACCGACGAGGGCACCCAGGTCAACGTCACGCTGTGCTTCTCCGCGGCCCAGGCGATCCTGGCCGCCAAGGCGGGCGCGCGCTACGTCTCGCCCTTCATCGGCCGCCTCGATGACATCGGCGCCGATGGTTTGGCCCTGATCGGCGAGATCGTCCAGATCTACGACGCCTATCCCGCCTTCACCACCGAGGTGCTGGTCGCCTCGGTGCGCAACTCGGCCCACGTGGTCGAGGCCGCCAAGATGGGCGCGCATGTCGCGACCATCCCACCGGCGGTGCTGCACGCCATGTTCAAGCACCCGCTCACCGACAAGGGCCTCGATGCCTTCCTCGCCGACTGGGCCAAGACCGGTCAGTCGATCCTGACCCAACGAGCGGACGACGCGGCCGAATGACCCAGAACCGCAGCGACGCGGCGCCCGAAAGCCTCGGCCGCAAGGACGCGACCGAGAAAGCCGGTGAGGCTGCGGTCGCGGCCGAACAGGTCGCCGCCTACCTGCGCCAACACCCGGATTTCTTCGACCATAACCCCGAGCTGCTCGACGCCATCGCGCCGGCGGGCGCGGCGCGCGCCGAGGGGGTGGTCGACCTGCGGCACTTCATGGTCGAGCGGCTGCGCGACGAGCTGGCCGGAATGTCGGCCTTGCGCGACGAGCTGGTGGTGACCGGGCGCACCAACCTCTCGGCCCAGGCGCGGGTCCACAAGGCGATCCTGGCGCTGCTCGCGGCGCGCAACTTCGAGCATTTCATCGAAACGCTGACCACCGATCTCGCGGTCATCGTCGACCTCGCCGTGGTGACGATCGGCGTCGAGCAGGACGGCGAGGACGTGACCCGCGCGCAGACCCCGGGCGTCTACAGCCTCGATCCCGGCACCGTCGACCGCCTGGTCGGACCCGGACAGTCGATCGCGCTGCGGGAGACGGTCGAGGGCGATCCCATGGTGTTCGGGCCCGGCGCCGGGCTGGTCGCCTCCGACGCGCTTCTCCGGCTGTCGATCGGCAGCACCACGCCGCCCGCGCTCCTGGCGCTGGGGTCGCGCGAGCCGGGCCAGTTCCATCCGGGTCAAGGCACCGAGCTGCTCAACTTCCTGGCCCGGGTCGTGGAGACCTGCATTCGCGGATGGCTCAATCTGCCCAAGTGATCGCGGCGCGGACCGCGCCGGACCTGCACGCCGCCGTCGACGATTGGCAAGCCTGGCTGCGCAACGAGCGCCGCGCCGCGGCCAACACCCGTGCCGCCTACCTGGGCGACCTCGCGCGCTTTCTCGAATTCACCAGCGAGCACTTGGGCAAGCCACCGAGCTTGCACGATCTCGACCGACTCAGGCCGGCGGATTTCCGGGCCTGGCTGGCGGCGCGCGCGAACGGCGGCGCGGGCCTCGGCACCCGGGCGCGCGGCCTTTCGGTGGTGCGCGGCTTCTATCGCTGGCTGGCCAGAGCGGGGCTCGCCGACAACCCGGCGGTGACCGCGCTCAAGACGCCGCGCGTCCCCAAATCCGTGCCCAAGGCGCTCGACGCCGAGGCGGCGCTCGACCTGCTGGACACGGCGCCGGAGCTGGCGCGCGCGACCTGGATCGGCAAGCGCGATGTCGCGGTGCTGATCCTGCTCTACGGCTGCGGCCTGCGCCTCGGCGAAGCGCTGTCGCTGAGCCGGCGCGAGGCGCCGGTCCCGGGGCAGGACGCGCTCACGGTCACCGGCAAGGGCGGCAAGGACCGTATGGTGCCGCTGCTGCCCGCGGTGACCGCGGCGGTCCAGGACTACATCGCCGCCTGCCCGTTCGAGCTGGCGCCCGAGGGGCCGCTGTTCCTCGGCGCGCGCGGCAAGGCGCTGGGCGCCCGGCAGGTCCAGGCGCGGGTGGCGGAACTCAGAGTCCGGCTCGGCCTGCCCGAGACGGCGACGCCGCACGCGTTGCGCCATAGCTTCGCCACCCACCTGCTGGCCGCCGGCGCCGATTTGCGCGCGATCCAGGAGCTGCTCGGCCACGCCTCGCTCTCCACCACCCAACGCTACACCGATGTCGACGCGGCCGGACTGTTGGCGGTCTACCAGCGCGCCCACCCCCGGGCGCGCGGGGCTGATACCAAGGACCCCGCGCCGCGCCGTCAAATAGGGAGAAGTTAACGATGCGCTTGCTGCTCGCCGCTCTCTTCGCGATTCCGCTGGTCCTCGGCGCCCCCGCCCTGGCCGACGCCGCGGGCAAGAACAAGAACAAGGGCAAGGGCGGCCCGGTCCCAACCCACACGCAGGGCAAATCCGACGGCATCTCCACGGGAGACCTGCTCGTCACCATCATCTCGGCGGCCGAGCGCGCGCTGATCGGCGACTACGTCCGGAAGGCCAAGGCGAGTCCCCAGGGCCTGCCGCCGGGCCTGGCCAAGCGCTCCCAACTGCCGCCGGGGCTGCAAAAACATATCGATCGCACCGGCCGGCTGCCGCCGGGCCTGGAGAAACGCCGCCTGCCGGGCGACCTGCGCGGACTGTTGCCCCGGCGAACCGGTCAGGATTACCGCGTAGTCGGCACCGACATCGTGCTGATCGAGACCGCGACCAACCTGATCCTCGACATCATGCAGGGCGTGCTGCGCTAGGGCCAGTACTCATCAACGATTCTTGAGCAGCGGCGCCTCACATATCCGCTTTGGAGGGTGTTCCGAACGAGCTGGCTAAGGCTACGCATGTCGCCGTTTTGACCACAAGGCGACATACCAGAGCATCGGACATGGGCTCCTTTAACACTAGGCTATCGGTGAAAATTCGACCTGTCCCCTTGAAACGAGGCAGCAGATTCCCGCTGTCTACGATGAGCCTCTCGGCGGAACCACCTTTCGCCCGATGAAATAGGCACCTCCATGGATTACTTTTGCCATGCTGTATCGCGCTAAGAAAACGTCTAAATACTTAACCCAGAACAACAGCCATTTGAACAGGTCGACGTTAATCCCATAGAGCGTCCGACTGTTGAAACAGAACAGCATGGCGAGGAAATGGACAAGCAAGTGATGCATGGTTGATGCCGGCCCTCGGTTGAAACCGCTATCCAGCCCCTCAAATTTTTCACACAGGATTGAGATGCCGTCGCAGGAGAAACGATAGAAGTCATCAGGATCAGCGTGAAAGGGAAAGATAAAGGGCACGTTGATGTAAACGATGCCCCCTGGTTTGAGAATTCTATAGATCTCAGAAACTACCTTCTGTGGATATCTCACATGCTCCAACGTGCTCACTGTGACAACGCAATCGACCGAACTGTCGGAAACCATTTGCATATCATGGGCATCGGCGACGAGATCGACACCGGGCCCTTCAAACATGTCGACGCAGACGATCTTAGCGCCGGCTGGTGGATTGCCGAAAGCATACGACCCCCGCGCTTCCTTTGAACCGATGTCGAAAATCGTCGGATTTGGCGGCAGTAGAGAGTATGGGTTGACGTCAAAATTCCGATAAAGGTAGTTGGTCGAAGGCGGTTCAGGCAGCGCGTGATAAATCGATTTCAGAACGTGGTTTACCGACATTGCTCATTCCCAGATATTGAGGATCGCAGTATATCGCTATTCACGACCGTAAATCTTGATTTAAGTGACCTCCCCTTGGTGTGCTCTAACGCCTGGATAGTGTCGAAGCGAAACAGAACCCATATGGCCGCTGTGGGTGAAACTACGAACTCGGTCCTCCGGAGGTTCAATTCCGCTGCTTGGGGAAGTCCGGACATTCGCATGACGTATTGAGGCGACAGGCCAGCACGTAAATCCAGATGAAGGGCGTGCTCAATTAGGGTCCAGATCCCGCGCCGCGCGGCGGCCCAGGGTCGCCAGCACCAGTGGGCTGAGGGCGATGGCGAAGCTGCCGCTGGCGAAGGCCAGGCCCCAGGCGAGCAGGCTTTCGCGCCCCCCCGCCAGGTCCAGCACCACACCGAACACGAGCGGACCGGCGAAGGCGCCGGCGAAGCCGATGAAGGAATGCACCGCCATGGTGGCGCCGCGCTGGCCGGGCGCGGCGGTATCGACCGCGCCCGCGGTGACCGCCGAGGAATCGCCGCTCACGGTGAGCGAGTAGAGGATCGAAACCACGACCACCAAGACGAAGGGCAAGGCGGCCATGAAGCCAAAGACCAGGCCGATCGCCGCCGAGGCGCAGGTGATGACGATCACCGTGCGCCGACGCCCGAAGCGCAGCGCCGCCTCGTTGCCGAGCACCGAAGCCGGCAAAGCCAGGATGCCAATCAGCGCCGCGAGCGCCGTGGCGCTCCAGCCGAGCCCCCATGCGCCCTCGTCCTGGAGCCCCTGAGAGAACACGAAGAAGGTCACGATCCAGGAACGGAAGGCGAAGAGCTCCCAATTGTGGGCGCTGTAGGCGAGCACGTAGGCGAAGGCCTGGCGGTTGCGCAGCACCGGCCGGAAATCGAGCAGCGCGGTCTCGGACTTGGCGAGGTGGTGCGGCTCGCTGGGCGGCACCAGGAAAACGACCATCGGCAGCGCGACCGCCGCGCCGAGGCCCATCAGCGCGAAGGCCCAACGCCAGTCGAGCACCGCCGCGATCTCGCCCGAGAGCAGGAACGACAGCGCGAAGCCGATCGACAGCGAGGCCGTGTAGAAGGCGACCGCGCGCGAGCGCAGGCGCTCGTCGATATGATCGGTGAGCGCCTTGAGCCCCGTCATGTAGGTGCCGGCCAGGCCCATGCCGCCCAGGCCGCGGTACAGCATGGCGTCCCAGAAGCCATCGGCCAGGACCGCGAAGCCGAGCGAGGACAGCACCGAGATGACCGCACCGAGCGCGTAGATGCGGCGCGGATCGACCCGGTCGGTCAGGCCGACCAGCACCGGCACCGCGGCCATGTAAGCGGCGAAATAGATGCCGTTGATCCAGCCCGCCTCGGTATTGGACAGGGCCCATTCGACCAGCAGGATCGGCTGAAGCGCGGGAAGGGTCGAAAAGCCGAGCACCGCGAACGCCTCGGCCGCGCACATGAGCACGATCAGGCGCACGCCGGACATGCGCGCGCCCGGCTTGCGCGAGATGGTGCCCTGCGGCGATGCTTCGCTCCGCTCCATCGTGGAGTGCTCCAGTCCGATGGTCCCGCGTGCCCAGATGGGCGCCAGCCGCTACATGTGGATGGCGCGGCCGGCGACCGCGAGCGCCGCTTCCTTGACCGCTTCGTTGAACGTCGGATGGCCGTGGAAGGAGCGCGCCAGGTCCTCGGCCGAGCCGCCGAACTCCATGACCAGCACCGCCTCGTGGATCAGCGTGCCGGCGTGGGGGCCGATGATGTGGGCGCCCAGGATGCGGTCGGTCTTGGCATCGGCCAGGATCTTGACGAAGCCCTCGGTGTCGGCGTTGGCGCGCGCCCGGCTGTTGGCGCTGAACGGGAACTTGCCCACCCTATAGGCGACGCCCGCCTCTTTGAGCTGCTCCTCGGTCTGGCCGACCGCGGCGACCTCGGGCCAGGTATAGATGATGCCGGGCACGGTCTCGTAGTTCACGTGGCCCGACTGGCCGGCCAGCATCTCGGCCAGGGCCACGCCCTCCTCTTCCGCCTTGTGCGCCAGCATGGGCCCTTGGATCACGTCACCGATGGCGTAGATGCCGGCGCTGTTGGTCTGGAAGCGCCCGTCGACCCGAATCCGCCCGGCGGGGTCGGTTTCGATCCCGGCGCGCTCCAGGCCGAGCCCCTCGGTGCGGGGCCGGCGGCCGATCGCGACCAGCACGATATCGGCCTTCAGGGTCTCGACGCCGCCACCCTGGGCCGGCTCGACGCTGAGTTCGACCCCGCTTTTGGTGGTCTTGGCGCCGGTCACCTTGGAGGAGAGCTGGAAGCTCATGCCCTGCTTCTCGAGCATGCGCTGGAAGTTCTTGGCGATCTCGCCATCCATGCCGGGCACGATGCGGTCGAGGAACTCGACCACCCGGACCTCGCTGCCGAGGCGGCGCCAGACCGACCCCAACTCGAGCCCGATGTAGCCGCCGCCGACCACGATCAGCCGCTTGGGCACCTTGGGAAGCGCCAGCGCGCCGGTCGAGGAGACGATGCGTTTCTCGTCGATCGTAACCCCGGCCAGGTCCATGTGGTCGGAGCCGGTGGCGAGCACGATGTGGGCCGCGGCGAGCTCGGTCTCGTTCCCGGCCTCGTCGGTCACCGAGATCGCGCCCGGGCCGGTCAGGCTGCCCGCGCCCCTGACGTAGTCGATCTTGTTCTTCTTGAGCAGGAACGCGATGCCCTTGGTCAGCTCGCCGACCACCTTGTCCTTGTGGCCCATCATGGCGGCGAGATCGAGGCCGACCTTGCCGGTCTTGACGCCGAGCGCCGCCAGGCCGTGGCCGGCCTCGGCGAACTTCTCGGAGGCGTTGAGCAGCGCCTTGGAGGGGATGCAGCCGACGTTGAGGCAGGTGCCGCCGAGCGCGCCGCGCCGCTCCACGCAGGCGGTCTTCAGGCCCAGTTGCGCGGCCCGGATCGCGCAGACGTAACCGCCCGGCCCGCCGCCGATCACGACGACATCGTACTGCGCATCCGCCATGCCACTCGCCCCCCAAATTCCACGATCGCCGCGACCTTGCCCGATGCGCGGGTGAGGGACAAGGGGCAGGACGCGGGGCGGTTTCTTCAAGTGGCGCCGCCGACCTCGGCCGCGATCCGCGCGCCCAGACCGCGCGCCGCCACCGCCAGATACAAACGCGACCGGGAGGTTCAGCCAGAACCGCGGGGCTGTTGTCGAAGGTGCGGTCGCCGGCCTCTCCCCACGCGGCCTAATCCTCCGGCCGCTCCAACTTTTCGGGATCGCCGACGAAGCGGCGCGCGGCGGCGCCGACGGTCGCGCCTTGGATGACGACCGAGAACACCACCACCACGTAGGTCGCACTCAGGATCAGGTCGCGCAAGCCGCCGTCGGGCAGCGACAGCGCGAGCGCGATCGAGATGCCGCCGCGCAGGCCGCCCCAGACCAGTATCGGAAACGCGCCGCGGGTGAACGGCAGGAAGCGCGACAGCACCGCCATGGGCAGGCCGACCGAAACCGCGCGGGCGAACAGCACCAGCGCGATCGAGACCAGGCCAGCGACCAGGAACGAGGCCTCGATCGCGACCGCCACCACCTCCAGGCCGATCAACAGGAACAGCACCGAGTTCAGGATCTCGTCGATCAGCGACCAGAAGCCGAGCAGGTGCCGGCGCGTGGTCTCGCTCATCGCCAGCGCGACGCCGTGGTTGCCGATCAACAACCCGGCGACCGCCATGGCGACCGGCCCGCTCACGTGCAAGGCCCGGGCCAGGGCGTAGCCGCCCATGACCACGGCGAGGGTGATCAGGATCTCCAGGTTGTGCTCGTCGATGCCCTTCATGGCCCGGAACCCGATCCAACCGACGGCGAGCCCGAACAGCGCGCCGCCGAGCGCCTCGACCAGGAACAGCTCGCCGGCATGGATCAGCGAGAACTCGCCGCCGCCGAGCGCCGTGGCCAGCAGGATCGAGAACACCACCACGCCCACGCCGTCGTTGAACAGGCTCTCGCCGGCGACCTTGGCCTCGAGGGACTCCGGCACCTTGGCCGATTTCAGGATGCCGAGCACGGCGACCGGGTCGGTCGGGCTGATCAGCGCGCCGAACACCAGGCACCAGATGAACGGCACTTCGAGGCCGAGCGCGAGGGCGATCCCCTTGAAGCCCGCGCCGACGACGACGGTCGAGATCATCACCCCGGCGGTGGCCATGACCAGCACCGGCCACTTGCGCCGCAACAACATGGAGAGGTCGACGTGGAGCGCGCCGGCGAACAGCAGGAACGACAGCATGCCCTCCATCAGCGCCGCATGGAAGTCGATGCCCCGCAGGAAACCGCGCACCGCCTGGCCCGGCGCGAAGCCGGGGATCAGCGCATCGGCCGCCACCACCGCGAGCGAGGCGAGCGCGCCCATGATGGTCAGCCCGATGGTGTGGGGCAGCTTGATGATGGTGTAATTCACGTAGCCGAAGACCGCGGCGAGCACGACCAGCACGGCGGCGGCGTCGATCGGATTGAGGCTGGTTTGTTCCATGGCGGGTTGCGTGATGCGCTGTGCGGCTCCGGCCGGGGAAGCGAATCTGGATCGTGAGTATGATATGGCCAATCGAGTCGGGCGCTGCGGTAGTGCGTCAGTTTGAGATTCGACCTGCCGAAAGCACGAAGCGGACACCGTCGGTTCATCGGTGGCAAGCCGTCATCGATAAAGACCCGGCCGAACCGCCGTTCTCAGCCAAGAAGGAAACGTTGGCGCCTTCCCCTACTCGGCCCCTACCCGGCCCCTACCCGGCGTAGGTGAGCGTCGTCATCATCCCCGCCGCCATGTGATAGAGGTTGTGGCAGTGCATCACCCAAGTGCCGGGGTTGACGGCGTCGAAGGCGACCGTCACGCGCCCGCCGTTGGCCGGCACGAGCACCGTATCGCGCATCGCGCCGGCGAAACGCTCGCCGTCGATCTCGACGACCTGGAAGGGGAGTCCGTGCATGTGCATGGGGTGCGCCATCATGGTCTTGTTGCGGAACGCTATCTCGATGCGCTCGCCCTGGCGCAGCTCGAGCGGTTTGTGGTCTCCGTAAGCGACGCCGTTCAAGCCCCAGTTGTAACCCTTCATGCTGCCGGTGAGATCGATGGCGTGGGTCCGGTCGGCCGGCCGCGGTCCGAGCGGGTGCACCGCGGCGAGGCGGCGTTCGAGGTTGAGTCCGACGACCGGCGCCTTGTGCTCGGCATGATCGGCAAGCCGTTCGATCCGCGCCGCCGGCGTGGCGAGCAAAATTCCGGTCCGCGCGGTGTCGCCTTCGCGGTGGGCGAACACCGGATAAGCCCCCTGCCCAGCGGGGAGCGTGAGCCGGATGTCGAGTCGCTGGGCGATGGCGATCGGGAAGCGCCGGCCGCGAACCGGTACGACGGGCAGGCCGTCGACGGCGATCAGCGCGCCCTCGAGCCCGCCGAGACCAAGGAAGAAGTTGGTGCTGGCGGCGGCGTTGATGATGCGCAGCCGCACCCGTCCGCCGGGCTCGACGCCAACCACCTCGGGGTCGGCGAGCGTGCGGTCGTTGGCGAGGTAAGCGTCGAACTCGATGTCGTTGAGGTCCATCTCCATGCCGCCCATCGTCATGTCGCCC
>Ga0209980_10001235_pt1 | contig 14094 bp, 4 predicted proteins | sample CR02metaG_FD_183611 | JGI IMG/M metagenome (GOLD analysis project Ga0209980, IMG submission 183611) | Deep subsurface microbial communities from Mariana Trench to uncover new lineages of life (NeLLi) - CR02 metaG (SPAdes) (version 2) | ecosystem: Environmental > Aquatic > Marine > Ocean trench >... | reverse complement strand
AGCCAGCTGGTACAAGGAATCTCGTTTTTCCTTCTATTATTTCAAGAAATTCTGCAGTTTGCAATTCTAGTTCTTAATTTTCTTACACCTATAATGGTTTAATACGTATTTTTTGCCCCTTTAGTTTTGGTTTTATCAAAATAATTCAATCCAAAATTTTCACTCTCTCTTTAACCCTAGCTCGAAAAGAGAATTTGTAAATAACACAGTGATATCTCATTGATGTGGAATCTTCCATAATAGTTACTGAAAACTTGACAAAAGCTTATGGTAAATTTGCTGCACTAGATGAGATAAACATAAAGATTAACAAAAACACGTGTGTTGGATTCCTTGGTCCAAACGGAGCAGGAAAAACAACTTTGATAAAAATTCTAACAGGTCTAATTAAACCAACAAGCGGAAAAGCATACATAAATGGAATTGAAGTGAGAAAAAATCTAAAAGATGTACTTGCGGATGTGGGAGCAATAGTAGAGACTCCTGAATTTTATCAATACCTAACTCCTTATGATGTTTTATCATATTTTGGAAATATACGAGGAATTCCAAAAGACACTCTACCAGAAAAAATAGAACATTCCCTACAGATTGTAAAATTAGAGTCATGGGGAAGAAAAAAGATTGGAAAATTTTCAAAAGGTATGAAACAAAGGTTAGCTCTTGCATCTGCGATGATTCACGATCCCTCCATTTTGATACTTGATGAGCCAACCTCAGGTCTTGATCCCCGAGGGGCAATTGAGATGAGAGAGATAATAAAGTCATTAAAAAATTCTGGCAAAACAATTTTCTTTAGTTCCCATATTTTAAGCGAGGTGCAAGCAGTTTGTGATCAAGTCATCCTTGTTGATAAGGGAAAGATGATTCGACATGTTGATCTCTCCAAAATTGAGAATTTCAATAATGTTAAAATCGAAATTCAGGTTCTAAATCAAATTACTAAAGAACAGCTCTCATCAATTCAAGCAATTGAGGCAATAAATTCAGTAGAATATGATGACAATGAGGTTTTGGTATTATCAACGGCTGGAGATTCAAAGAAACGCTCAGAACTATTAAAAAAATTGCAGAATATTGGACTGGAAGTAACTTCATTTAAAACACTAGATAACGAATTAGAATCACTTTACATGAATAATATTTCTGAATCAGTTATATAACATGGAAAGAAAAATTCCAAATAATTTTTCACAGATAGTAGCAGTAACAAAATTTGAATTAATCAAATATCTTAGAGGAAAAAAAATTCATTCTATATTTGGAATTGTAGTTGCCATTCCATTGTTGTTAATCTTAGTTCCTGAATTTCTTGGAGCAGAAGATCCTGAAACAGAAGTGGCGTATCTTACCGGCCTCGTAAGTGTAATTTTTTTCCTAATCGTAATCATAACATCATTTTTTGGAAGTGGTACATTGGTTTCAGAATTTCATGATAGGACCGCATATGTGCTGTTCCCTAACCCAATCAGTCGCACATCGATTTGGGCAGGAAAATTTATTGCAGCGGAATTAGTTTCTTTTGCAACTATTGGCATATTCTATACTGTAATTTCTGTCATCACTTTTTATAAATATGAAAATTTACCAAATGAGATTTTTATCTCCTTAATTTTTTCATTTATTGTAGCAACATCAATAATGAGTATTGCTTTCTTTGCAAGCTCCATCTTTAGAAGCCCCATGAGTGCAGTAGTTGTCGTAATTTTATTGTTAATTGTGTTACTACCACTTGTTGATCAACTTCAAATTAATTTAGCAGACACAAAACCATGGTATACGCCATCTTTTTCATCAGGAATCATCAGGCATGTCCTTACTGTTCCTTACCCTATTGATGTAAATCCTGATGAATTGCCTCGCGGTCCTTTTGATACAGAAAGGTTTGTCCCGTACCTTGACCAAAGTATTTTGGTTCATGGGGTATTCATTTTTGTGTGTAGTATTTCCTCTCTTGTAATTTTTAAAGCAAAAGAAGTAAAATCCTAAAAGGTATAGTTTTGCATCTTATTGATTATGATTAATTTAATCACTTGTGAAAAACAATTTTTGAGTTGATAATATATGATCAGTTAAATATTTGATTGATCAATTTTTGATGGGTAAATTGGGAAGGATGGATTTGTATAATGTAAATTTTGGAGTAAAAATTTAATGAGAAGTTACGCGGGCACTCTGTTTTTTTGTGTAATACTAATAGCTTCAATGTACACTTTTCCATACAATATACAGCAGGCTTATGGGCATGAAAATGATGGTTTTTTTTCACACGAATTTTGTTGGGATAAAACATTCAATTCAATTTCCTTTGTTCTTGGAATAGTTGAATTCGTTGTAATTGCAATCTTAATGGGTCTTGCTGTAATAACATTAGGAGTTTCACTAGGTAGTATTCCGCCTCTTAAAACGGGAATGTTTTTGGCAAAACTTGTTAGCCCTGCTATCACCTGGCCGCTTGCTGGATTACTTTGTAATCCCCAAACAATTGCTCCACCATCTACCTTCGCAGATAAAGTTCATCTAGACTGTAACACTGAACAAGGATTTTCTTTCTTAAGCATTAAAAATGATATAATAACCGAAGATAGCTCATTCAAGTATCCAAAAAAAGTTATTCCTGTAATTGATGCTACTACCGGTCCAGATAGAGAAGCGCCGCCAATTTTTTCGATGAACTTAATATTTGCCAGTATGATAACTTTAGCAGTTTTTCTCATTTTTATAATTATAGATGCAGTTTCGATAGTAAAAACTCCACCAGGTCCAGATAAACTTTTAAAAGAATTTCTTAAGTTTTCATTAAAAACAGCAATTTTTAAATTTATTCTTAAAACGCTGCTTACTAAATTAGCAGTTTCAGCAGCATTACTCACCCTATCAGTAACTGCTGGTGGTATTTTTAATTGGAGAGGAACAGCAAAGCAAGATAAACCAGATGCTGGCATTACCACACATGCTTTTGCTACAATTTCTGATTTAGGAGTACAACAACCTCCATCTACAAAGTTTAATCTTGGTAAGAACTCTATTACATATTTTGGGACTGCAAAGTTAGGAGCTACCACAGGCAAAACTGATACAGCTACGTTACCTTTCAATGTATATGATAATGAGCCACCAGAAATAATTTTTGGGTCTGCTAAAAATGTTACAGTAGAAGCAAACACACATTATGGTTTTGAGAAAACTCCAAGATCACTTCCCTTTCTCAAATTAGATATGACAGTCAAAGATAATTGTACACCAACCAAAGACGTCAGTCTAGAGTATATTGGTCCTGAATTCTTCCTATTGACTGAACTAAAAAAAGATCAATTCGGACAATGGAAAACTACTGATAAGGCAGCACCAGATTATTGGGCACTAAGTTTTGAGGATGTTAAGCAAACCATTGAAACAGAAATACCTGCGCTTCTAGAACAGCCTGATGCATTTGTTGCGCCAAGGATAGCTCAAATCAATCCCTCTCAACAAGTAGAAGTAAACCAAGCAAAAGTGGGCTCATCGACAGTTAGGCACCTTATTGCGACCGTAGCAAATGATGAGATCCTAGAACTTATCAGAAATAATACCGCTGCAATAGCAGCCCCACCTACCGCAGATGTTATCATTAGTGGAGAGTTAAGAGATGCCATCACAAATGATAAAATCACTATTGTAGGCGTTCCTGAAAAGGAGGACCAGATAGTGACTGATATAGATATTGATATATCAAGTATATCATCTCGTTCACTATCTCAAGATAGAATATCTCAATTATTGAATAACCAATTGGAGCCAAGCACTTTCGTTGATTTTTACACTGGAACATTAAGACCAACCACCCTAGGGACAGAAACTGCTAAATCAAACGTCTTTGTGGATTTCCAATTCGTAACAGTTCTAGACAGAATTGCCCCAAACATTCTAGTGACAGAAGATCTTGCTCTTGTGGTAAATTCGACAAACCCAGGAAGTACGAATAGTACCTTGTTAAATGACCCTAAAAAGGGGTGTTCAGGAACTGCACCAAACAATACGTGCAAACTAAAGATAAGACCGCCTGCACTGTTTGACATAGCTGACCCATTCCCTACATTGTTTGAAAACTTTACTGGCAATGGTACTTTCAATGAAGTGCAAGGAGATTTGATTGCCAATTTCACAATTGGTGTTTCATTTATCGGCTGGAAGGCAGTTGATTTTTCTGGGAATGGAAATAATACGATTGTCACTCAGATTGTTAATCTAAAATTAAATGGGACCAATATTATATCAAATGTTTTTGATGTCAATGTAACCGCATTTTCAACAGTACCAAAACAGGTAACCTTAATTGCAAATAATACCGATAAGGATCCACTAAAGTTCCTTATTGAACAAAACCCATCAAAAGGCATCCTTGATACTCCTCTTGATGCAGTATTTTTGACAAAGTTCCAGCAACTAGGACAAGTGTCTAAGCTAACGGGTATTACAAACGAAGCAACATCACCAAATGATGTATTCATTACGGATTCAAGAAACGCTCGAGTATTGAAGGTAGATAACATGGACGGTCTTGACGAATTATTTGTTGGGCCACAACTTGGTACACCAGTAGGAATTTCATTAACAGATTCAGGCAATTTCGTAATATCAGACTGGTCTAAAAATAAAATTTTCGAAACAACAAACTCTGGTACTGTTCTAGAAACCTTTGATGTAACAGGATTATTTAAAAATCCAGAGGTTCTGTCGGTTAATCAATCAAGTAATGACATTTTTGTTACAGATTCAGGGAATTTCACTATATCAAGGCTAACCGATTTTGACATATTCAATTTGCCTCAAGGGATGGAGGTAGATAACAATTCTGGCGACGTCTATGTTGTGGACCAACTAGACAATATTGTAAAGATATTCAATTTTACAGGATTTTCTTCTGGAGTTTTTGGAAGTGGGGAGCTTGTAAATCCATCTGATGTAGCTGTAGATGCACAAAGTAACATTTACGTTTTGGGTTTAGACAATATAATCAGAAATTATACTTCAAATAATTTACTGGTAGATGAATTTGGAGCTAGGGCAAACGCACAAAGTTTCTTTAATGCATCAGAAGGAATTGCGATTAATGGAACCAATATTTTTGTTGCAGATACACAAAACAATAAGGTACATAAAATTACTAGTTTTAATCCCCAAATAGTAGAAGACTATACTACTAACGCAAACTGGATACTAAATAATACCCAAGAAGTTAACATCACTGGCGGTGTAGTACAGTTCAACAATGCTACATCTGGTTCCGGTCCAATAAACCGAGTTTTCAAAGATCTTCAAACGGTTCTAAATGATTCATGGTCTGCAGAGTTTGAAATTAAATCAGGTGTTCTAAAAAACGGTGCAAATGCCTTTATCTGGTTGTTGACAAATAGTACAAAGCACCCACAAAATGTCACATCTCAAAATGCACTAGGCGTGGTTTATGAGGAACAAAAGTTGAAAATTTTTCAAAGACATAACAGCACTAATACAACATCTTCAGGTATTCTATTGCCTAGTGGTAAAGGCATTGACTATTTCGTCTCTTTTGAAAAGCTAAACTCAACTAAAGCATCTATGGTGGTCTATACAGACAGTAACAAAACAACACAACTTGCAAACGGAAAAGTAACTCATTCAATTTCTAATCTTATTACTGGTTTAAGCGTCTTGCAACATGCGAATAATATTGTCCAAGGGGGTAACGCTGTAGACCTTTTAATTGATGACACTGTAATCAATCCTCTTGTTACGTGGATAGGAAAATGTGATTCTGGCCCCAATTGTGTAGGTGACATTAGTAATCAATTCACCTGTACTGACACGACCTGTTTTGGTGCAGGTTCGGGTTCAAACATTGGACAATTTGATTCACCAAATGGTGTGGCTGCAAATAGTACCCATCTCTTTGTTTCCGATTTTAACAATAATCGAATACAGATCTTCGATGCTAATGATGGTACCCATCAGCAAAATCTTATGGTAATGTTTCCAACAGATGTAGAATACACAAGTTTTGATGGTGGAAGAATTATTGCAAGCTCTAATTCTAGTCAAGTCGAAGTTTTCAAAAATGATGGTTCATCATTTGTATTTGGAAATAATGGAACACAGCTGGGTAACTTTACGTCGCCAACTGGTTTAGGCATTGACAGTTTTGGAAATATCTATGTAGTAGATAATAATAATCTTAATGTCCAAAAATTTGACAGCAGTGGAAACTTTATTCAAGAATGGAAATCATCAATAGACTCTAGATTTGGAAACTTTATTGAAATATTCGACTTTTATTCTCCTGACATAGAAGCAGGTGCGCTTGATGTTAAAGATAATAAGGTATTGATAGGTAATTGGAATTCAGCCAATCGAGAGGTAATTGTTGCAGACTCTAGGGGAGGCAAGATTACCAAACTTGGACTACCATCATCACTTCAAAATCCACACTCACTGGCATTTAACAGCACCAACAAAATTTTCATTACCGATCCTATAGCCAGAAATATAGCTTTACTTGATGGTGCAGATGGAAGCCTAATCAGAAACATAAATGTCAGCAACATCTCTGGTTTCAACATCACCTCTACAGGAATTACAATTACTAACGTTGCCCCAGGATTTCCTACAGAACAATTATTTGTCTTTGATAACTCAACTGAAAAAATATTCGCAGTTAATGAAGGAAGTAACTCTGCTGTAGATGCATTTAGTCTAAAAGATTTGTTTAGTAATCTAAATGATATTGCCTTTAACTCTACACATGTATTTGGTTTAGACGTTAACCAGAACAAATCAAGTATTATTCAAATTAGATGGGACAAAGGAATAACGAATGAAATAGACCTTGGAGAAAATGTAACGGGTATTGCTCAAGGAAAAGGTATTGATTCGGAATTAGTTTTCTTTATTGCTAATCGAACAGACGACGAATTATTTTCTTATAACAGAACAGACTCCACAATCACAAGAATTCTCAATCTAACAGAATTTAATGTAAAGCCATTTGGAATTGGGATTAATCCCATGATTTCTGGATTGGTCAATATTACTATAACAAAAGATTCTGGTATTGAAGCCCCCAGAGGTTTGGCATTCGGTTCTGATAACAAAACATTGTTTGTTGCTAGTGGAAATACAGATGAAATTAAGATATTTAATGTAGATTCTGGAAAATTAAATCAAACTTTTTCTGATGAAATTAAATCTCCGACTGACATTGTTCTACTCAACAATAGTACTTTATTTGTTGCAAATTATGGAGAAAGTAACATACTCGAATTCAACCTAACCGACGGGGACGTATCAATTTTTGCCCAAAAAATATCAGGCATATCACGTCCCACGGGACTTGCAATTTCTCCTGATGGTCAAAGTTTGTTTGTATCCTCAAGTACAGACGATGTTATTTTAAAATATTTTCTATTTGATATCATTACCGAATCCCAAGTTAATTACATAGACAAAAACGGAGTACCTCGTACCTTTAATCAGACTTTCACAAATGCAACAAAAGGTGATCTAGACTTGTTGTTTGTCAATTCCACGAACAAGGGTACATTACAGAATCCTATGGACATTGAATTTGGACCCGATGATGGTTTGTATGTGGCAAGTTTTGATACAAATGAAATTTTGAAATGGGACAAATTTGGAAATCATCTTGGAGTTTTTGGAGATACAAATAAAGAAAAAAGCAAACTTGAAGGTCCGTCAAGTTTAACATTTTCACCTGATGGAAAATCACTTTACGTATCAAGTGTTGGAACAAGCAGCATATTACATTATAATGGTGCAACTGGGGAGTTCATAGGTACTCTTTCAGATGAGACAACAATTAACCCAGATGGTGTTGCTGTTGGCAAAGATGGTAACTTGTTTGTCTCTAACCGAGGTACTAACGAAATACTAGAGTACGGGGAATTAAAGGTAAAGTATTACATATCGGATTGGACTAGTGGAATAAACAGAATAATTGGGTTTAATTCTACTGGAAGCCAGGTCGGTCTTCCGTTTACTCCAAATGCTACTTTAATAAATCCAAAAAATATTGAAGTTGATAACAAAGGCAAACTATGGATTGTAGACGCAGGACCACCATCAACATTATATCCGTTAAATCCAGTATCTAACCGGCTTATAGGAGACCCAATAGATATTTCCACACTTGTGGAAGAAGAGGCGCCAAGCGTACAACCAATAAACGGCACTTCAATGTTTGTTGATGATTTTGGAAATACCTATGATGCCATTCCGCAAGATGTAGTCTCATCAGTTAATCCTAGAGGAATTTCAATAGGAAGCTCCAATGAATTGTATGTTTCCGATTGGGATAACCACAGAATTGTGGCGCTAGATAAGACTGGTAAATTCCTAGGACAAGTAAAATTGAATAGTACATTTACTAAACCACTCGATATTGCATTTAATCAAACCGGCGATTCAAACAAGATAAATGACATTTGGGTATTTGATGCAAACTTTACTGGACTAAATACTCAAAGACTAATTTCACTTGACGTCGATAAGCAATTTAAGCAGATAAAGTTTGAAGAAAAACTCTCTCCGTTTTTGAGGGGCTTGGATGTCAACGGCACGTTCATGGTAACAACGCCATCAAACAGCGGTAGTCTGTTTAAGATTGACTCGACATTGGATGCCAACTTTACTTCAAAACACTTTATCATTCCACTAGGAATTGATCTTACTTCATCTGGAATTTATGTCTCGGATTGGAAAGAAAAAAGAATTGTACAGCTAGACGCTGATGCAGACTTTGCAAGAGAGTTTGATTTCAAACTTGTCGGATTTCCTACACCCGAACAGGGAGATATTGAAGTGGATATCACAAATCAATTCTTTTGGATAACAGAACCAAGAAGAGCTACAATAGACAAAGTAGCATTTAACGGAACAGTTCTCAAATATTCTAGCGTAGGGGACAAGTTTGTGTTTATTTCAACAATTTACTCTGATATATTGGATAATTTCTATGTGGCTTCTTCTGATGACAATACCATATCAAAATTCGACATAAGAGGAACGCAGCTTGCAAAATCGGATCCTGTTTCGAGTGGAACATCCTTTATAGATCTCACGGTTGGAAATGATCCAACAAATTCTGTAAGTTCGGTATTTGTCGCTGTATCAGGTGCAGCTAAACAAATTTTGAAATACAATTCAACCGATTTACAGCAAATAGGTGTTGGTTTTACTCTTGCAGACAAGTGTGGGACTAGTTGTTCTCCTGTAGGGGTGGCAGTAGACGCTAGTGGAAACATCTACGTCTCAAACTCTACAATGAAAATAACCAAACTTGATTCAACCGGAAACTTAGCTAGTAGTTTTACAATTCCAGGTACAGCGGGAGAAATTAAAGACATTGTAATTGATTCCAATAACAATCTATTTGCTGCTGATCAAAAACTCCATCACGTTTACAAGTATAATTTGACATCAAGTAGTCTGATAGGTTGGCTAGGAAAGTGTGATCTCAATAGCAATGCCACACTTTGTATTCAAGACAGCTTACACAGTAAAGGGTTTACATGCATTGATGGAGAATGTACGAATCCACCCGGAAAATCATTTGGCAGAGGTGCTGGACAATTCTTCCAACCAACCAATATTGCTCTTGATGGATTAAACAATGTCTATGTTTCTGATGTAAGACTCTCTAGGTCTCAAGCAGCAGAACAAGTCCCAGATGTAGACTTTACTGATGTGTTTAATAGAGGAAATGTACCAAGAGTTCAAAAATTCACACAAGAAGGATTCTATGTTCAGCATGTCATCTCAGATACCAATCAAACTATGGTGAAAGGAAACTTTGAATGGGTAAAAGCATTGGCTTATGGCACAAACAACTTTTACGTTGCAGATATCGCAACATTACATGTATTTGATGCAAACCCCTTTAGCAATATAAAATTTGATCCGCTTACAAACTTTACAAGTGCACAGGTAACTTATGAGTCACTAGTGGATATAGGCGTGTCTGTAAATGAGACGGACAATTTCTTATACAGGGTATTTGATGGATTTAATAAAAGCTCTAACGTTGGAAATGTAATTCTAACCATTACCGACCCAGATCCTGACGGCGATGGATTATTTGGCGATATTGATTTGAGTAAGAATGTCTTCTCAGATGACTTTGCTAGTTCCATAGATCTCACTTTTGGGTCAATCTCAGATAGAGGAAGTGATCAAAAACTAATAATTCGTGAAGCCAGAGATTTCACAAAAGGAGTCTATATCCAATCAGATATTCGTAATACAGGAACACCAGCCAAAGTGGAGCTTTGTGGCAATTTGGCAGAAATTGAGCTTACGCCGGGAGATAGGCTTGAAGCAACATGTATCTTTGAAGATCTCACAACAGCTACTGGCGTAGAATTAAAACTTCTAAGGGGCGAAATAAGTGTAAAATTCCTAGATAAGGTTGGACGAAGCTCCACCACAACAATGCTAGAGGATCATGAACTCACCTTTATTACAGATCCGTATTCGTTCATTTCAGGAACCAATTTTGATACACTCAGACTAAATGTGCTCTTTAACACCAAAACTTTGACATACAATGTACCTTCCGACAGTATCGTAAAAGTCGATACTGCACCTCCAGTCTTTACTGATGCCTCATGTACTACTCCATTAATACTGGAAGCAGAGAGTGTTAGAGGTGTTCAGTGGACTGGAGACATTAATGATTCTCCAGCGGTGCAGGCAGTTTTTACATCCCACTTTGATGAAATTCTCAAGTTCCTCAACTTTACTACGAGTGATGTAGATAATGGTGATCCAGTTGAAACACAAGGTAGAGTGGAATTGGTCACAAACAATGCCACAGCATTCTTCCCATATTCAAATAGCAGCGTCCCCCTTGATAATAAAGTACAATTCTTTACAGTCGATAAAATCGGAAATAATGCAACATGTATCAATACCGTTCAAGTAATTGATCAAACTCCACCTAAATTAGTATTTGATCCCTCATTTACAAATCCAAATGATCCTAACAACATCGGAATTACCAATTTTACCCATCCAAACCTTGAAGTTGCAAGAGTGTTCTATGATGTACCAAAAATATTCGACCTTCCTGATCTTGCTGGAACCCCCCTAGAAGTACCAGGACATTTTTCGGGTTGTGCACTAGTGTCCGGTGATAAATTCAAAATCGGCGATAATAATATTGTTGGGTGTTCAGGAAATGATCTTTCAGGAAATAATATTGCTACAACATTTACTATAACGGTCAATCCATTGCCGATTGGATTGACAATCAGGAATGTTACTGCTAGCGATGAAACTGGTCCGGGTCTATCTGTTGAAGATAAGATCTTCGTGGAATTTTCAGTGCAAACCAATAGACCAGAAGTATCTACGAAAAATGATCTAGATGCTCTCTTTGTTTTGACAAATGGCGACTTTGGAAATGCAGTTTCTGGAAAGTTTGTTGATCCTTCCAATCTTGTTATTACAATTAATGATATTTCTTCTCCAATAAGCTTGGTTCCAGGAGTTACAACATTCGATTTAAAGCCAAACCTAAATCTAACCAGTGCCTCAGGAGCACTAAACAGTTCAGGTACCAATTTAGTTCCAAACGCAATTACACTTGGTGGAAACTTTTCAAATGTATCTCCTCCCTACATCACGTCATTTATGGCAGCCGGAGCAGCGACCATCACAACCGACAAAAATTCCCAATTTTATTCAGATGGAGATACTTTTACTATTAGACACTCAAAGCCCACCAACGCACCAGGATTTAACCAATTAGTACCCAGCCAAGTTTTAACTAAACCTGGGGTAGATTCACTGTTTTCTTTCTCACATGAACTTGGAGAGGACTATGTAGGAGTATGGGAAAATCCATCCACCTTTGTAATAACGGTTAAAGAGATTCGTACTGGAGATATGGCATTTGATCCTACTTTAGGAGTTACAACAGCTCGAGTAATTGGAAATATTAGAAATGCTGACGAAACTTCAATTCCATCAACATCTATTTCTACACCACTAATAGGAAACTTTGGAGAATTTACATTAGCAAAAGACATCAAACCGAACAAACAAGTGGTAGAGACATTACCATCTGGAATAACGCTTGGAATCAAATTCCCAAATGGGACATCAGTAGTTTTAAATAATGCTCTGATAGATCTAAACGAATTTTTAGTTTCTGATCTAATTCAAGTGTTTGTCGATGACGTAACAAAGGATTGTGAATTTGGATGTGAAATCACATTCTACGTGCATGCTACTGATCTAGGCGTCGGATTATCTTTCGATACACTACGAATATTCCACGATGTAAATGATAATGGTGAAGCTGACCCCTTCGAACTTTTAATACCAACAATCGAGCAGGTTGGTAAAGAATTATTTGCAGTATCTGTTACCCTAAATTCATTTACTACCATTGCTCTAGTTGGAGGTATAAGTGGGTCAGGTGATGGTGGTGATGTACCACCATCATATGAAGTTGGCATTCTTGGTACTGAAGGTTCCATTGAGTTATTTGATGCATATGGCATTCTTGGTACTGAAGATTCCATTGTGGTACTTGATAAATTAAAATTCAATAATTTCGTAACAACATCAGTAATAAATGTGGGAGAACCTTACAAAATTAAATTAACATTAGACTTGTCTGGAAGAGAATTAGCGCATATTTCACTATATACAGACCTTAGAGAATTTAAAACACAGATTTCTGATAGTGATGCATACGTCAGATATGATAGTGGTATTGGAGTTTCAAAATATGATTCGAAAGGAATATTCAAAGATGCAGACATTTTTGTTCTAAAGAACGGTCGTTACGTAGAAGTGGAATTTACATTAACATTTGCAAAACCCATGAAAGAATCGGACATTGTTGTGAGGGCATGGGACACCAAAAGATATTCAACAGACATTAGATTCGTCAAAGCTTTTGAGGTAGTTGAAGGTCCTCAATCTGAATTGGTTGAGGTCCCCTCAGACAAAGATGAAACGATTGAAGAGGCCCCTACAAACAAAATAAAAATTGACATACCAACCTTTGAAAAATGGGCTGGGTATTCAGATCAATCAATATCTGATTCAGAACTGCTAAATCAAATTGGAATTACAGGTAAATCGATTCCATCATGGTACAAGAAAACAGTAGCTAGCTGGATCCATAAAGGAGAAGTTAGCTATGATGATTTTGTTAATGCTCTAAAATTCTTTGAGAAAAGAAAATTACTTGGTTAGAAATTAATGAAAATTTAAAATAATTTAGATTAAAACGAATCTTTTTTGGATTATCCACAAAACTAGCGACTTATTTTTTGATAATCTTTTTAAATTTATTTTTCGACCGAAGTTTTTGGAAAATCAGAATAATTACGCTCAAAATAATCATGATTCCTCCAACGGTAATTAGCATAGAACTATTACCGTATACAGAGCCTATTGATTTGATAAACTCTTCATCAAAAACAGGTCTTTCAGTAACAAACCCTGTAACCTGCACATTTTGAGTGTCTACATTTCCAATGCTAATTGTGTATATGCCAGTAGAATTTGCCAAAACTGGGTAGGAGATATAGTCAGAAAATATTGTTTCAATTAACCGTGATTCATTAGGTCCATCTAGTGCAAAAAATATCTTGTGTGAACGAACATAACTCGCTATTGATATAGTGAGATTATCACCCTTTGTAAGATTTAGCGGGGTTGATACCAATTGCGCTTCGTCTAATTCTCCATCAAAAAAAATAACTAAATCAGGATGTTTTTCAAACAAATTGTTATTCTGGTCAATTATTACTGCAAATCCTACTACTAATAATACAACCCCAAGAATCAATAAAATGAAGAGAAATTTTAACATTAAGCATGATCATTCGTTTTAGTTAATGTATAATGGTTTCTGAATTAATTTTGCTTCTTTACACCGAGTAAAATTTGAAAAGAGTTGGATAATTATGTCTATTGAATTCCGCAAAAATTGCAACGAAAAATGGTTTAATATCACAGAATTTGAGAATTCTCGTGCAAGTTTGTGGGGTAGATGAAGCAGGTAGAGGTTCATTAGTTGGCCCACTTGTAATTGCTGGA
>Ga0209980_10001234_pt1 | contig 14106 bp, 13 predicted proteins | sample CR02metaG_FD_183611 | JGI IMG/M metagenome (GOLD analysis project Ga0209980, IMG submission 183611) | Deep subsurface microbial communities from Mariana Trench to uncover new lineages of life (NeLLi) - CR02 metaG (SPAdes) (version 2) | ecosystem: Environmental > Aquatic > Marine > Ocean trench... | reverse complement strand
AGACAGCTGAGGCTGCGGCCGACGAGCCTGAAGTAGCCGCATCAAAGGCCGACGAGCCTGAAGTAGCCGCATCAAAGCCCGACGAGCCTGAAGTAGCCGCATCAAAGCCCGACGAGCCCAAGGCAGCAGAACCGGAGGCGACAGCGGATGCAGAAACTCCGGACATCGCGAAGAGCGATGTTGACGAAAAGCCCGCCGATGCCGGCAAGAAAGATACACCCGTTGTGGCTGCCAAGGCGGGCAAGAAGACCGCCAAGAAGGCAGCTAAAAAGACGGTCAGGAAGACTGCTAAAAAAGCATCCAAGAAAACCGCCAGGAAAACCGCCAGGAAAACGGCGAAGAAGGTCGTGAAGAAAGCGGCGGCCAAGGATCATGACAGTGGCGTGGACGACAAGGCCGCTGAAAAGGCAGTGGATGACGGCAACGCTGACACGTAGAGGCCGATTTAGCGAGGGTCGTGCGTTCAGGTTCGAACGATATAGGACAACGTGATGTTAATAAGTGCATCCATGGTAAAGGAACTTCGCGAGCGCACCGGCGCTGGCATGATGGATTGCAAGAAAGCACTTGTTGAAACCGACGGTAATCTCGACGAAGCCGGCGAATTTCTGCGCAAGTCTGGTCGGGCAAAGGCGGACAAAAAGGCGAGCCGCGTCGCGGCAGATGGCCGTGTCGTCATCGCCATTGACGGTGACAAGGCAGTAGTGGTCGAAATCAACTCGGAAACGGACTTCGTCGCCAGGGACGAGAATTTCGTCGCGTTCACCAATGCGGCAGCAGTCACGGCACTGGCGTCCGGCACAACGGACATCACGGCATTTGCAAACGAAGCGCTCGCCGATGGCCGCAGCGTCGAAACCGCGCGTACCGAGTTGGTTGCCAAGGTTGGAGAAAATATCAGCGTGCGCCGCATAGCGGCGGTTAAGACGGCTGGTTTGCTGGGCACTTATACACACGGCGCGAGAATTGCCGCGATCGTTGCGCTCGATGGCGGCGACGAAGCGCTGGCTCGTGACATTGCCATGCACGTGGCGGCCAGCAACCCGATGTGCATCGATCAAAGCGGGGTGCCCGTTGATGAGCTCGAGCGTGAGCGACGCATATTGACGGAGCAGGCCGAGGCGTCCGGCAAGCCGGCCGATATTGTCGAAAAGATCGTGCACGGCCGTATCAGCAAGTACCTGAAGGAAATTACATTGCTCGGGCAGCCGTTCGTCAAGAATCCTGACGTCAGCATCGGCAAACTCCTGGGGAGCGCAGGTGCGAGCGTCACGTCGTTCGTTCGCTTCGAGGTTGGCGAGGGTATCGAAAAGAAGCAGGAAAACCTCGCCGACGAGGTGATGAAGCAGATAAACGACGCCAAAAAGGGTGACGACAAGACGGAATAGCATCGTTTAAGCTATTGATTTAATAGAGACTGAGTCTGGTGATTACGCTAGAATAAACGCTCGCCCGGTAAGCCCGGGCGATTCTACGATCCGCAGACGATAAGGCATGTCTATGAATGATTCTCCGGTTCGATACCGTCGCGTACTGCTGAAACTCAGCGGAGAGGCGTTGATGGGTGAACTGGACTACGGTATCGAGCCGAGCGTCATTCAGCGCATTGCCGCCGAGATCGCGACTGCTCAGACCAGTGGTGTCGAAATCGCCATCGTAATCGGCGGTGGCAATATCTTTCGGGGCGCCGGCCTGGCCAGAGCCGGCATGGATCGTGTGACCGGCGACTACATGGGCATGCTCGCAACCGTCATGAACGCGCTTGCGATTCAGGATGCGCTGGAATCGCAGGACGTGCATGCGCGCGTCATGTCTGCGCTGCAAATTCATGAAGTGTGTGAGGACTACATCCGGCGGCGCGCGGTACGCCACCTCGAAAAGGGTCGTGTAGTTGTTCTTGCCGCCGGCACGGGCAATCCATTCTTTACAACCGACACGGCGGCAAGCCTGAGAGCGATCGAAATCGGTGCGGACATACTGCTCAAGGCCACCAGGGTCGACGGCGTTTATGACGCCGACCCGGCCAGTAATCCGAACGCGAAGCGATACGACACCGTGTCGTTCGACAAGGTGCTGGCCGACAAACTCTCGATTATGGATGCGACCGCCGTTGTCATGTGCCGGGACAACGATTTACCGCTGCGCGTATTTGATTTAACGCGGGCGAACGCGCTCGTGCAGGCGATGTCGGGTGACAATGTTGGCACACTGGTGACCGCCTGAGTCAGAAGGCGGCAGGAGGAGAGGTCGGGGACGTGTTGGACGAAATCAAGAAAGATGCTGGCGAGCGCATGTCGAAAAGCGTTGCTTCATTGAAGCAGGAACTGATGAAGTTGCGGACTGGCCGCGCACACACGAGCCTGCTCGACCACATCAGCGTGGAGTACTACGGCAGCCAGGTGCCCTTGAAGCAGGTGTCTAACATTGGCGTGGAGGATTCGCGAACATTGACCGTAACACCGTGGGAAAAGGACATGGTTGGCGTCATCGAAAAAGCCATCATGAAATCGGATCTCGGCCTTAACCCCGCATCTGCGGGCACAGTCATCCGTGTGCCGTTGCCGGCGCTGACGGAAGAGCGCCGCAAGGATATGATTCGCATCGTTCGTCACGAAGCCGAAGGTGGGCGCGTTGCCGTCAGAAATATTCGTCGCGACGCACTCAGCGACATCAAGGATCTTCTCAAGGATAAAAAGATCGGCGAAGACGAAGAACATCGCGCGCACGACGAAATTCAGGCGATCACCGACAAGCATGTCGCGCAAATTGACGCAGTCCTTGCCGAAAAAGAAAGTGAATTGCTGGAAATATAGTACTCCGTCAAGGTGATAATGACGGATTCAGAGCCACCGGGATGATAAAAGACAAGGCGCAGTCAGCAGGAAATGGCATGTCCTTTTCAAGGACTGCAACGCCGTATTGGATCATCCCGGTGGCTCCCCACTTTGAGCGAACAGGAAAAAATTGGGGTCGAACCGAAGTTTTTTCTCGACGGAGTCATTTAGTTGCCAGTTCTTACGAAAAACTTCGGTTCGACCCCAATTTTTTGAAGCGGTCGTCCGCGGTGTTGCGCCTCTTGGCAAGGACGCGCCATTGCCGGCGAGACGCGCCTGGCGGCTTCTATGCCCTCCGGGCGCAACCGCTTCACGCCTCGCTGAACCCATCATTATCACCTTGACGGAGTACCAGGTGCCGGAATCACAGTCGACAACGTGTGTGCCAAGACATGTCGCCATCATTATGGACGGCAATGGTCGCTGGGCGCGGAAGCGCGCGCTGCCCAGGCATGCGGGACATCGTTCGGGCGTGAAATCCGTGCGCGAGACCGTTGAGATCGCGGCGCAACGCGGTGTTTCCTACCTGACCCTGTTCGCGTTCAGCAGCGAAAACTGGCGCCGACCGGCCGACGAGGTCCGCAAGTTGATGGGACTGTTTATCGACGCACTGCGACGAGAAGTCGATGACCTGCATCGTAATAATGTAAGGCTGCAATTTATCGGCGCCCGCGAACAACTCGATACCCGGCTCCTGGACAAGATCACCGCTGCAGAGGAGCGCACGGCCGACAACGATGGCCTGCACCTGATCGTGGCGGTCGCCTACGGCGGCCGATGGGACATTGTCGAGGCGGCACGGCGCATCGGAGAAAGGGCAGCGGCAGGCGAAATCGACCCGGCTGACATCGGCGAAGACATGTTGGCCGCCGAGTTACAACTCGCTGATGTGCCGGATCCGGACTTGTTGATCCGGACAGGTGGTGAGCATCGCATCAGCAATTTTTTGCTGTGGAATCTGGCGTATGCAGAACTGTGGTTTTGCGATGTCCTGTGGCCTGATTTTCGTCAGCGTGAATTCGACCAGGCGCTTGATTTCTACGCCCAGCGGCAGCGCCGCTACGGACACACCGGGGACCAGCGGGAGGCGGTCAAGTGCTGAAGCAACGAGTCATAACATCGATAGTTGCACTTGCGGCATTCATGGTCGTGTTGTTCGAGGTGCCTGCGGTCGTGGCGCAAGTCGTGATCGCCATACTGATTATTGGCGGCGCCTGGGAGTGGTCCCGATTCCTCGGCGCGTCAGGCCGCGCCAGCCGAATAATTTACGTCGCGTTACTGGCAGCGCTCATGGGTCTTGCCGCGTGGCAGCTGGCGGCAAGCAGCATGTTTATTTTTCAGCTTGCCCTCGTCTGGTGGCTTGCGGCGCTGGTCTGGGTATTCTTTTTCCCGACACCCATACCGCTGGCATTGCGCTGGTTGTGCGGCGCACTCGTACTCGTGCCATTGTTTGTCGCGCTGATCGCGCTGTATCGCAGCGATCCCGCGCTGCTGCTGTTCGCGTTGCTCATCGTGTGGGCCGCCGATACCGGCGCCTATTTCGCCGGCAGGCAGTTCGGCCGGGTCAAACTCGCTCCGCGCATCAGCCCCAACAAGACCTGGGAAGGCGTGATCGGCGGCCTGCTGGTAGTGGTTTTGATGTCGTTCGCCGGCGCCGCCTGGGTCGATATCGAGCTTGCCGTTCTGATCCCGTTTTGTCTTGCCGTGGCATGCATGTCGATCGTCGGCGATTTGACTGTGAGTATGTTCAAGCGCAACGCCGGGCTGAAAGACAGCGGGACGCTGTTTCCGGGGCACGGCGGTGTGCTTGATCGAATCGACAGCGTAGCAGCCGCGGCACCCCTGTTTGCTCTGGGCGTGAGCTGGATGGGATTACAATAGTAATGGTTGGTTCAGTCACTGTTCAGTCGTTGCAGGCTATGCTAGTACTCCGTCACGGAGTACTGGAACGGGCACACCCGGGAACTGCAGCAGGCAGCGGCAGTCAACATGATCGGGGCCGCCTGAGTCTGCACCGTGTCTTGCCAGGGTCTTATTTTCAAGTGTATGAATTTATTAGAAAAACTGCTTAGTTATGGCGACTGTCCTCGGTAATCTACTGGCCTTTGTGGTTGCGATCAGCATTCTCGTCGCCGTGCACGAGTTTGGCCACTATATCGTCGGTCGCTGGGTCGGCATGAAAGTACTGCGCTTCTCCATCGGCTTCGGCAAGCCTGTGTGGACGATGATCGCCGGTCCCGATCGAACCGAATACTGCATCTCGGCAATTCCGCTCGGCGGTTATGTGCGTTTTCTCGACAGTCGGGACGGGCCGATACCGAAAGAAGACGAGGGCAGGGCGTTCAATCACCGGCCGATATACAGCCGCATTGTGGTGCTGCTTGCCGGCCCGTTATTCAACTTCCTGTTTGCGATCGTCGCGTATTGGGTGCTGTTCATCCAGGGTGTGCCGACGATCCAGCCCGCGGTCGGCGAGGTCGAGCCAGGCTCCTACGCAGCCGAAGCAGGGCTGGCGTACGGAGATCGAATCACGGCTGTCGGCGGCGAGGCGACGGAGGGTTGGGAAGCGACACTGTTGGCGATGCTCGACCACATGATCGCTGACGGGCGCGTACCGCTGACCCTCGAGAACGCGAGCGGATCCAGTCGCCTGGCAACAATTATCGTTGGCGATGACAGGAAGCGGTTGACCGAACCGGGACTGATATTCGATGGCCTCGGGTTCAAACCCTGGCAGCCGTCCGCCGTAATAGGGGAACTTGTCGAGGATGGGGCGGCCGAGGGCGCGGGCCTCAGGGTAGGGGACCGCATTACGGCGATCGACGATGATCCGGTTGTCAGCTATGCCGATCTCGTCAGCGCAGTGTCAAATCGCGGCAACACGAGGGTGACCGTCAAATTCGAACGTGATGGCATGAGCCGGGCTGTCGACCTGGTTATTGGCGTGCAGGAAAGAGACGGCAAACAGCGTGGCCTGCTCGGCGTTCGCGCCCCGAGCGACTTTGGCGACTTCTACTACCTCAGGAAGTACGGTGTGGTGGAATCGATGGTCGAGGCTGTCGGCCGCACCTGGACATCGACACTGTTCACGGTGCGCATGCTGGCTCACATGGTCACCGGCGAAGTGTCGATCAAGAATATCAGCGGCCCGATCAGTATTGCGCAATTCGCCGGCGAGTCGGCGCAGCGCGGCATCAGTTATTTTCTCGGCTTTCTCGCAATTGTCAGTATCAGCCTTGGTGTGCTGAACCTGTTGCCGGTACCGGTACTCGACGGCGGGCAGATCGTGTATCAGGCTATCGAGGGTCTAAAGGGCAGCCCGCTGTCGGAACGCACACAAATGATCGGTCAGCAGTTTGGAATTTTTGCGCTGTTGCTGCTGATGAGTTTCGCGTTCTATAACGATCTGGCGAGAAATTTCGGATAACGGCGCGCGAGCACCTGGAATCACTGATGAAAGACACATGCTAATGAAAGACAAATCCAAAATCATCAATAAGGCCTTGCTGGCGTGTCGCATCGGGCTTGTGGTTTTGGGCCTGGCGGTTCCGGTTTTCACCATTGCCGCCGCCGATCCCTTCGTTGTGCGCGACATGCGGGTCGAGGGCCTGCAGCGTATCTCCGAAGGCACCGTCTTCAATTATCTGCCGATCAATATCGGCGATACCGTCGATCACGTTCGCGTTCGGGAAGCCATACGCGCGCTGTACGACCAGAGCCTGTTTGACGATATCGAACTGCGCCGGGACGGCGATGTCCTGATCGTGGTCGTACGCGAACGGCCGTCGATTGAGAGTTTCGAGATCGAGGGTAATAAGGACATCAAAACCGAGGACTTGATGGAGTCCCTGCGCGGTGTCGGTCTTGCCAGGGGGCGCACGTTCGACCGGTCTACGCTTGATAACGTGCAAATGTTCCTGCGTGAGCAATATTACGATCGCGGCAAGTACGGCGTGCAGGTCACGACCGACGTTCAGGACCGACCAAACAATACGGTTCGCGTGAAAATCGTAGTCAAGGAAGGCGAGCGTGCGAAAATTCGTCAGGTCAATATTGTGGGCAATCGGGCCTTCACCAGAAGCGAAATCCGCGAAGACTTCAATCTTGACACTGCGAACTGGCTGTCGTGGATACGCCAGGACGACCGATACGAGAAGCAGGGCCTGGAAGGCGATCTGGAAACGCTGCGATCGTTTTACATGGATCGGGGATATGCCGATTTCCGCGTCGAGTCGACTCAGGTTGCTATTTCTCCAAACAAGAAAGACATCTACGTCACTATCACGATCAAAGAAGGTGAGAAGTATACGGTCTCGGACGTCAAGCTCGTTGGGGAAATGGTCATCCCGGAGGCCTATTTGCGGGGCATGGTTCTCGCGCAGCCGGGCTCGGTTTTCAATCTAAATCTGCTGACGCGATCGAGTGAGCTCATGTCCCTGCGTCTTGGCGAGCAGGGTTATGCGAATGCTGAAATTGAACCGGTGCCCGAACTCGATCGCGACAAGAAGGAAGCGTCGATTACGTTTTATGTTGATCCCAAAAGTCGTGTGTATGTCAGGCGCATAAACTTCAAAGGCGTCGATCAGGTAGACGACGAAGTGCTGCGTCGGGAAATGCGGCAGTTGGAGGGCGCGTACCTGTCGAATATACTGATTGACCGGTCCAAGATCCGTCTGCAAAGGCTGCCCTACATTGAAAAGGTTGAGGTAGACAACTCTCCGGTGCCGGGAAGTCCGGACCTCGTCGATGTAGACTTCGAACTCGAGTATCGCATGCCGGGCCAGTTCTCCGGCGGCCTTGGTTATTCCGGATCACAAAAGTTGATTTTGAATGGCAGCATCGTCCACACGAATTTCCTGGGCACGGGAAATCGTGTCGCGCTTACCCTCAACTCGGGACGCTTTTCCAAGTTGTACAGCATCTCGCATACAGATCCATATCGGACCATGGACGGGGTCCGCCGCACGGTCAGCTTGAACTTTCGTGACATAACGCAATTCACGTCGGGCGCATCGGACTTTTCGACAACGACTGCGGGCGCGTCCATCGATTACGGCTACCCGATCAGCGAATATCAGACACTCTCTTTCGGCGTGTCATTTCAGCACTCGGAGTTGTTGTCGTCGACATCAAGTACGCAACAGGCGCAGCAGTGGGTCTTGAACAACGGCAATACGTTCATTGAGGACACCGGAACCGGACTGAGCTTTTTTGGCACCGAATTCGATACGGTGGAGTTGCTGGCTGGCTGGACATTTGACAGTCGCAACCGTTCGATTTTCGCCGACCGCGGCACCCGGCAACAATTTTTCCTTTCATACGCACTTCCAGGCAGCGAAGTTGAGTACTATACGGCGCGATTCAAATTGACAAAGTATTTCCCCATAACACGTCGCTGGACTGTGCGATTCAACACGGAACTGGCTTTCGGTGAGGGGCTCAATGCGACGACGGCACTGCCGCCGTACAAACAGTTTTTCGGCGGCGGACCGCAATCGGTGCGCGGCTTCAAGGAGTCTCGCCTGGGCCCGCGCGATAGCTTCGGCAACCCGTACGGCGGCAATATATTGGTTGCGAGCCAACTAGAGCTTATACTTCCGCTTCCGCAGAAGTGGGCCAGCCAGGCGCGAGCCAGCCTGTTCTATGATGTTGGCAACGTGTTCAACTCGGGCGAGGTGGCTTTTACGGATAAGCTGGGCAGTCCGATACTGTATGAGCCGGACATTGACGATCTGCGTGCATCCGTGGGGATCGCGGTACAGTGGCTGGCGCCACTCGGACTGTTTCGATTTAGTTACGCCTTTCCGCTCAATAACTACGACGGGAATGACCGGTTTTACGGAGATCAAGTGGAACGATTTCAGTTCTCGATTGGACAAGCATTTTAAGGATAGGAAGATATATGAATTTCGTAAAGCAACATTTGCTTAAAGCCGCATTCGGCGTCGCCTTGACATGCGCATTTGCGTTTCCTGCTGCAGCGCAGGAAGTGAAAATCGGCGTGGTCAACATTCCGGTATTAATGGAGCGGGCGCCACAGACGAAAGCCGCGATGGATGCTTTGCAGGAAGAGTTTGCGCCGCGCCAGCGTGAGTACCTGGCCAGGGAAAAGGAACTCCAGGACCTGACGGTCAAGGTTCAGAAAGATGTCGCTGTCATGGGAGAAACGGAGCGTCGAAACGCTGAGAAAAATCTACGCGACTTGCGTCGTGATGTGGAGCGTCTTGGAAAAGAGTTTCGTGAGGATCTGAATCTTCGCCAGAATGAAGAACTCGCCAAATTGCAGCGTTCCGTACTCAAGCAAGTGCAGGATTATGCGGTGGCGGAAGGATATGATCTCGTCGTCGGCGACGGAGTGCTGTTTGCGAGCACTTCGATCAATATCACGGAAGAAGTATTGCGCACCGTCGAAGCGAACTTTCAGGCGACGGGTGCGCGCTAATCCTGGCATTGTTATTTAAACGCGCATACATCGCAGATGCCGATCAGTCTCGGAGAACTGGCAACGAATTTTGCTTGTGAGCTCATAGGCGATCCCGATGTGGTCGTCGACGATGTCGCCTCGCTCGCCAATGCCGGACCGTCGTCGCTCAGCTTTCTGTCCAATCCCGCAAACATGCAACAACTGTCTTTGACGAAGGCGGCAGTTGTAATTTTGCGCGCGGATGATGCTGGTGAGTCACCGACAGCATCGCTCGTGCATGAAAACCCGTACGCGTGCTACGCAGGCATGGCAGCGTTGATTCATCCGGCGCCGAGTTACGAGCCCGGGATTCATGAATCTGCGGTGATAGCAAAAACTGCCAGAATTGCTGCGAGCGCACACATTGGGCCGAATGCCGTCATCGGAGATCGTTCGATCATTGGCGAAAATGTCTATGTCGGCCCCGGTTCAGTCATTGGTCCCGACTGCGTTATTGCGGATGACTGCAAACTGATCGCAAATGTCACATTGACAAGAAGGGTTCGGATTGGCTTGCGCGGCATCGTACATCCTGGTGTTGTTATCGCTGCAGATGGATTCGGCAATGCGAAGACCCCGGACGGTTGGGTAAAGGTTCCGCAACTCGGTGGTGTTTCTATTGGCGATGACGTTGAAATCGGCGCGAACACGACGATCGATTGCGGGGCCCTCGACGACACCGTAATTGAAGACGGCGTGCGCATCGACAATCTGTGCATGGTCGCCCACAACGTCCGGATTGGCGCGCATACGGTAATGGCGGCGATGACAGGTATTGCCGGCAGCACCGTGATTGGCAAGCGTTGCTTGTTCGCCGGCATGGCGGGCGCTGTAGGGCATATCACGATTTGCGACGATGTCGTTGTAAGCGGCAAGGGTATGATTTCCAAAGACATCAATGAGCCGGGCGTATACGCATCGAACTTCCCGGCTGAAAAGGTCAGTGACTGGAACCGCAGGGTGGCCCATTTCCGGCGTCTTGACAGATTATTGGACAGAATTGCCAAACTCGAAAAGGCGGCCGAATGAACGACGGTGCGCGGACCTTGAGTGTGGCGCAAATCATGGAGCTGCTGCCGCAGCGCTATCCGTTCCTGCTCATCGACAAGGTGATCGACTGCGTGCCCGGCAAGTCGGTAACCGCCATCAAGAATGTCAGTATCAATGAACCTTATTTTCAGGGGCACTTTCCAGGCAATCCTGTGATGCCGGGCGTGTTGATCATCGAATCCATGGCCCAGGCTGGTGGTGTGCTGTCGCATGTCAGCAATCCGGACCTGGAGCCGCGGCCACTCTATTATCTTGTCGGCGTGGATGGGGCACGCTTTCGTCATCCGGTGGCCCCCGGCGATCAGCTGCGCGTGCACGTCGAGATCGACAAAGTCAGGCGCGGTATGTGGTGGTACCGCTGTGAGGCCAGCGTCGAAGGTCAGATAGCGGTCACGGCGAAGATTCTATGCGCCCCGGGCGGAAACGCATCGTGATTCATGCCACCGCAATCATCTCCGACAGCGCGATTATTGCCGACGATGCCGAGATTGGCGCTTATTGCCTGATCGGTGATGAAGTCGAAATTGCCGGCGGCACGCGCATTGAAAGTCATGTTGTCATCAATGGGCCGACCCGAATCGGACGCGACAATCGTATTTATCAGTTTTCGTCAATCGGCGATGATCCGCAGGACAAGAAGTACGCTGGCGAACGGACAAGTCTGGTCATCGGCGAACGAAATACGATTCGCGAGTTTTGCACGATCAGCCGCGGCACCGTGCAGGATAAGGGTGAAACGGTCATCGGTGATGACAACTGGATCATGGCTTACGTGCATATCGCGCACGATTGCGTCATCGGCAGCAACACGATCATGGCGAACAACGCGACACTCGCGGGCCACGTTCATGTCGGAGATTGGGCGATCTTTGGTGGCTTTTCCGGCGTGCACCAGTTTTGCCGTATTGGCGCGCACGCATTCCTGGGGATGTACGCCGGCATAAGTCGCGACGTACCGGCGTACACGACGGTATCGGGACAGCCTGCCGTGCCACGTGGCATCAACAGTGAAGGGCTCAAACGTCGCGATTTCAGCAGCGATCAGATTCGCAACATCAAACAGGCGTATCGCCTGGTCTTTCGGCGCGGCAAAAAACTTGCCGATGCGATCGTTGAGGTTGCCGAACTCAGCAAGAATCAGCCTGAACTCATCGTGTTTCTTGAATCCTTGCGCTCATCCGAACGCGGACTCGTGCGCTAGTCACTGGTTCCGAAATCATGCGAACTCACGGGACAGGACACTAGGACGATGAAGGTCGGACTGGTCGCTGGCGAAGCCTCCGGTGACCTGCTGGGGGCGGGTCTGATCAAGGCACTGCAGGAGCGATATCCGCAGGCAATATTTGAAGGTGTCGCCGGGTCCGCGATGGTGGCAGCAGGTTGCGATCGATGGGCCGATGCGGAGTCACTTGCCGTCATGGGACTTGTCGAGCCATTGCGTGAAATTCCGCGTCTCCTCAGGCTGCGTCGGTCTCTCATCAATCGCTGGCGAACATCGCCGCCCGACGTATTTGTCGGCATCGACGCGCCGGACTTCAACCTCGGCCTCGAGACGGCGTTGCGCAAAGCCGGCATTCCGACGGTGCACTACGTTAGTCCATCGGTTTGGGCCTGGCGACCGGGCCGCATCGAGAAAGTCCGTAAGGCCGCTGATCGCGTGCTTTGTATTCTGCCGTTCGAAAAAAAACTTTACGACGACTGCGGCGTGCCTGCCGAATTTGTGGGGCACCCCAAAGCCGACAGCCTGTCCGCCGATATTGACGCGATAACGGTACGGCGTTCCCTCGCATTACGTGATTCAGGACCGCTTGTCGCGGTATTGCCCGGCAGTCGGGATAGCGAAGTGTCGAGGCTTGGACCGATTTTTGCGGCGACGGCAGCGAAACTGGCACAGGCGCGGCCTGATTTGCGGTTTGTCCTGCCGATCGCGTCGCCCAAACTATCGCCATCGATCAGAGCACATCTTCGCGATGCCGGTATCACGGATCGCTTCACGTTGCTTGATGGAGACTCGGAACAGGCGATGGCTGCGGCCGACGTCGTGCTGCTTGCCTCCGGAACGGCGGCCCTGGAGTCGGCGCTACTTGGCAAGCCCACGGTTGCAGCCTATCGGGTTGCAGCAGTGACATTCGCTGTCCTCAAGCTGTTCAGGCTCGTCAAATTGCAGTATTTCACGTTACCGAATCTGCTGACGGAAACACCGCTCGTACCGGAATTCATCCAGGGCAACGCGACGGTCGATGCGCTGGTGGATGCGGTCGGCTCACTGCTCGACGACCCACAACGTTGCGCTGACATCCGGCGGAGATTTGCTACACTGCGTTCGGAGTTAGCGCTCGGTGCAGACCAACGGGCGGCGGATGCCGTCATCCGGCTCGCTACCAAAAAACCGGGGTCGAACCAACGTATTTCGTAGTAACTGGCGACTAAATGATTCCATCGAGCAAATACCCCGGTTTGACCCCGGTCTGCCGGTGTTCCCGGTTTTCAAATGATCCGGCATAACGCGCTGGTCGCGGGAGTCGACGAGGCCGGCCGCGGCCCGCTCGCCGGACCGGTTGTCGCGGCTGCTGTCATACTTCGCCCCGACCTTGCTATCGATGGTCTGCGAGACTCCAAACAGCTTGCCGCGACGAGGCGCGACGCACTGGCACGGGAAATCAGGAGCAAAGCGTTGTGCTGGTCGGTGGCGTGGGCGGACAGGGCCGAAATTGATGCACTCAACATTCTGGCCGCGACCATGCTGGCAATGCGCCGCGCCGTTCTCGGTCTTGCGGTGACGCCGGCGGGCATCCAGGTCGACGGCAACCGTTTGCCGAATGTGCGCGTCTCCGGTCGGCGAGTCGATGGTGAGGCAATCGTCGGTGGCGATGCCAGCGTGCCGGCAATCAGTGCCGCATCGATTATAGCGAAGACGGTGCGCGATCAGATCATGGTAGAGATGGACAGTCTGTATCCGCTCTACGAGTTTGCGAGACACAAGGGCTATGGCACGGAGATCCATCGAGAACGACTGCGTGAGCACGGTCCATGCCGTGAACATCGCACGAGCTTCGCTCCAGTGAGAGCCTTGCTATGACGGCGCAGCCATTCGCTCACCTGCATTTGCACACGGAGTATTCGCTCGCGGACAGCACCGTGCGAATTGCCGCACTGATGGAGCGCTGTAGCGCGGACGGCATGCCGGCCGTCGCCTTGACCGATCGGAATAACCTGTTCGCCGTCGTCAAGTTCTACAGGAAGGCGCTCGCGGCCGGGATCAAGCCGATAATCGGCGTCGACCTTCGTATCGAAAATGACGACGAGCTCGACCGGCCTTACACGCTGATACTCCTGTGCCAGGACAACGACGGTTACCGTAACCTGTCGCAACTGATTACGAGAGCGTATCTCGAAGGCCAGCATCGGGGCGAGCCGCTGGCACGCCGGGAGTGGCTAAGCGAACAAAGCTGCAAGGGTTTGATCGCGCTGTCCGGCGGGCTGCACGGTGATGTGGGCCATGCGCTCCTGACCGGGCACGCAGACGAAGCGCGCAAGCGCCTGCGTGAATGGCGACAAGTCTTTGGCGACCGTTACTACCTTGAACTCGTACGCAGCGGCCGAAGCGGCGAGGAAGATTGCCTGCAGGCAAGCCTGTCATTGGCCAGTGACGCTGGTATTGCGGTCGTTGCCAGCAATGATGTGCGTTTCCTGGAACGCGACGATTTCAATGCGCACGAAGCCAGGGTTTGTATTCATGAGGGGCGCAGCCTTGCGGAT
>Ga0209980_10001231_pt1 | contig 14117 bp, 13 predicted proteins | sample CR02metaG_FD_183611 | JGI IMG/M metagenome (GOLD analysis project Ga0209980, IMG submission 183611) | Deep subsurface microbial communities from Mariana Trench to uncover new lineages of life (NeLLi) - CR02 metaG (SPAdes) (version 2) | ecosystem: Environmental > Aquatic > Marine > Ocean trench... | reverse complement strand
AGGATGTTGTAATACTCTTTTATCCAGCCTGGTCAAAAAGATTCCAGATGCAAGGCGCGCGAAGAATCCGTGAGCGGAGGCGTACATAGACAGTACGTTGGAGCGACTCCGTTTGGAGCGGAATTGAATTCCGCAGCGATCGATCGCAACTATCCTAAACGCCTGCTGTGAGCAGGCTGGTGGCAGGTGGGCCTTTTTCAACAGGCTGTTAATGTCTTGATCCTTGAGCTTTGGACCATTCTCGTGAGCCGTTGAATTGTAGGACCTGTAAAGCGCCCATCCACAGTTCCACTACAGAATAATTTGATTATATCAGTTGACCTTATGTATCATCAACGTAGGTCAGGGATCCTCGGTATAGGTATTTGCGGAGCTAACCCACATGGCTAGTGAGCGGCTCGAACAATTCAGCTCCCGTTGGAGTTTACTTATCTCCATGGTTGGCATTGCTGTAGGGACGGGCAATATCTGGCGATTTCCCCGTATTGCCGCAAAGTACGAAGGTGGGACTTTTTTAATTCCCTGGCTAATTTTTCTTTTTCTTTGGTCCATTCCCATCATCCTAATGGAGTATGCCATGGGGAAAGGGACCCGAAAGGGGACCGTGGGTTCCTTTGCCAAGCTGATGGGGGCTGACCACGCGTGGATGGGTGCTTTTGTGGGCTTCGTCTCCACGGCCATCATGTTTTATTACTCCGTGGTGAGCGGGTGGTGTCTGCGCTACCTGGTAGCGGCGCTCACCGGAGATTTGCAGGGGTTAGATGCCAGTGGCTCCCTGGCACTTTGGAACCAATTCATTAATGGCTATCAACCGATTCTCTTTCATTTCTTCTCCATGGCCATCGGTACCTTCATCCTCTTCAGGGGAGTGGTCCGAGGGATTGAAAAGGCCAACCAGGTATTCATCCCCTCCCTGGTGGTTTTATTGCTGATCTTGTTGGTGCGTGCAGTCACCCTGCCTGGGGCCTGGGGTGGAGTCCAACTCTTTTTCACGGTGCGGTGGGAGCTGTTGCTGGACCACCGAGTCTGGTTGGATGCGTTGACCCAGAATGCATGGAGCACGGGTGCTGGCTGGGGGCTTATTTTAACCTATGCCGTATATATGAATAAGCGTGAAGACACCGTGCTTAACTCGAGCGTGACCGCCTTTGCCAATCACTCGCTATCGCTCGTTTCGGGGATCATGATCTTTGCCACGGTTTATGCCCTGATCCCTCTGCAGGCCCGTGCGGTGATTTCTGAGCCAGGTCCGCTTAACACGGGTCTAGCCTTTATCTGGATCCCACAACTGTTCTCACGCCTCCCAGGAGGCTATTTCTTCTCGATCGTTTTCTTTTTAGCCCTGTTTTTTGCGTCCATGAGCTCCCTCATCTCCATGATCGAGCTGGCGGTACGCGTCTTTAACGACGCTGGGGTTGACCGCCATCTGGCCATTGTGGGTGTAGGGGTCGTGGGATTTATTATGGGCATTCCGTCTGCCTTGAGTTCAAGCTTCTTCTTAAATCAGGACTGGGTCTGGGGCGTTGGTTTAATCGTGAGCGGCGCGTTCTTTACTCTTGCGGTTCTCCGCTTCGGAGTCTCCCGATTTCGCGAGATCTATATTAATGCGGAGGGAACCGATATCCGGGTGGGAAGGTGGTACGATCTTATGGTCAAGGTTTGCATCCCGGTGGAAGTGGTTGCACTGATCGGTTGGTGGTTTTGGGTTGTCATTCGTGCTGACCCCGAGGGTTGGTGGAACCCGCTCAAAGTGGAGTCAGTGGGTACCTGCCTGTTTCAGTGGGGACTTGTGCTGCTTATCTTTGTATGGCTGAACCGCTGGATGGCCCATCGAACGCTGGAGGAGCCATGAGTCCAGGGAGCCTTGTGGTGATGCTACTTGTGCTGACCATCGTGTGGGGAGGTCTCATCCTCATGCTCGTCATTGCGCTACGCAGGGAAAGAGAAAAATCCCGTGATGAAATTAAATCAAGCTAGTAGGCAGATGGCAGTGAGCAGCTACCAGAAAACAGCGAGGCCAGTGTTAAGTGTTAAGCAAAATAGGCTATCACCCGTCAGCTTTCAGCTATCAGCCTCGGAAAGGGATTAGAAAAAACAAAGCACAAGGAGAACTAATTTCTGGCCAGAATGGCCAGTTAATGATCTGCGTAAATCTGCCGTTAATTTTCCTCTTTCGTGTTGCTATCTTCGATCCTCTATCCTCCATCCTCGATTCTATTCTTTACTGCTCGCTGCCTACTGCTTCCTGTCTTTCTCTTTCTTTTGGCTGATAGCTGACCGCTGATAACTGATAGCTGGTTTCTCTGCTAGGATTCCCCCCTCCCGAGTGCCCGGGAACGCTCGGTGGCCTTTAAGATAGCTTCCATTACGGTTCCCCGCATACCGCCTTTCTCCAAGGCATAGAGGCCAGCTATGGTGGTCCCCCCAGGAGAGGTGATCTCATCTCGCCGTTGTGCGATGTGCTTGCCGCTTTCCAATGCCAGTTTGGCCGAACCGTAAACGGTTTGGAGGGCCAACTTCAGAGCCACCTCCCGACTGAGGCCCACTTGGACTCCGCCATCGGCCAGGGATTCGATGAAGAGGAAAACATAGGCCGGGCCACTTCCGCTCAGGGCGGTCACGGCATCGAGGTGTTTTTCTTCCAAGGGTAACGCAATCCCCACACTTTCTAGAATGCTCTTCACACGCTCCAGGTCGGCTGAGGTGATGTGGCTTCCCAGGGCGTAACCGGAAGCGGCTGCTCCAACCACGCAGGGGACATTGGTCATGACACGGATCACCCGTGCACCCTTTTCCAGGCAGGCCTCCATCTTGGCGATGGGAACCCCTGCGGCAACAGAAATCAGGAGTTTAGTCTTGCCAAGCTGCTTCGCAATGCCCCCGAGGACAGAAGGGACCTGAGGCGGTTTGACCGAGAGAATGACGATATCGGCAAATTCACAAACCGCGCCATTGTCCGAGGTGACCTTGATGCCGGTTCCCTGAGAGAGGGCCTTGCGCGTTGACTCTCGTGGAGCACTGGCCATGACCTGATTTTTGCCCACCAGTCCATTGCTAAGGATACCGCGTATGACGGCGGAACCTATCTTGCCCGCTCCAATGATGCCGATCTTCTCCTTGAGCATGAATCCCTTCCTCTCTGGGTTACCCTCGGCAGTCAATCCCAATCCCAAAATGATACCACAGGACCCGCTTGGTCGATCAATAGCGAGAAAATTCTCTTCGAATTCAGGTTAACTATGATCGGCGAGGATTCCACGAATGGGTGAGAAAGGCAAGTGCAAGAACCTACACGTCCTGCAGCGCTCAAGAACTTGCTTCCTAAGGATTTTTTCAACTATATTGCGCCTTGAGCGTCCGTTGGATGAGTGGAGGTCATATGAGTGACGTTGAGTTTGTTCTTTGGGATGGGCCCAAGGGATTTGTAAAGGTCTGGAGAAAGGTGGTGTTAGAGCCACGGGAGTTTTATCGCCACATGCTGTCTACAGGGGGCTTGCAAAATCCCCTGGTTTTCCTGGCCATCTCAGGGGCCTGTTACTTTATCCTCAAAGTGGTGGTCTCTGGCCTACCGAATGCAGTCAATGCCTTTTTCTTGGTTTGTCTGGCATTCATCTTCGGCCGGGTATTTTGCTGCTCGCCTGCCAGTACCTTTGCGAAGGAGAGGGGGATTACGAAGGGACCTTGCGCCTATGTGCCTATGCAGGGGTGCCCCTGACCCTCGCCTGGATACCCGCCTTGGGTATTTTCAGTTACTTTTACAGTTTCTATCTGATATTCCTTGGCACGCAAAAGGTTCATCTGTTGGATCCCACCAAGGCGGCCATCGCTACCCTCTCGGCGATCCTGGTGACGACGGCAATCATCTTTTTTATCCTGGGAGAGGGACGGGTTCGCCATCCCATTTTCTAAGGCAGCTAAGCGCAGAGCGCAAAGCGGACTCAGTACTGAGTTACGAGTACTGAGTACTGAGTGAATTTAGCTATCAGCTATCAGCCAAAGATACGAGAAAGACAGTATGCAGTTAGCAGAAGGCAGCAAAAGAACGGCAGGCAGTCAGCAGCAAGATCAGTGTTAAGTATTTAGTGTTAAGAGAAGAAGCTAAGATGCGTGTTACGCGCTTGGAGCTGAGAGTAGTCCTCCAGACGCTATGCGCTTTGCTCAGCACTCAGTACTTTCCACTGATTTGCTGAAGGCTGATGGCTGAGAGCTGATGGCTTAAAGGTGAACGCTATGCGCTTTGCGCTCTGCCCTTTGCTGTTAACAATCGGGGTTAGGTGCTTTCGTCCTCTACATCATTAGTGGCGAGTTTCCGGTAGGTTCCAGCTTCCTCGGACTTTTTGAGGAGTTTGGATTCCTTCTCTGTTTCCTCTTGGCACCTCACACACAGGCGTGTAAAGGGAAGAACTTTGAGCCGTCCCATGCCAATTTCCTCTTCGCAGTTATCACACCCGCACTCGCAGATACCGTAGCTTTTGTCTTCGATCCGTTGCAATGCATCGTCGATGGCCAGCAACTTATCCCTTTCACGATCGCTCAGGATGATATTGATCTCGCGATCTCTCTCATCGCTGGCCAGATCGTAGGTGTCGCGGCCCTCGTCCGTCAACCCCTCGCTCTCTTCCTTGAGGCGATCCTGGATTTCGCGGAGGAGTAGTTTTTTCCTATCCGCTAAGGATTCCTTGGTTTTCTTGAGAAAATCTTTTCTCATGTTTTTCCGCTCCCCATTGCAGAATTAATCGATTAGTATCTCAAATTTCATAGCCGAATGTCAAGAGCAAATTACGATCCGAACTCAATTATGTCCACTCCCTCAGGGACCTCGAGCCGGAAAAGGGAATCCGCAAAACCCACCCCTCTTTGCATGCCAGAGAAATGAATGGTGGTGACGTTCCCCACCGCATCCTCGATCCGGGCCCAGAGGATGTCAAAGTCGCCTTTTCTAACACCGAGACGGAGCTCACCAACCCCTCCCAAGTCCTCTTTTGGCGTCAGCTGGATGACGAAATGCTCTGTCGCAGATTCGATTAAGATTCCGTTAAAGTCCCGTTTAAGGTCACCTATCCCAAGCATGAAGGACAGTGGGGTGTCCGAGAGAAATGCCTTGCTGAGACGGCTCTTGATGACCTGTTTTTCTTCCGGCTGGTAATAGTAGAGATACTCCCCGTCTGCCAGAATCAACTGCCCCTTTGGATCCTGGTACTGCCACAGCATCTTTCCGGGTCTCCTAAAATAGACCTTTCCCGATGCCTCGATCATGCGGTTCAGTGTCTTCAATTCCGTCTCTTGTCGGAAGTCCGCCATAAAATCGATGGTAGATTCGTACCTTTTCTGGAGGCCATCGAGGACCAACTCGGCGTCATCGGTTCCTTTTGCAGAGACCACAAGGCCAAAAGTCAAAGCGGCGAAGGTGAACAAGCCCCCCAGGCGGAGGAATCTTTTGCATAACCTCTTACTCATCGATCTTTCTCGCAAAGACCTCGCGGGGTTTAGCGCCGTCTGCGGGTCCGATGACCCCATCCTTTTCCATTTGTTCCACCATTCGGGCTGCCCGATTATATCCGACCCTGAGCCTGCGTTGGATCATAGAAATGGACGCTTGCTGGGTCTCCGCAACCATGCCTACTGCCTGATCGTACATCTCGTCGTAGTCGTCCTCCCCGTTCATTCCCTCCACCTCTTTCTTTGCCGCTAGCACCTCGGGTCGGTATTGGGGCTTTGCCTGCTGCTTGATAAACTCCACAACCTTGCGAATCTCTCGATCAGAGACATAGGCCCCGTGGAGACGGGTCGAACGTGCAGTGCCGGGGGGGAGAAAGAGCAAATCTCCATCTCCCAGGAGACGTTCCGCGCCGATGGAATCAATAATGGTCCGGGAATCGACACGGGAGGTTACCTGAAAGGATAAGCGGGCCGGAAAATTCGCTTTTATCAAACCTGTCAAGACATCCACCGAGGGTCGCTGGGTTGCTAGAATCATGTGAATTCCTGCGGCCCTGGCCTTTTGAGCGAGACGCGTGATGTACTCCTCGACGTCCCTGCCTCCGGTCATCATGAGATCGGCCAGCTCGTCCACCACGATAACGATTCGGGGAAGCCTTTCGTGTTCGCGGGGGGCATTCTCTGCTAAGCTTCCGCCCATCTCTGGCTCCTCCATCATGGTCTCTTCCACTTCCTCAAGCTCGATCACCTTTCCCTTGGCGGTCTCCCTGGCTAAGAGTCGGTTGTAATGATCTAGATCCCTCGCCCCCTTATCGCGCATGAGGCGGTAGCGGCGATCCATCTCTTCCATGGCCCAGAATAGGGCAACCATGGCCTTTTTGGGTTCAACCACCACGGGGACCAAGAGGTGCGGCAGACTCTCGTAAATCGAGAGTTCCAGCATCTTGGGATCTATCATAATAAATTGAACATCCTGAGGGGTTGCCCTGAACAGGATGCTCAGGATCATCGCGTTGATGGCGACAGATTTTCCTGTTCCAGTGGCACCGGCCACAAGCAGGTGCGGCATTCGGGCCAGGTCAGTGACAAAGGGGGAGCCGGAAGTGTCCTTTCCTATGGCCAGGGTCAACTTCGACTCGGCGTTCTGATAGCTGTTGCTCTCAAGGAGTTGTTTGAGGAAGACCTTCTCACGCTTTGGGTTGGGTATCTCAATGCCAACCACCGACTCGCCGGGGATGGGGGCCAGTATCCGCACGCTTACGGCCCGCAGCACCATGGAGAGATCGTCGGCAAGGGTAACGATGCGCCTCACTTTGACCCCTGGGGCCGGCTTGAACTCGAACATGGTGATGACCGGCCCGGGTCGCACTGCCACGACCTCTCCCTCGACGTCGAAATCATTGAGTTTCTTTTGCAGAATCAGTGAATTGGCCTGAAGGGATTCCTTATCAATCTTAATCGGTTCCCCGTTCGGGGTGTCTAAAAACCCGAGGGAGGGAAGGTTATAGCCATGGTGGATCTCCGGGAGCTCAAATTGCTCCGGCCTTGGTGGTGTTTTGCTCCTTGTCTTTTTGGACAGATCTTCAGCTTTGGTCTCCACTTTTAGGACGATGGGTGGGGCTTTGAATTCCCGACGATCCTTTTTCCTATTCTCCGCCTTTAACTTTTCTTTTCTTTCCTTGAGATGGAGGTATAGTCCTTTGATCCCACTGCGGGCCTGGAGGAAGAGCTCTTTGGCATTTCGCAGAATCACTTCGAGGGTACTGACCAGTGAAATCTGGGACACCAGCATCATGGCAAGGACTAAAAGAGAGAGGGCGATGAGGATCGTTCCTCCATAACCCAACAGGGAGATGAGTACTTCCTGTGAATATCCCCCGACAATCCCTCCGGCTTCCCTCGCGGTTTCGGACTCGCGCAAAAGACTCAGGAAGATGGTCCCGCTCCAAAGAAAAAGCACAGTCCCAATAGCCTTAGGCAACTGAAGACCTTTGGGGTTTTCACGAAACAGATGGTAGGAGCCGGCGAAAAGAAAAAGCGGGAGGAGATAGGTGGCTAGCCCTAGACCTTGGAGCAGGAAATCTGCGAGATAGGCCCCCACGACCCCACCCCAATTGCTAGTATTGATGCTCCCTGAGGGGGTATTAAAGGAGCGGTCACTTGGATCGTGGGAGACCAGGCTTATGACAAGCAGGATGGCAAGGACCGCGATCACCACCCCCCAGATTTCTCGCATAAGCTTGGAACCTCTCATTAGCATAGGGTTCTCCCTCACATTAGAAAACATCGATCTGGATCTAAGCCCTGTTTGAGTTTCCCGTTACGAGCGTCTTAGCCCCCTTGTTACATTTCCATGATGAGTGGGACGATGACAGGTCGTCTCCCCAAAATCTTATTAAAGTAACGGCGGAGCGTTTTGCGCACTTCTTCTTTCAGTTCCGAGGGATCCGTACGAATCTCTCGGTTAAACCCTCCCAAACTCTCCAACACCAGCGTCTTGGCCTGTTCTAGGATCTCCTCCCCCTCTTCTGCGCCCGTGAATCCCCGGGAGATGATATCGGGACCTGCCACGAGTTCCCCCGTTTGCTGATGAATGGCCATCACCACCAAGACCATCCCTTGTTCTGAAAGGTGACGGCGGTCACGGATCACCACCTCTTCCACATCACCGACCCCTTTTCCATCGACGAAGACTTTTCCCACCGGGACGGAGTTTGCCCGTGTGACGCCACGGTCGGTTAATTCCAGGACCTCACCGTCCTCCAAAAGAAAGCAGTTGTCCTCGGGGATCCCCACTCCTTGGGCCAGTTGGATATGTCGGACTAGATTTCGGTATTCCCCATGGATCGGGATGAAGTAACGTGGGCGGGTCAATTGAATCATGGTCTTCAATTCTTCTTGACTGGCGTGACCCGACACATGGACATCTGAGACTGTTTCGTAATGGACCTGTGCGCCGCGACGGTAGAGGTGGTCGATCAGATTCGAGATGGTCTTCTCGTTTCCCGGGATAACCCTGGCCGAAAGAATCACCGTGTCACCGCGCTCCATTTTGATCCACTTGTGATCGTTTAAGGCAACCCTGTGGAGCACCGAGAGGGGTTCCCCCTGACTCCCGGTGGTCAGAAACACAACCTGATCGTTGGCGAGGTCTTGCCACTTCTCAGCCTCGGTCATGACATCATCAGGGAGGCGCAGGCATCCCAAGTCCGATGCGATTTGCGCGTTGTTAAGCATGCTTCGGCCGCTGAGAATCAGCGTGCGTCCAAATCGCTCTGTCACGTCGATGACCTGTTGGATGCGCGGTATATGGGAGGAGAAGGTCGAGACAAAGATTCTACCGCGGCATCCCTTAAAGAGCGCCTCTAGGTTTTTCCCCACCTCCCGTTCCGAGCGGGTACGTCCCTGGCGTTCCACATTGGTGGAATCAGAAAGGAGTAGCAGGACCCCCTTCTCTCCATAGGCGGCAAAACTATTGGCATCGAATAGCTCACCGTCCATGGGGGTGGGATCGATCTTGAAGTCACCTGTGTGGACCACGACCCCAACGGGTGTCTCAATGGCCAAGGCCAGACAGTGGAGCAGGCTGTGGGTGACCCGGATCCCCTCCAATTGAAATGGGCCCAGCCACCACCGTCGACCTGCAGTGATCTCACGAAGGTCCGCCGTCTTTTCAAGATTGTGTTCCCTGAGTTTATTCCGCAGCAGGCCTAGCGTCAGTGGGGTGCCATAGATGGGGACGGGAAGTTGCTTGAGGATATAGGGGAGGGCTCCGATATGGTCTTCATGGGCATGGGTCAGGACGATCCCATGGAGTTTCTTCTTCCCCTCCACGAGATAGCTGATATCGGGAATCACCAAATCAATGCCCAAGAGGTCCGCCCCAGGGAACATCAATCCGCAATCGATGGCGATGACGGAATCACCATACTCGATGAGCATCATGTTTGTTCCGAACTCCGCTAGGCCCCCTAGGGGGATGATTCTCAATGGATCCATGGGGTACCTTACCTCTCGAGACGGCTCTCGGCGGGAAAAATAGCCTCTGCATGGTTCGGCGGATCACTGGCAGAGGCAGCCTGGTGATGGGTGTGTGGTTCCATTTCCTCCCGCACCCGAGTCATAAGATGCTTTAGGTGCTCCACACGATATTGATCTACTGGAATGGGCTCACTCAAAATCACTTCTATTTTTCCCCCCTGAATACGCCAGTCCCCCTTGGGCAAAACGGCTCCAGAACCGCTAATGGTCACGGGGACAACGGGCATATGAGTCTGGATGGCAAGGAGAAAACCACCCCTTTTGAACGGAAGAAGCCCCCCCGCTAGGCCGCGGGTCCCTTCAGGGAAGATAACCATGGAGATTCCTCTGTGGATCTTCTCCTTTGCCTTGCGCAAGCTAGCCTTAGCCTTCGAAAGGTTCTGTCGATCCACAAACACGTGCTTGGAGCTCCACATTGCCCACCCGAAGACAGGGACCCAGAGCAGCTCTCTCTTCGCTATCCAGCGCAGTTGAAATCCCGGTAAAGCTTGCATCAACGTGGGAATATCTATATAGCTCTGGTGGTTGGCCACAAAGATATACGGGCGGTTCGGGTCGAGCCCCTCCAGCCCTTGCACCTTCAGGCGAATCCCGCCGACCTTTAAGATCGCCCAGGTCCAGAAACGGCAAATGTGGTAGGCCAACCTTCCATCTCGGTCGAATGGGGCCAAAGAGATAACCAGGATACCTGTGGGGAGAGTGAAGAGGCCTATAAGCAGCAGCTTGAGGCTATAAGGCATTAAAAGGCAAATAATTTTACATAAATTTCATATAATAGAATCAGTTTACTGTAAGCCATAGTTGACAAAAAAGCAATAAAACTGTGATTTTTTTGTTGACTCGGAAATAGGCTGGTACTAATGTCGTAGTTTCTATAGCGTATAGGGAATCAAAATTTCGCTATGTCAGTCAATAAGGTTATGCTCATAGGAAATCTGGGTAAAGACCCAGAGGTTCGTTTTACCGCTAATGGGCGGGCAATGGCCCGCTTTCCCATTGCTACCTCCGAGGTTTGGGTGGATGCCGAGGGTCACCGTCAAGAGAGAACTGAGTGGCACAACATTGTGGTCTGGGGTAAGCAAGGCGAAACCTGCGGGCAGTATTTGGCCAAGGGGAGGCAGGTTTATGTGGAAGGGAGCATTCGAAGTCACTCCTACGACGACAAGAGCGGGAACAAACGTTATGTGACCGAGATTGTAGCCCAGAGGGTTCGATTCCTAGGAGGTGGCGGTGGGGGGCGCGTGACCCCTGAGGCTGAAGGTCAAGTTGACGAACCACCCGTCGGAGGAGATGCTCCACCCATGGATGATGATATCCCCTTCTGACCGATCACGGCCCTCGATCCCTACCCCCATTTCAAGGTCCCTATCTTAAACGGTATTGAAAAACCCTGTTCTCAGGCCGGTCAAAAAGGTTCCAGGTGCGAGGCTTCGGCGCGTCTTCCCCTCGATCTTCCTCGGGGCGGTGAGCCCGTCGAACCGCGACCCTGACCCTTCGACCATGCTCAGGGTCATGGTGAGGTGCTCGAACCATGAGGCTCAGACCCGAAGGGAGCTCAGCCGAGTGGAGGCGTATTTAGGCAGTATGTTGGAGCGACTCCGTTTGGAGCGGAAATGACTCCTGCAGCGATCGAGCGCAGCTATCCTAAACGGCTGCTTAGGGCAGGCTGGTGGCAGATGGGCCTTTTTCAACGGCCTGTTAAAGCTGTCTCTTGATTCGTCCCTTGCAGCACGATCCCAAGTAACAGTCATGTGGCCCGAGTTCATCGCCCTTCTATCGGCCACCGGGTGGGCGGCCGATGCCATCTTAGTGCGCAAAGGTGCACGCACCTCCAACATTTACGCCGCCGCATTAATTAGTTTTATTATTACCGCGATTCTCCTCTGGACGATCGTTCTCCTCTTTTTCCCGCTTCATCTCCTGTGGACTCCCGCCACAATTTACTTTGTGCTCAGCGGGCTCATCCAACCGTTTTTGACCCGGTTGCTGCATTACATTGGCCTCACAAGGCTTGGGGTTGCCCGTTCGGGTTCGCTTCGAGGGGCAGGCCCGTTATTTGCTGTTCTAATTGCAGTGACCTTTCTTGGGGAGCGACCCAATTTATTTGTCTATGGAGGAACGCTCCTCACTATGGCGGGGGTATGGTTCATCTTGTACCGTGGTGAGGGAGGAGCTGAATGGAGACTCTTCGATGTCATCTTTCCCCTTGCGGCATCCTTTGTGGCCGCCATATCCCAAAACCTGCGCAAGATGGGACTCCTGTTGCTTCCCAATCCCTTCGTGGGTGGGGCCATCACGACTACGACTTCCCTAACCCTATATTTGATTTCCATCTGTGTCACAGGGAAGTTCCGTCTTGTCAGGCCTGACCGAGCGAGCCTGCCTTACTTTGTACCCTCAGCTTTTGTTGCAGCGGCAGCGCAGTTTTTGGTCTTCTTGGCCCTCACCACAGGAGACGTCTCTACTATGGTCCCGTTGATCAATACGACGCCTTTTTTTTCCGTCCTCTTCAGTGCCATCTTTCTGAGGGATCTAGAGCAGGTGACTTCCAAGTTATTCTCTGGATCAATTCTCTTGGTGACAGGTGTGGTTCTTATCACCATTCGCTAGGGTGGGACGGGTGCGGAGCCTTGTTCCGCGTTCACCCCGTGGAGTAAACACTCGGTCGAGACGATTCATCACAATCGTGGATAATACTCCACAGGGTGAACCGGTAGCTCGCTCATGGGACGCAATTCCTTTTCTCACCTCGCTGGAAGGCCTTGATATTCTCCTCTACTTCGGCCAGCAGGCGTTGGCGGGCCTCGATGGCGGTCCAGGCACAGTGGGGGGTGACGAGAAGGTTGTCCAGTTCATGTGTTGCCCTTATGAGCGGGTGATTTTCAGAGGGGGGCTCTTCCGTAAGTACGTCCACCGCTGCTCCGCCCAGGCGTTTTTTCTTGAGGGCTTCAACCAGGGCCAGCTCATTCACCAGACCTCCTCTGGCCGTATTGATGAGAAAGGCGGTGGGCTTCATGAGTGCGAGTGTCCGTCGATTCACCAAGGATTTTGTTTGTGGTGTCAGCGGACAGTGAAGCGTGACGAAATCCGCCGTGGCCAAGAGATCAGCGAAGGGAAGTCGGCCACTTCGAACGGGACCTGAAGATCCGGGGCGAGCTGAAACCAAGACTTCCATACCGAACCCTCGGGCTATCTGAGCGACTACTTGTCCGATACTGCCATAACCTACAATGCCCAACTTTTTGCCGGTGAGTTCAACGGATGGGAAATCCAACCGGGTGAATATCTCGCTCTTTTGCCACTCCCCGCAACGTACTAGCTGAGCATACCGGCCAGGATGACTTGCCAGCTCGAGGATGAGGGCCATGGTGAACTGGGCCACTGCCTTGGTCGCATATCCTGGAACATTGCAGACTGTAATGGCTCGCTCTCCTGCAGCCTTCAGGTCCACTTTGTCTGTCCCGGTAGCCGCCACGACGATCAACTGAAGACCTTTGGCCTTGGGAGATGCGAGGACGGGCCGATCCAAGGCTATTTTGTTAATCACCACTGCCTGGGTCCCCTCCAGTCGATCTAATACCTCCGCCGGGGTAGAAGTCCCATAGAGGGTGCAATCCCAATGGGTTGTGAAACTCTGGAAGGAGACATCGCCAAAGGTGGCAGCATCCAGGAAAACGAGTTGGAGACGGCTTTGTTTCATAAGCGTTGTCCGGTGCCGAATCTTAATGCAATCGATCCGATCCTGTCTAGCCCCAAGGGCGCTGCGCGCGATGACGCAAAGCGCTAAGCGCAGAGCGCAAAGCGTAAAAAGAAAGCAAGCAGAACGCAGCAAGCAGTTGGCAGTATGCAGGAGAGACAGTGTTAAGTGTGAAGTGTCAAGGAAAACTGCTAAGCGCAAAGAGCAGAGCGCAAAGCGTAATAAGATAACGGCCTACTGACGACGGGACTACAAGACAAAAAGCAGTTGGCAGATGGCAGCGGGCAGCAAAGCGCTGGTCAGTACTGAGTAACGAGGACAAAGTGCAAAGCGCATGGCGCAAGGCGTAATCCGTAAAGAGTGAGCAGAATGCAGTATGCAGCAAGACGCTATACGAAAAGCACTCTTAAGTAACGAGTGCTGAGGACTGAGTCGTCCGTAGTCTGTAGTCCGTTGTCCGTAGTCAGTGGTCCCGAATCCGCAAGGACGCTATGCGCTATGCGCCAGGCGCTTTGCTGTCCGCTGCCAGTTACAGGGATTGACGGTTTTGGCGAAAGCCTTTAGGTTTCGTTAAATGAATCTTCCTCTGGCCTATGCCATGGGTTTTGCTGTGGCCTCTCTGCCCGGTCCCATCCTCGTCCTCATCACCACCGAGACCCTGAGAAAGGGTCCGAGGGCAGGTGTATTAACGATGACTGCCCCGCTTATTATCGATGCCCTTGTCATGTTACCACTGGCCTTGTTGCTCCAGGCTTCCCTCGTCACTAGAGAGGGAGTCATAGGGTTGGGGCTTGTGGGTGCGTGTTTGCTAGTCTGGCTGGGACTTCAGTCCATGCGAGTGAACACCGGTGCATTGAACCCCGGCTCGGATAACGGAACGGGTTGGTCATGGAGACGTAGCGAGCTTCCATCTTTTGTAAAGGGTGTCCTGACCCATCTC
>Ga0209980_10001229_pt1 | contig 14137 bp, 10 predicted proteins | sample CR02metaG_FD_183611 | JGI IMG/M metagenome (GOLD analysis project Ga0209980, IMG submission 183611) | Deep subsurface microbial communities from Mariana Trench to uncover new lineages of life (NeLLi) - CR02 metaG (SPAdes) (version 2) | ecosystem: Environmental > Aquatic > Marine > Ocean trench... | reverse complement strand
TGGGGCGCCCCTTGACCGGGTCCAGGTAGCACACCGCGGTGCTGCTGCGGCGGCCGTTCCACTCGGTCAGCTGGTAGTACCCGACGCCCTCCTGGCTAGCGCCGTTGAAGTCGTCGTTGGCCGGGAAGCCGGCGTTGCGCGCGGCGGCGATGAAGGCCTCGCAAAGCGGATGGCGCAGGCGCAGGTCGGTCACCCCGAGCGGTCCCTGGGACCCGTGGTAGGCGTCGGCACCGCGTTCCTGGCGCTCGGCCTTGAGGAAATAGGGCAGCACGTCGTCGTAGCCCCAGCCCCGGTTGCCGAGCTGGCGCCACTGCTCGTAGTCCTCCTTCTGCCCGCGGATGTAGATCAGGCCGTTGATCGCGCTGGAGCCGCCCAGCACCCGGCCGCGCGGCCAGGAAATACGGCGGCCGTCGAGCTCGGCCTCGGGCTCGGTCTCGTAGCCCCAGCCGAGCTTGGGGTTGAAGATATTGCGGTAGTAGCCGACCGGGATGTGAATCCAGATGTTGCGGTCGGGTCCGCCGGCCTCGAGCAGCAGCACCCGCCGCTTGGGGTCCGCGGTCAGGCGGTTGGCCAGCACGCAGCCGGCCGAGCCCGCGCCGATGACGATATGATCGAAGACCTCGCCGCTCATATTCCAGCCCCGCCTCCGTGCTTCCGGTTTCTCTTCTGATCGCCGGCGATGCTAGAGCAAGCCAGCCCCAGGGGGCAACGCCCAGCGACTCAAGACCGCGCGGGGCCCGGCCCCGCCCTGGCCGCCCCAACTGCCGCCGCGGCCCGGGCGCGGGCTTCGATCTCGGCCCAGTCCTCGGCCGCCAGCAACTCGGGCGGCGCGAGCCAGGAGCCGCCGACGCAGGCCACGTTGGGGCAGGCCAGGTAGTCGGCGAGAGTGTCCGGACCGATCCCGCCGGTGGGACAGAATTCGATCTCCGGCAAGGGCGCGGCCAGCGCCCGCAGGGCAGCAGGCCCGCCCAGCGGCCCGGCCGGGAACAACTTGATCAGATCGTAGCCGCGCTCGAATAGCGCCATGGCCTCGCTGGCGGTGGCGGCGCCGGGCAGATAGGGCATATTCCCAGCCTCGGCAGCCTCGGCGGCCTCGGCGGCGTCGAGCAGCGCGGCGGTGTGTCCCGGGCTGACCCCGAAGCGCGCGCCCGCCGCCCGCGCCTGGGCGATCTGTTCGGGTGCACGCAGGCTGCCCGCGCCGACCACCGCCTCGGGCACCTCGCGCGCGATCTCGGCAATCGCGTCGAGGGCCGCCGGGCTGCGCAGGGTCACCTCGACGACCGGCAGGCCCCCGGCGAGCAGCGCGCGGGCCAGCGGGACCGCCTGCGCGACCCGCGCCAGGGTCACCACCGGGACCACCCGGGTGCCGGCGAGCAGGCGCCGGAGCGCCGCCGAACGCTTTGGGGCCTCAGGCATCTTGCGGCTCTACGTCCTCGCGTGGCAGCAGAGCGCCGGGCGTCTGGATCACGCGGGCGGCAAGCGCATGGCCCGCGGCCGCGGCCCCCGATATCGCCTGCCCACGCAGGCGCGCGAGCAGGTAGGCGGCGTTGAAGGCATCGCCGGCCGCCGTGGTGTCGCGCACCGTGACCCCGCCTTGGGTCGGCACTTCGATCATCTCCTTGGTGCCGGCGGCGCCGATCAGGCAGGGCGCGGCGCCGCGCCGCAGCACCACCTCGGCCGCGCCCGCGTCCAACCAGCACCGAATCCCTTCGGCCGGATCGGCCGCGCCGTAAAGCGCCCGCGCATCCTCGGCGGAGGCGAGTACCGTGGCGCCGAGCCCGGCCAAGCGCGTGCTCGCGGCCGCGGCGATCGAGCCGTCCCAGAGCGCCGGCCGGTGGTTGGGATCGAAGGCGAGCCGGGTCTGGGGCCCCAGGCCTTCGAGCAGGGCGATGAGGCGCGCCCGCGCCGTCGGTTCCAGGATCGCCAGGCTGATGCCGGTGAGGTAGACCAGGTCGAAGCCCACGAGCGCGCGCGCCAGCGCCTCGGCCCGCGCGCCGTCCATCAGCCTGCGCGCCGCGGACTCGCCGCGCCAGTAGTGGAAGCGCCGCTCGCCCTCGGGGTCGGTCTCGATCAGATAGAGCCCCGGCCCGGCGCCTTTGATCCGGACCACCAGATCGGTCTCCAGCCCTTCCTCGCGGAACGCCGCGATCATGCGCGCGCTCTCTGCGTCGCGGCCGAGCGCGGTGACGTAGTGGACCCGCGCCTCGCCCGCGTGCGCGAGCCGTTTCATGTAGGTTGCGGTGTTGAAGCTGTCGCCGCCGATGCCCAGGCGGAACAGCCCGGCGCCCTCCGGCGCCGGCGCCAGTTCCACCATGCATTCCCCCAGGCAGGCGATTCGCACGGGCTTCGTTCCTTTCGCTTCCGCGCCTAAACCAGATCGCGCGGGATGGTTTCGTTCCAAGTCTTCTCGAACACGCGCGCGTCGCCCTCGAAGGCCTCCAACTTGGCCTCCAGGTAGAAGTTGTCGCGGTCCGACCACATCACCGTGCGGCCCTCGGTCCGGGTTTGCCAGCCCCCGCGGCCGATGCGGAAGGTCCAGGCCGCCTCGGCGCGCGCGCTGAGTGGGTCCTCCGGCGTGATGGTGAAGCTCTCGACCGCGCGGCTGCCGACCTCCAGGCCGTGCGCCTTGATGCGCTTCAGGCCGTCGTCGTCGACCGTGCGCAGGGTCACTGCGCCGCTGCCGATATCGCGGGTGATGGTCCGGCTGCAGGTCTCGGGCTCGAGTTGGTCGCAGGCCATGGGCGGCGCGCCCTCCGGCTCCTCGAAGCTGGGCGCGACTTCCTCGCGCGGCGGCCGGACCGGCAGCTCGAGCCGGCTCGCCCCCGCGTAGAGTGTGAGCGTCACCGGCTCCGGCGACGGCCAGACCAGCGGCCAGTAGGTGGTCGAGACCGCCAGGCGGATGCGGTGGCCGGGCGGGAAGGCGTAGGCGATGTCGTTGAGCCGGACCCGGACCCGGATGCGCTGGCCCGGCTCGAGCGGGACCGGGTGCTGGTGGCCGTCGCGGTGGGTCAGATTGAGCACGCCGTAGCAGACCCGGGTCGCGGCGCCGTCGGGATGCACGTCCGAGAGCCGCAGCGCCACCAAAGCGCACGGCCGGTCGCTGGCGATTTCCAACTCGACCGCCGGCGCGCCCAGGATCTCGACCCGCGCCTCCAGGAGCGCGCTGTCGAACACCAGGGCGCCGCCATCGTCGTCGCGCTGGTCGGTCGGGAATTCCAGGTCCTGGCGCATGCCGGCGCAGAAGCGCCCGCCAAACAGTCCGGTGGTTTGGGGCGAGCACAGCGCGAGCGGCGTCTCCGGCCCGGCCTCGTCGTCGGCCACGATCCGGCCCGGGTTGAGCGCATAGCTCACGGGGGTTACGCCGGGCGAGGGCCAGGCCGGTTCCGAGACCCAGCGCCCGGGCCAGTCGGCGTGGTCGGCGGCCGGCCGCACGCTGTCGAGCATGTAAACCCGGTAGGCCGGCTCGGCCATGATCCCGGTGTCCGCGCCCTTCAGCCAGTGGTCCCACCAGCGCAGAATCTCCTGCAGGAAACCGATCGCGGGTGCCGGCCAGGCGATATGGGGATACTTGTGGACCCAGGGCCCGACCAGGCCCAGGCAAGGCGATTCGAGTCCGGCGAGCAGGCGCGGCACCGCGTTGGAGTAGGCGTCGGCCCAGCCGCCGATGGCGAACACCGCGGCCTCGATATCGGCGAAATTCTCGCACAGCGAGCCGTGCTTCCAGTATGCGTCGCGGCGCTGGTGGCGCAGCCAGTTGGCGGCCAGGAGCGGCATGTTGTCGAGCCGCTGTAGCCAGGTCTCGCGCCAGCCCGCGCCGAGCAGCTCCGGGTCCGGCGGGCGCGAGGAATAGGCCAGCATCTGCGCCGACCAGGTCAGGTTGTCGTTGAGCAGGCAGCCGCCGGCGTAGTGGATGTCGTCGGCATAACGGTCGTCGGTCGAGCAGATGGTGACGATCGCCTTGAGCGCCGGCGGCCTCAGCGCCGCCACCTGGAGCGCGTTGAAACCGCCCCAGGAGATGCCCATCATGCCGACCTTGCCGTCGCACCAAGGCCGGGCCGCGATCCAGGCGATTACCGCCTTGCCGTCGGCCAGTTCCTGGGCGGTGTACTCGTCTTCCATCAGCCCGTCGGATTCGCCGGTGCCACGGATGTCGACGCGCACGCAGGCGTAGCCGTGTCCGGCCAGGTAGGGCTGGGTGATCTCGTCGCGCGCGCGGGTGCCGTCGCGCTTGCGGTAGGGCAGAAATTCGAGGACCGCCGGCACCGGGCGCGCCTCGGCGTCCGCGGGCAGCCAGATGCGCGTGGCCAGGCGGCAGCCGTCGGCGAGGCCGATCCAGCCGTGTTCGATCTCGCGGACCACCCGCGGAAATTGTCCGACGACGCGCAAAAGCTCATGCTCCCTGGTGCGGCTGCCCCGGAGACACCCCGGCGCCACCCCGCCGCCGCCCCGGGGGGGTTGAGGGTGCGGGATTCGGCCCCCGGCTGTAAAGCCGCGGATTTCGGCTATTGCCTTGCATTCCGGCCTGGAATTGACTGAAATGACGGCGCGTCAATCAAAATCCAAGGCGGCCGGCGCCCGGGCTAGACGGGGGCGGCGGCGGAGCCAAAAAAAACAGGGAGAGCATGATGATAGGTCGTTTCTTGAGAGGACTGCCGGTCGCGGCGGTGGCGTTGGCCGTTACGGCCGGCGCGGCCTGGGCCGGCAAATCGAATGATACCCTCGTGTGGGTCACCGACCGCGAGGCCACGATCGCCGATCCCTACTACAACAACACCCGCGAGTTGGTCGTCATCGGCCAGACCGCCTGGGACATGCTGCTGTTCCGGGACCTGGACACGGGCGAGTTCAAGCCGCTCCTGGCGACCTCCTACGAGTGGATCGACAACCTCACCCTCGAGTTCGAGCTGCGCGACGACGTGGTGTTCCACAACGGCAAGAAGTTCGGCGCCGACGACGTGGTCTATACGATCAATTACGTGTCCAACAAAGACAACGGCGTGCTCACCTTCAAGAACGTCAGCTGGATGAAGTCCGCCGAGAAGCTGGGCGACTACAAGGTCCGGATCAACCTGCACAAGCCGTTCCCGGCGGCGCTGGCCTATCTGTCGAACGCGCTTGCCATCATGCCCGCGGGCCATTACGACAGCGCGCCCAAGTTGGCCGACGGCACGAGAAACTACGGCGCGATTCCTCCGGTCGGCACCGGGCCCTACGAGATCGTCGAGGTCAAGAAGGGCGAAGCCATCGTCATGAAGCGCAACGAGAACTACTTCAAGGGCGGCCCCAAGGGCACCCCGGCGATCGGCAACCTGGTGTTCCGTACCATCAAGGAGATGAACACCCAGATCGCCGAGCTGCTCACCGGCGGCATCGACTGGATGTGGGACGTGCCCAAGGACCAGGCCGAGAAGATGCAGGGCCAGGCCCAGGTGGTCAACGCGCCGACCATGCGGATCAGCTATATCCAGTTCGACGTGAACGGCAAGAGCGGCCAGGACTTCTTCACCAAGAAGAAGGTGCGCGAGGCCTTCGCCCACGCCGTCAACCGCGCGGCCATCGCCAAGCACTTGGTCGGCGGCGCCTCGGTGGTGGCCCATTCGGCCTGTCATCCGGTGCAGTTCGGCTGCACCCAGGACGTGCCGCAGTGGAAATACGATCCGGAGCTGGCCAAGGCGAAATTGGCCGAGGCCGGCTATCCCGACGGTTTCGAGTTCGACCTCTACGCCTATCGCCAGCGCGAGTACACCGAGGCGGTGATCGGCGATTTGGCCAAGGTCGGCATGAGGGCGAACCTCAAGTACATGCAGTACCGGGCGTTGCGCGATCTGGTCTGGAAGAACCAGACCCCGGTCAACCACATGACCTGGGGCTCCAACTCGATCCCCGACGTTTCGGCGATTACCAGCCACTTCTTCTCCGGCGGCCGCGACGACTTCGCCAAGGACCCGGCGGTCATCAAGGCGTTGGAGACCGCGGACAACTCGACCGATCCGGCCGAGCGGAAGCGGAACTACAAGGAGGCCTTGGCGAGGATCTCGGGCGAGCTCTATTGGCTGCCGATGTTTACTTACGCCAAGTACTACGTCTTTTCGAACGAGCTGGATTTCACCCCGACGCCGGATGAAATCCCGCGCTTCTACACCGCGAAGTGGAAGTGATCTGAGTTGAAACCGGGCAGCCCGGCACCGAGCCCCGCTCGGGCCGGGCTGCTTCTTTTAATGCGGCGGCAAGCGGGATGCTGATTTTTGCGCTCAAACGGTTGGGAATCGCCATTCTCGTAGCTATCACGGTCTCGATGGTGACCTTCTCGCTGATTCATCTCTCGGGCGATCCGGCCATGGCGCTGGCCGGCGAATCAGCGACCCAGGAGGACATCGAGAACATCCGCCGAGTCTACGGCTTCGACCGGCCGATCGTCGTGCAGTACGGCGCCTGGCTGGGCGGTGTCTTGACCGGCGACCTGGGCTATTCCCACTACCTGGCCACGGACGTCTCCACGGTCATCTTCGACCGCCTGCCGACCACCATGACGCTGGGTGCCTGCGCGCTGTTGTTCGCCCTGGTGCTCTCGATCCCGCTCGGCGTGCTGGCGGCGATGCGGCCCAACACCATGATCGACCGGCTTGCGCTGTCGATCGCCGTGGTCGGCCAGGCGCTGCCCAGCTTCTGGTTCGCGCTGATCCTGATCTTCTGGTTCGGCATCGTCTGGCGGCTGCTGCCGATCACCGGCACAGAGTCCTGGCTCAACTACGTCATGCCCTCGGTCGCGCTCGGCTATTACGTGACCCCGGGGGTCATGCGCCTGACCCGGGCCGGGATGTTGGAGGTGCTGTCCAGCGATTACATCCGCACCGCGCGTGCCAAGGGCCTGCGGCCCATGAGCGTGATGTTCAAGCACGCGCTCAGGAACGCGATCATCCCGGTGGTTTCGCTGGCCGCGGTGCAGTTCGGCTTCATGCTCGGCGGCTCGATCGTCATCGAGACGATATTCGCCATCAACGGGATCGGCTTCCTGGCCTGGGAGTCGATCCAGCGCGGCGATTTGGCGATGATGCAGGCGATCGTGCTGGTTCTGGCCTGCTTCTACATCATGTTGACCTTCTTGGCCGACATGCTGAACGCCTTCCTCGACCCCCGAATTCGGGTCGGCTGAGATGGCGTTGCCCCCCGCCAGCGCCCCCGCCCGCGCCGCCACCCCCATTGCGCCGACCGCGGACGCCACCGGCGCCGCCAAGATCCCGTCGCTCGCCCAGGTCGTCGAGCCCTCGCCGGGCGCGCTGCTGCGCCGCCGCATCCGCGGCCATTGGGGCCTGATCATCGGCGGCGGGGTGCTGCTGTTCATCATCGCGGTCGCGCTGTTCGCACCATGGCTCGCGCCCCACGACCCGCTCGATCAGGACCTGACCAACCGCGTGGTGCTGCCGATCTGGTACGACGAGGGCACCTGGGTGCACCCGCTCGGCACCGACCAATTCGGCCGCGACTATCTCTCGCGCCTGATCTACGGCTCGCGCATTTCGCTCTTGATCGGTTTCGCGGCGATGCTGATCTCGCTCCTGATCGGCACCACGCTGGGGGTCGCGGCCGGCTATTTCGGCGGCCGCGTCGACATGGCGGTCAACTTCATCATCACCACGCGCCTGTCGCTCCCGGTGGTGCTGGTCGCGCTCGCCGTGGTGTCGTTGATCGGCAACTCGCTGTGGATCGTAATCTGCGTGCTCGGCCTGCTGCTGTGGGACCGCTTCGCCGTGGTCATGCGCAGCACCACACAGCAGGTGCGCAACCTCGACTACATCGCCGCCGCCCAGGCGACCGGCTGCTCGACCCTGCGCATCCTGCTCAGCGAGATCATGCCCAACATCGCCAACCATCTGATCGTGGTGGCGACGCTGGAGATGGCCCACGCGATCCTGCTCGAGGCGGCGCTGTCGTTCCTGGGCTTGGGCGTGCAGCCGCCCGCACCCTCCTGGGGCCTGATGATCGCCGAGGCCAAGGGTTACATGTTCTTCGACCCCTGGCTGATCGGCATCCCGGGCACGGCGCTGTTCGCACTCGTCATGGCGATCAACCTGCTGGGCGACGGGGTGCGCGACGTGACCGCGCCGGAGGGCCGGAATTGAGTGTGCTGCTGGAAGTCGAGGGCCTTTCGGTCGAGATCCCGGTGCCGGCCGGCACGTTGCGCCCCGTGCAGGAGGTCAGCTTCACCGTGGATGCGGGCGAGACGCTGTGCATTGTCGGCGAGTCGGGTTGTGGCAAGTCCCTGACCTCGCTCGCGATAATGGGGCTGCTGCCCAAGTCGGCTCGGCGCCACGCCCGGCGCCTCGCGCTCGACGGGCAGGACATCCTGGACGCCGGCGAGCGGCGCATGAGCGATCTGCGCGGAAATCACATGGGCATGATCTTTCAAGAGCCCATGACCTCGCTGAACCCGGCCTACACCATCGGCAACCAGCTCGAGGAGGCGCTGCTCCGCCATCGCAAAGTGACCCGGCGCGAGGCCCGGGCCCGGGCCGTGTTCCTGCTCGAGAAGGTCGGCATCACCGCGGCCGCCAGTCGCCTGCGCCAGTATCCGCACCAGCTTTCGGGCGGCCTGCGCCAGCGCGTGATGATTGCCATGACGCTGATGTGCGGCCCCGGCCTGATCATCGCCGACGAGCCCACGACCGCGCTCGACGTGACCATCCAGGCGCAGATCCTGTTGCTGCTTGCCGAGCTCCAGAGGGAGTTCCACATGGGCCTGATCCTGATCACCCACGACCTCGGCGTGGTCGCCCGGGTCGCCGACCGGGTCGCGGTGATGTACGCCGGCCAGATCGTCGAGAGCGGCACGGCGATGCAGATTTTCCGCGCGCCGACCCATCCCTATACCCAAGGTCTGCTCGACTGCATCCCGATCCCGGGCAAGACCGCGCGCGGCCAGCCGCTCGGCTCGATCCCGGGCATCGTGCCCTCGCTGGTCGGTGAGATGGCCGGCTGCCACTTCGAGGAGCGCTGTGCCTACGCCACCGCCGACTGCACGCGCGGGCCGGTGGCGCTGCGCGAGGCGGCCGCGTCCGGGCACGCCTACCGCTGCCTGCTCGATCCCGGGCGTTGCGCCGAGAACGCCAAGCGCCCAGCGCTGGAACGCCAGGTGCCGGAACTCAGGGCGCCGGCCCAGGTGCCGGCATGAGCGGAATCGTGCTCGAGGCGCGCGGGGTCAGCCAGACCTACATGATCAGCGCCGGCGCGCTGCGCGGCAAACGGCCGCTGCACGCGGTCAACGGCGTCGATCTTGCGGTCGAACGCGGCGAAGTGCTGGGCCTGGTCGGCGAATCCGGCTGTGGCAAGACCACGCTGGCCAAGATGCTGCTCGGCCTGCTGGCGCCGACCTCGGGGGAGATCCTGCTCGACGGCGCGCCGATCGCTCGCCTCGACCGGCTCCAGGTGGCGCGCAAGCTGCAGCCGATCTTCCAGGATCCCTATTCCTCGCTCAACCCGCGCAAGACGGTGGGATCGATCATCACCCTGCCGCTCAAGGTCCAGAACGATCCCGAGCCCGGCGCCTGGCGGGCGCGCGTCGAGGAGATGATGGAGCGGGTCGGCCTGCCCAAGCGGGTCTATCATAACTTTCCCAACCAGCTTTCCGGCGGCCAGCGCCAGCGGATTGCGATCGCGCGCGCGCTCATCAACCGGCCCGAGGTGGTGATCTGCGACGAACCGACCTCGGCGCTCGACGTCTCGGTGCAATCCCAGATCCTGAACCTGCTCTTGGACCTGCGCGCCGAGCTGGGCCTCACCTACGTCCTGATCAGCCACAACCTGGCGGTGGTCGAGCACCTGGCGACCCGGGTCTTGGTCATGTACCTGGGCCGCGTGGTCGAGGCCGCCGACACCGACAGCCTGTTTCGCGCGCCGCGCCATCCCTATACCCAGGCGCTGCTGGATTCGGTGCTGACCCCGGACCCCTCGCTCGGCGTGCCCGACGCCCAACTGGGCGCCGCCTACCCGAACCCTATGGACCCGCCTTCCGGCTGCACCTTCCATCCGCGTTGCCCGCGGGCGCTGCCCCACTGCAGCAGCCTCGCGCCGCGCCCGGTGCCGAGCCCAGGGCCGGGCGGGGCCGGCCACGTCGAGTGCCACCTCTACGACGAGGATCAGGGCCGGGCACGGGCGGCGTCATGACCCGCGCTGCGGCGCAAAGCATGATGGACAAGCAAGGATGGAGGCGCGCATGAGCCGCGAGGGGGCGATCGAGCGGATCGCCGAATATTTCGAGAACGGCGGTTTCTTCGACGACCTCGCGCGCCGGGTCGCGATCCATACCGAAAGCCAGGTGCCGGCACAGCGACCCGAACTCTATCGCTACTTGAGCGAGGAGATGACGCCCACCCTGGAGCCGCTCGGTTTCGCTTGCGAGATCTTCGAGAACCCGGTGCCGCGCGGCGGGCCGTTCCTGGTCGCCACCCGCCGGGAGGGCGACGACCGGCCGACCATGATGAGCTACGGCCACGGCGACGTGGTGCGTGGCTACGACGACCAGTGGCACGACGGCCTGAACCCCTGGGTGCTGCACAAGCAGGGCGCGCGCTGGTACGGCCGCGGCAGCGCCGACAACAAGGGCCAGCACACCATCAACCTGGCCGCCATGAAGGCGGTGATCGAGGAACGGGGCGAGCTCGGCTTCAACGCGGTCGTCCTCATCGAGACCGGCGAGGAGACCGGCTCGCCGGGCCTGCGTGCGTTCTGCGCCGCCAACAAGGGCCTGTTCGAAGCCGACGTCTTCATCGCCTCCGACGGGCCGCGGCTCGCGCCCGATCGGCCGACCGTGTTCATGGGCTCGCGCGGGGTGTTCAACTTCGACCTCGTCGTGGAGTTGCGCGAGGGTGGCCACCACTCGGGCAATTGGGGCGGCCTGCTCGCCAATCCGGGGGTTATCCTGGCTCATGCGATCGCCAGCCTGACCTCCCTCACGGGCGAGATCCTGGTGCCCGAATGGCGCCCGCCGGCGATCCCCAATTCGGTGCGCGACGCGGTCTCCAAGCTCGAGATCGATGGCGGCGAGAACGCCCCCGAGATCGACCCCGACTGGGGCGAGCCGGGCTTGACCCCGGCGGAGAAGGTGTTCGCCTGGAACACCTTCGAGGTGCTGGCGTTTACGACCGGCAATCCGGACCATCCGGTCAACGCGATCCCGCCGCGTGCCAGCGCCCACTGCCACATCCGTTTCGTGGTGCCGAGCGATCGCGAGACCTTCGTGCCGGGCCTGCGCGCGCATCTGGACGCGCGCGGCTTCGAGAGGGTCGAGATCGTCCCCGACCCGGACCCCATGGCGGCGACGCGCCTCGACCCGGACCACCCTTGGGCGCGCTGGGTGGTGGCCTCGATCGACGCGACCTCGGGCAAGGAGACCGCGGTGCTGCCGAATTTGGGCGGCTCGCTGCCCAACGACGTGTTTTCCGAGCTGCTCGGCCTGCCGACCATCTGGGTGCCCCACTCCTACGCCTCCTGCTCCCAACACGCACCCAACGAGCACATCCTGGAAGGCGTCTCCGAGGAGGCGTTGAGGATCATGACCGGCCTGTTCTGGGACCTGGGCGAGCCGGGCACGCCAGCGTGAGGCGGGGGCGTGACCGTTTCAAGAGACGAGTGATAGGAACCTCCCGAACATGACCGGACTTTGCGATCTCGGCGCCGTCGAGCTGCGCCGCAGGATCGGCGCCAAGGAGATCTCGCCGGTCGAGCTGCTGGACTCTTGCATCGCCCGCACCGAGGCGGTCGATGGCGCGGTCAACGCCATGGTGGCGCGCGACTTCGAGCGCGCCCGCAAGACCGCCAAGGCGGCCGAGCGCGCGGTCATGGCGGGCGCGGCGTTGGGCGCGCTGCACGGCTTGCCGGTCGGGGTCAAGGACCTGAACGCGACCGAAGGCCTGCGCACCACCCAGGGCTCGCTGCTCTACCAGGACCACGTGCCCGCGGCCGACGAGCGCATGGTCGCCGCGCTGCGGGCGGCCGGCGGCATCGTGTTCGGCAAGACCAACACGCCCGAGTTCGGCGCCGGTGCCAACACCAAGAACCGGGTCTATGGCGCGACCGGCAATCCCTTCGATCCGGAGCGTACTTGCGGCGGCTCCTCCGGCGGCTCGGCGGTGGCGCTGGCGACCGGCATGGTGCCGCTCGCCACCGGCTCGGACCTGGGCGGCAGCCTGCGCACCCCGGCCGGTTTCTGCGGCGTGGTCGGCATCCGGCCGACCCCGGGCACGGTGCCGGTCGAGGCCCGGCCGGTCGGGCTCAGCCCGCTTTCGGTCCAGGGTCCCATGGGGCGCAGCGTCGCCGATGCGGCGCTCCTGCTCTCGGCCCAGGCCGCCCACGACCGCCGCGACCCCTTTTCGCGCGCCCTCGACCCGGCGCTGCTGGGTGGCCCGCGGGAGGTCGATTTGTCGAGCCTCAGGGTCGGCGTCACCGAGGACCTGGGCCTGGCCGCCGTCGACGACGGCATCCGCAAGGTGTTCCGCGCGCGCATGGCGCGGATCGCGCCGCTGTTCGGCGCCTGCGAGACCCGCGACCCGGACTTGGGGCCGGGCCACGAGATCTTCGAGATCCTGCGCGCCGTGCTGTTCGTCGCCGCCCACAAGGAGCGGCTGGAGCGGCACCGCGACCGGCTCGGCCCCAACGTCATCGACAACACCGAGCGCGGCCTGCGGTACAGTCTCGCCGACGTCGCCTGGGCCCACGTCGAGCAGGCCAAGACCTACCGCCGCTTCCTCGCGCTGATGGAGGCGTTCGACGTGCTGATCTGCCCGGCCTGTTCGGTGCCGCCTTTTCCCCATGCCCAGCTCTACGTCGAGCAGATCAACGGCAAGAAGATGGACACCTACATGCGCTGGCTGGCGATCAGCTACGGGGTCACGCTGACCACCCATCCGGTGGTGGCGCTGCCCTGCGGCCGCGACGATTCCGGCCTGCCCTTCGGCATCCAGGTGATCGGCCGCATGGGCGGGGACGCGCGCCTGATCGACATCGCCCATAGCCTGGAAACCGCACTCGCCGCGGACGCCGAACTCGCGCGCCCGCTGCCGGATTTGGACGAACTCAAGGCTTAGAGAGAGGCCCCGCGCCCATGACCCACCGCATCCTCATGGCCGGCTTCCGGCACGAGACCAACACGTTTTCCAGCCTGCCGACCGATCTTGCGGCGTTTAAGGCGCGGGCGCTTTACCGCGGCGCCGAGATCGAGCCGGCCTATCGGGGCACCCAGACCGAGATGGCGGCGTTCTTCGACGCCTGCCCGCGCCACGATTGGACCCCGGTCCCGGTGCTGGCCGCCGACGCGACGCCCTCGGGCAGGGTGACGCGCGAGGCCTTCGAGACCTTCACCAACGAGATCCTGGCCGCGCTCGATTCCGAAGCGCCCATCGACGCCCTGTTCCTGCCGCTCCACGGCGCCATGGTGACCGAGCACGAAGAGGACGGCGAGGGCGCGTTGCTCGAAGCGCTCCGGGCCAAGGTCGGCCGCGCGCTGCCGATCGCGGTGACCCTCGACCTCCACGCCAACGTGACCGAGCGCATGGCGGCGCTCGCCGACATCATCGTGTCCTACCGGACCTACCCCCACGTCGATCAGTACCAGATCGCGACCGAGGCCCTCGATCTGCTCGCCCGCACCCTCGCCGGCGAGATCGCGCCCCAGTGCACGGTCGCGCGCGGCGCCTTGCTCGACGGCGTCGACCACGGCCGCACCACCGCACCCGGGCCCATGACCGAGCTGCTGGGAAGCGCGGCCAAGTTCGGCGCCGAGCCCGGCATACTTTCGATCTCGATCAACGCCGGCTTCCCCTGGGCCGACATCCGCGACGCGGGCCCCAGCGCCGTGGTGGTCGGCGACGGCGAGAACCCACGCTACCCGGAAATCGCCGAGGCGCTGATGGCCGAGATCTGGGACAAGCGCCACCGTTTGACGATCCAGACCGTGAGCGTGGCCGAGGCCATGGCGGCGGTGAAGGCCGCGGGATCGGGCGCGGGACCCGTCGTGCTGGCCGACTACGCCGACAATCCGGGCGGCGGCGGCTACGGCGATTCGGTCGATTTGCTCGGCGGCATGATCGCGGCCGGCCTGGAGAACGCCGCCTATGCCACCATCTACGACCCCGAGGCCGCCGCC
>Ga0209980_10001228_pt1 | contig 14142 bp, 13 predicted proteins | sample CR02metaG_FD_183611 | JGI IMG/M metagenome (GOLD analysis project Ga0209980, IMG submission 183611) | Deep subsurface microbial communities from Mariana Trench to uncover new lineages of life (NeLLi) - CR02 metaG (SPAdes) (version 2) | ecosystem: Environmental > Aquatic > Marine > Ocean trench... | reverse complement strand
AAGGTGGTATTGCCATGCTTAACTCCCATCGGGCAATGGCGAACCCGATGAAAAGTGGAATACCCTGTCTGCTCCTTATTGGACGGTGGCCGCTCTGGGGAGTAATCTCGGTGGCTTCAAGCAAAACAAAAGTTAAGCAAAAATCCCAAAAAAGGACCCGACATGATTTACGACAATATTCTTGAGACGATTGGCAATACACCGGTTATAAAAGTTCAGAAGCTGGCACCCCAAGGCATTGATATCTACGTCAAGGCGGAAGCTTTCAACCCGATGGGCTCGGTCAAGGACCGGCTGGCCCTTGGCATCATTCTGGACGCGGAAAAAAGAGGCGTCCTGAAGCCGGGCCAGACGGTTATCGAGGCTACTTCGGGCAATACTGGGATCGCGCTGGCCATGGTGTGCGCGGTGCGAGGTTACCCCTTCGTGTCCGTAATGGCGGAGTCATTCTCGGTAGAACGGCGCCAGCTGATGCGGTTCATGGGCACAACGCTGGTTTTGACGCCGGCAGCCGAGCGCGCTACAGGCATGGTCAGGGCTACCGAAGCCCTGGCCGCAAAGCACGGCTGGTTCATGACCCAGCAGTTCGAAAATGAGGCGAACCCCGCCTACCATCGCAACACAACCGGGCCTGAAATACTCAGTGATTTTGCTGATCGAAGACTGGATTATTATGTCAGCGGTTATGGCACCGGCGGCACGATTACCGGTGCGGGGCAGATGATCAGGCTGGCACGGCCGGACGTAAAAATCATTTCCACCGAGCCGGCGGGTGCTGCCCTGCTCGAGGGCGATGAATGGCAACCGCACAAGATCCAGGGCTGGACACCTGATTTTATACCGAAAGTTCTGGACCGGGATGTCGCGCATGAAAATATTCTTGTGACCGATGAGGAGGCCATAGAAGCTGCACAGGCATTGGCATTGAAAGAAGGTATTTTCTGTGGAATTTCTTCGGGTGGCACTTTCGCCGCGGCAGTCAAGGTGGCTGAGAAAGCCGAACCGGGGTCAGTCATCCTGGCCATGTTGCCGGATACCGGGGAGCGTTACCTGTCCACACCGCTGTTTGCGAGTATCGCCCAAGGCCCGGATGAAGGACAAGAATTGCTGGAAGGCCTGGAGTACTAGTGTTTTAGCAGGTCGGGTGGCAGGTTGCTGAAACAAGCGGCCAGTTCACGCAGGAAATCTGCTAGTGCAGAGCTGTTGCGCCAGACCATCGCGATGGTGCGGCTGGGTGTCGGGCTGGCAAATCGAATGGTGACCAAGTTGCTGGTCTGTGCAATCGGTGGTTTTACAGACAGCAGGGGCATCAACGTAATACCCACGTTCGCGGCCACCATCTGGCGCAGGGTTTCCATGCTGGTGGCGTGGAAGTCCACCCGCTCATGGGCGCCCGCCAGGGCACAGACCTCCAGAGCGTGCTCCCGCAGACAATGGCCTTCTTCCAGCAGCAGCAGTTCGCTGCCATTGAGGTCTTTAAGGGTGATTCGGGATTTTGTTGCCAGTGGGTGATCACCCGGCACGGCTAGCACGAATGGCTCGTCGAAAAGAATTTCCAGGTCCAGGCCATTGTCATTGATGGGCAGGGCCAGCAGGGCGGCGTCCAGTTCACCTTGGTGCAACATTTTGAGGATGTCATCGGTCTTTTCCTCCGCCAGTTGTAATCTCAGGTTGGGATATTGCTCGCGAATAGTTGGAATGACATGCGGGAGAAGATAAGGAGCCAGTGTTGGAAACAGGCCGAGGCGCAGGTTTCCATCAGCCGGGTCTCCTGCGCGCCTGGCCACGGCGCGTATCTGGTCGATGTCACTGAGAACCAGGCGGGCACGTTCCGCGATCTCTTCGCCTACCGGCGTCAGCATGATTTTTCTGGGCGAACGCTCGACGAGTTGCACACCCAGCTCATCTTCGAGTTTCCTGACCTGTGTGCTAAGCGTAGGCTGGCTGACAAAACAGGCTTCGGCTGCTTTACTGAAATGCCTGAGGTCGGAAAGTTTTACGAAGTACTGGAGTGCCCTGAGATTCATGGGTCTATTATATAGATTGATTCAATCCTGTGAGGGCATTTAATTGAAAAAACCAATGAATAATGCCACCGGGCTGTATTTTCTGCCCGTGGGTGCCGGGCCACTGACAAAAACCCTTGCCTTGGTGTCCCTGCTTCTTGCACCGTTGTATTTACTAGCTCGCGATGCCACTCTTCCGGATCTGGCGACAATGAGTCGTTTGCGTCATGGTGAGATTGTGGCTGAACCCATACGAGTTGACGAAAAGGGCGGTGCTATCAAGGCAAGCCTGATGATTTGGGCACCAGCGGAGGATATCTGGGCAACCGTGTATTCTTGTGAACACGCCTTTATTTTCCTGGCGGGGCTGGAAATCTGCGAAGTGCTGGAAGACGATGGCGTGGACACCGTGACCCACCAGGTCATAAACAAGGGCTGGCCCGTGCCCAGGCAGGATTACATTTTCCGAACACATCGCGTGCCTTATACCCGAGCCGACATTCAGCTGGTCGAAGGCAAGCTGAATTTCATGCAGGCCAGCTGGGAATATATCAATCTGCCGGAGGCGGTCCTCGTCGTATACAAGGTCCGGCTGCAGCCGGGCTTCCCCGCACCGCGATTCCTGGTGCGACGTGTCCTGAAAAGAGGCATGACCCAGCTGCTGGCCTGTGTACGGGGGCTTGCCGGTGGGTCGGGGTCTGTTCAGCGGGAAAAGGAAGATCTGGATCATTGCCCCGGCGACATCGACCAGGCCAGCAGATAGTTCCCGATTGGTTCATCGGGCCAGGAGTCTGCGCGGCTGAATGAATTTTGCTCGGAATTGAGCGCCGGTTTCCCGTAAAATATCCTTTCCAATTTGAGTTTCGGATCAGTTTTAATGAGCGAGCGAACCGTTCTGACCGGCATCACGACCACGGGTACTCCACACCTGGGCAATTACGTTGGCGCGATCAAGCCCTGCATAGATGCCAGCCATGAAGTGGGTGTGCAGTCTTATTATTTCCTGGCTGACTACCACGGCCTGGTTAAGAACAGGAACCCCGACCGCATGCGCCAGTCCACCCTGGAGATTGCCGCTACCTGGCTGGCGCTGGGCTTGGATACGGATACGGCTGTTTTCTACCGGCAATCCGATGTGCCGGAAATCCTGGAACTGACCTGGATACTGACCTGTTCAACAGCCAAGGGCCTGATGAACAGGGCCCACGCCTACAAAGCCGTGGTGCAGGACAACACCGAAGCGGGCGAAGACCCGGACTTTGCGGTCAACATGGGCCTGTTCAGCTACCCGGTGCTGATGGCCGCTGACATACTGATGTTCAACTCCACCCACGTCCCGGTGGGTAAGGACCAAGTACAGCACCTGGAGATGGCCAGAGACATAGCCCAGCGATTCAACCATCATTACGGCGAGCATTTTGTGCTGCCCGAAGCCGTTATAGATGAGCACGTCGCAATGCTGCCGGGGCAGGATGGGCGCAAGATGTCCAAGAGTTACAACAATACGATTCCACTGTGGTTGCCGGAGAAACAGCTGCGCAAGGCCATCATGAAAATCGTGACCAATTCCCTGGAACCCGGTGAAAGCAAGGATCCTGATGCTTCGGTGTTGTTCAAGATTTACGCGGCCTTTGCTAATCAGGCACAGCGTGAAACCATGCGCCAGGCATATCGGGGCGGCATCGCCTGGGGGGATGCAAAGCAGCAGACTTTCGAGTTGATCAACCAGGAACTGGTCCAAGGTCGCGAACGTTACGAGGCGCTGATCGGGGAACCGGGGCGTATTGAACAGACCCTAATTGCGGGAGCGGAAAAAGCCCGTGCTTACGCCACGCCTTTCCTCGCCCGGATTAGGGATGCGGTTGGAATCCGCAAACTTGTGTAATGTCCTGCACGCCTGATCAATAATCGGGTTTGGTTCTACTGGCCATTCGACGTTAACATGAACCCCTGGCAATTTTTAAGCACTGAAAACATGTATCAATCAGCTGAAGTCCCCGCCGCAGCGGATAACCCGGAATCGGCCGCAGAAACCCTGGAAGCGCTGACCCTGGACGTTAAAATTGTGGATTACCTGCCGGAATTCATGCAGCCCGCCTGGGCGTTGTTGCAACAATATCCTTTGATTCTTGGACTGCTGATCATCCTTTTCGGCTATGTGCTGGGCAAAACACTGCAATGGCTGGTCACCAAAAGCCTACAGCGCCTTGCAGCAAAGACCAAGACTGACTTCGATGATCGGCTGATTCCTTTTCTGTCGGCACCCATTGTACAGACAGCGGTGACGCTGTCCCTGATCCTGGTGGTGATGATTCCGGATACCCCTTCAACATTCGATCAGGCAATGATTCGTTTGCTGGTTTCACTGCTGCTGTTTTTCTGGGGCAGAGCCTGGTTCAGAGCCACTCACTTGGCGCTGGAAGTATTGGGCGCCCAACCGGATCGTTTTCAGGTATTTCAGCCCCGCACGGTGCCACTCTTTGAGATGGGCCTCAAGCTGTTCATGCTGGGCGTATTCGCCTACATCTTCATGGCAATCTGGGGCATCGACGCCACCGCCTGGCTCGCTTCGGCGGGTGTGATTGGTATCGCGGTGGGTTTTGCGGCAAAAGATACGTTGGCCAACCTGATTTCGGGTGTTTCCATCGTGGCCGATGCGCCGTACAAGATTGGGGATTACATTGTCCTTGACACGGGAGAACGGGGTATCGTTACCAACCTGGGCATTCGGTCGACCCGGTTGCTGACCCGCGATGATGTGGAAGTGTCCATACCCAACTCCGTGATCGGCAACGCCAAGATCACCAATGAAAGTGGTGGTCCGTGGATCATGTACCGGATCCGGGTACCCGTTGGTGTGGCGTACGGCAGCAATACCGAGGAGGTCGTTGCCGTACTGGAGCAGATTGCCAGGGACTGTGAAGGCATTAGCGATAACCCGGCACCGCGGGTAAGGATGCGGGCATTCGGCGCCAGTTCACTGGATTTTGAACTGCTGGGCTGGATCAAACATCCGGAATTGCGGGGGCGCGTGAAGCATGACCTTTTGATGGAAATTGACCGGCGTTTCCGGCAAGAGGGCATCGTCATCCCCTTCCCGCAGCGGGACGTACACGTCAGGAGCGGGACCTTGGTCGAAGACCCTGGCTAGCCGCCCAGGCGGCCGAGAATATTTTCCAGTGCACCTTGCAGTGGGATGTCCTCGTTTTCAGGGGCCGTGCGTTGGCGGTATTCCAGCAATCCTTTATCCAGTCCACGCTCACCAATCACTATGCGGTGCGGGATGCCAATCAATTCCATGTCGTTGAACATGACGCCTGGCCGTACATTACGGTCATCGTAAAGGACTTCCACGCCGGCTTCCGTCAGTTCCGTATACAGATTTTCAGCTGCCTCGCGGACCCGGTGAGATTTCTTGGCGTTCATCGGTAAAATGGCCACCTGGAAAGGCGCGATGGGCTCCGGCCAGCAAATTCCACGATCATCGTGGTTCTGCTCGATGGCCGCAGCGACAATACGCGAAACACCAATACCGTAACAGCCCATGAGCATCACGTGTGATTTACCGTCCTGGCCGAGGACGACAGCGTTCATGGCTTCTGAATACTTGGTTCCGAGTTGGAAAATATGCCCGACCTCGATACCCCTGGCGAGGCGAAGTTCACCCTCGCCGTCAGGACTGGGATCACCTTCGACCACATTGCGCAGGTCAGCCACTTCGGGCATCGGCACGTCCCGTACCCAGTTAATGCCGAAATAGTGTTTGTCTTCGGTATTGGCGCCTGCGGTGAAGTCGGACATAACGGCAACGCTGGAGTCGGCGATACATGGAATATCCAGTTTTACCGGACCCAGTGAGCCGGGGCCGGCACCAATTGCTTTGCGTATTTCCTCTTCGGTAGCAAAACGCAGCGGGTTGGCAACCTGTTCCAGCTTCGCTGCTTTGAATTCATTCAGTGTGTGGTCCCCGCGGACCAGCAGGGCAATGAAGCTGGAACCAGATCCTTCAGCGGCTTCCACCACCAGGGTTTTCACGGTTTTCTCAACAGGCACATCAAATTGTTTCACCAATTCCTCGATGGTGTGGGCATCCGGTGTTGCAACCAGGGTCAAATCCGCGCTTGGCCCAAGGCGTTCCTGCTCTGGTGGTGACGCCTCCACCAGTTCAATATTTGCAGCGAAATCGGAACCGGTAGAGAACACGATCTGGTCCTCACCAGATTCAGCCAGCACGTGAAACTCGTGGGAGGCGCTGCCGCCGATGGCTCCGGGGTCTGCGTGAACCGCCCGGAATTTCAAGCCAGCCCGGGTGAAAATACGGGAGTAGACCTCGTACATCTCCCAATAGGTCTTATCCAGGCTGGCGGCATCAATATGAAAGGAGTAGGCATCCTTCATCAGGAATTCGCGGGCGCGCATCACGCCGAAGCGTGGCCGGATTTCGTCCCGGAATTTGGTTTGTATCTGGTAAAAAGTGACAGGCAACTGCTTGTAGCTGCGCAGTTCATTGCGGGCCAGATCCGTTATCACTTCTTCATGCGTGGGGCCGAAAACAAAATCGCGGCCTGCCCGGTCACGGATTTTAAGCAACTGGCTACCGAAATCCTCCCAACGGCCTGTTTCGCGCCACAGTTCCGCCGGTTGCACGGCAGGCATGAGCATTTCAAGGTATCCCGCCCGGTCCATCTCCTCACGGACAATGTTCTCGACTTTTTTCAGTACGCGCCAGCCAAGCGGTGTCCAGCTGTAGATTCCCGCTGTCAGTTTCCGGATCATACCGCTGCGCAGCATCAGTTGATGACTGACAATCTCCGCGTCAGCAGGTGTTTCCCGGTTTGTAACCAGGTGAAATTTACTGGTTTTCATTCCATAAGCAGATTAGTGTTAAGTTCGAAAGATTCCCAGCCCGGAATCAGTCACAGTTTTCAGTCAGGAAATCCTTGGATTCTTCAACCAGGGCGATCCGTTTATCGTCGTCCATGCGGACGCGTTCTCCACTTTCATCCAGGTAGAAAACCCTTCGGTTGGGTTCGACATGCGCCAAGCGCTCGCGGTGGTCTACGCACAAGCGGTCCATTGCCGCCTGCGCTTCACGTCGTTCCTTACGGTTGTTGGCGATCTTTTCACGCCTTGCGTCCGCTGCGGACTGGGGTGGGCTGGTTTCCTGCTCCGGTGCATCGTTCACAGCTAGAGCATCGCTGGCTGGATCAGACTGCGCTTCGCCAGGGCTTGGATCAGCCTCGGTTGTGCCGGGGCCATGGGTTTCCCTGACGTTAATGATTTGCGCTTGTTGTCCGTCCGGCGGCTTGTCGCCGTAATGCACGACGCCGTTCGCATCGGTCCATGTGTAAACTTCGGTGGCGATCGCGTTACCGCTGGCGATACTCAGTAGCAATGATGCCGTGCACATGAGCAAAATAGCAATTCTGTCGTGTTGGTGCTGTTTCATGTCGCATTCCCTGCCATGAATGAGATTTTCTTATAGCACAGAAACGCCGTCAGGACCCAATTTCAGACGGCAATGGTGGTATGATTTCAAGCCAGCCAGGTATCGGAATGGAAATGGTTCAAGACGAGAAAAAGAGACACAGAGGGGTTTTCTTGCTGCCCAATGCACTCACCACCGGTGCTATGTTCGCGGGATTTTATTCCATTATTTCTGGCATAAATGGTCATTATGTCGCGGCTTCGGTCGCCGTTGTTGTGGCCGGTCTGCTCGATGGCCTGGATGGCCGCGTGGCTCGACTGACCAACACGCAAAGTGAATTCGGTGTCCAGTACGACAGCCTGTCGGATCTGATTTCTTTCGGTCTTGCCCCCGCCCTGCTGGCCTTTAACTGGTCACTGTCCGGTCTCAGGGAGCTGGGCCCAACAGCAGGTAAATTGGGCTGGTTGGCGGCTTTCCTGTTCGTGGCATGCGCGGCTCTGAGGTTGGCCCGGTTCAACACTCAGGCTGCATCCGCAGACAAGAGCACGTTCCAGGGCCTGCCTTCACCGGCGGCAGCGGGAACATTGGTGACGACCATCTGGTTTTTTGTCGACCAGGGCATCTCGGGTGAAACGGTCCGATGGTTCATTTGGGTTGCAACAGTGGTGCTCGGCCTGTTGATGTTCTCCCGCATTCGCTACTTCAGTGGAAAATCCTGGCCCAAGGGTGATCGGATTCCTACCGGTTTCCTGTTCCTGGTCGTGCTGGTATTTGTATTGCTTGCCATAGACCCCCCCACCGTCATGATGTTGATCGGAATCATTTATGTGGGTTCAGGCCTGGTTGTGACCCTGTTGGGCCGGCAGCAATGGAAAAACCGGCGGAGCCGCCGAAGCTGGCCAAAGAAGCGTGACCCAAGCAACGGTAAAACTAACAAAAATGACGGGCACGACGATCCGGGCGAACTCAAAGGATGATAGAAGCTCAACGCCGGGCCTACCTCGAGGCCATGGGGATTGGCGTATGGATCAACAGATTCGCTGCTCCCGATGCAGACCGGTGGGTGGTCGGTCCGGGTTCGGGCAGCACCTTGCTGTTGTGCCGTACAGCACTGGAGAGTGGCACCAGGCTTGCTGCCGATATTGGTCGAAGCCTGGGTGGCGACCCGGTCTGGGCCTGGCCGGATCCGGAAGGAAGACAAGAGTATCCCTCACTTAAGGACACTATTGAGCAGTACCTGTTCACCCAGGTTTTGCTGTTTGGTCATGCCCTGGCAGGCCAGGCTTTCAAAGGCAGCGTGCCCGAAGTCCTTGCGTGCGCTAGCGTGCAGGTAACTGCAGGCTTGGATGAACTAGCGGTGGATGGCATGGCCAGGCGCAAGCTCTGGCAGTGCTTGTCCCCAGCTTTGCCTGATCACAACGATGAGCATTAATCCGGCCGCACCGTATCCCTTGATTCGTCAAATGAACGCGGACGACCTCGATTGTGTGGTCGAGATCGAGGAGGCTGCTTACCCTTTCCCCTGGACCCGGGGCATTTTTGCAGACTGCATCCGGTCGGGTTATGACTGCACCGCGCTGCAGGCAGGGCCCAGACTGATTGCTTATACCATCCAGTCGTATGTGGCCGGTGAAAACCACCTGCTGAACCTGTGTGTCGCACCCCGCTGGCAGAGAAAAGGTTACGGCAAAATGATGCTCAATCACGCCATCCGCCAGGCCAGACTGCAACAATGCTCCAGTGTGTTCCTTGAGGTCAGGCCCAGCAACCCCTCAGGAATCAGGCTTTATGAGCAGCAAGGTTTTTTCATTGTGGGGAGACGGCCTGGTTATTACCGCGCCGCTGACGGACGGGAGGATGCTATTGTGATGCGTCTGGATATTTGAGTCGTTGGATCTGAATCTGCAGGTTTTCCACCTTGGCCTGGTGGGAAAGCAACCGTTGTTTTTCCTGCTCGATCACGGCGGGTGGCGCATGGTCAATGAAGCGGCTGTTGCCCAGTTTACCCTGGGATTTTTTCAGGTCGGACTGTTCCCGGTCCAACTGTTTGTTCAGGCGCGCATGTTCCTCAGCCACATCAACCAGACCTTTTAGCGGTATCAGGACTTTTAACTCCCCGACCAGTGCAACCGCACACTGTGAGGTGTCGGTCTCGGCCGCAATCCACGCGGCGGACTGGATGCGGCCAAGGTGAGAAAGCACTTCACTGAACCGGGCATGCCTTGAACGGTCCGTATCCGTGCCAATCTGGAACTTGACGTCGAGTAGTTTGCCCGGTGGCAGGTTCAATTCTGACCGGATACGTCGGATACCTTGGATCACTTCCTTCAACCAGTTGATATCGTCCTCGGCCTCTGAGTCCGTGCTGCCGGTTACCGGAAATGGCTGCATCATGATGCTGTCGCCCTCAATACCCAACGGGGTCTTGACCTTTTGCCAGATTTCCTCAGTAATGAACGGCATCATCGGATGCAGCGACCTCAGGATGGTTTCAAGCACATGAAGCAAGGTGTGCCGCGTGCTCGAGCGTTCTGATGGGCTGCCCGTTTGCAGCAGTGGCTTGGCAAACTCCAGGTACCAGTCGCAATACTCGTTCCAGATGAATTCGTACAGTGTCTGTGCGGCCAGGTCAAGACGGTAGTCACACAAGTGTTGGTCGATTTGCGCGAGGGCGTTGTTCAGGCGGGAAAGAATCCACCGGTCGATGGTGCCCGGACACTTTGCAGCAGCGATTTTGCTGCCGTCGGTTTGCATTAGCACGAAGCGGGCCGCGTTCCACAGTTTGTTGCAGAAATTCCGGTTTCCTTCGATCCGCCCCAGGTCAAACCGGATGTCCCGGCCGGTGGTAGCCAACGCGGCGAAGGTAAACCTCAGTGCATCCGTGCCGAAAGCAGGAATGCCCTCCGGGAATTCCTTGCGGGTGGCCTTTTCAATGGCAGGCGCCATCCGGGGTTGCATCAGACTGGCGGTTCTCTTGCTCACCAGTGTTTCAAGATCGATGCCTTCAATCAGGTCCAGCGGATCCAGTACATTACCCTTGGACTTGGCCATTTTCTGGCCTTGACCGTCGCGGATCAGGCCATGGATGTAGACCGTCCTGAACGGCACATCGCCCATGAATTTCAGGCCCATCATGATCATCCGTGCAACCCAGAAAAAGATAATGTCAAAGCCGGTAACCATGACGCTGGTTGGGTAGAAACGGTCCAGGGATTCTGTCTGTTCCGGCCAACCCAGGGTAGAGAAAGGCCACAAGGCGGACGAAAACCAGGTATCGAGCACATCTTCGTCCTGGTGGAGTTCGACCTCATCTGCCAGGCCGGCTCTGCGGCGAGCGTCCTCCTCGTTCATGCCGACAAGGATATTGCCTGCGGGATCGTACCAGGCGGGAATCCTGTGTCCCCACCACAACTGGCGAGAGATGCACCAATCCTCGATGCGGTGCATCCAGTCGAAATAGGTCTTGCTCCAGTTTCCAGGTACAAAACAAATGCGCCCGTCTTCCACCGCCTCAATAGCCGGTTTTGCCAGCGGCGCAATTTTCACGTACCACTGGTCTGTCAGGTAAGGTTCGATGATCGCGTTGGAGCGGTCGCCCCTGGGGATCATCATGTTGTGATCTTCGGTCTTTTCCAGCAGGCCCTGTGACTCCAGGTCTTCAAGGATTTTTTGACGGGCTTCGAAACGGTCCAGTCCCCGGTAGGCTTCCGGTGCGTTTTGATTTAGCGATGCATCCGCATCCAGCACGTTGATCATCGGCAGACCGTGCCGTTTACCGATTTCATAGTCATTGAAGTCATGAGCCGGCGTGATCTTGACGCAACCCGAACCGAACTCAGCATCGACATACTCATCCTCGATGATCGGAATGGTGCGCCCGGTCAGCGGCAATTCCAGCTCCATTCCAAGCAAGTCTCTGTAGCGCTCGTCATCGGGATTGACTGCGACTGCCGTATCGCCCAGCAAAGTTTCCGGTCTTGTTGTGGCCACGACAAGGTAGCCGCGACCGTCTGTTCTGGGGTAACGGATGTGCCAGAGCTTTCCTTTTTCCTGCTTCGTGATGACTTCCAGGTCCGACAGGGCAGTGTGCAGAACAGGATCCCAGTTGACCAGGCGCTTGCCGCGGTAGATCAGGCCTTCATTGAACAAAGTAACAAAAACTTTCGTGACCGCGTATGACAGGTCGTCGTCCATGGTAAAGCGGTGCCTGGACCAGGCAACCGAAGCACCGAGGCGCCGCATCTGCTTAGTGATGGTATCGCCGGACTGCTCTTTCCAGTCCCAGACAGCTGCCACGAACTTCTCCCGGCCAAGGTCGTGGCGTGACTTGCCCTGTGCAAGCAGCTTACGTTCCACCACCATCTGCGTGGCTATACCGGCATGGTCGGTGCCTGGTTGCCATAGCGTTTCGGCGCCTTTCATCCGCTGCCAGCGTGACAGCGTATCCATGATGGTGTCCTGGAACGCGTGGCCCATGTGCAGACTGCCCGTAACGTTGGGTGGAGGCAGCATGATGCAATAGCGTTCTCTATTGTCGGCGTTTTTCCCACCGGATGGTTCGAAGTATGTTTTTTCTTCCCAGAACTGATACCACCTCTGTTCGATGGCGGCCGGGTTATAACTTTTTTCCATGGTGTTTTTAGTCAGGCCGTTTTCCAATGGGGTGGCTGACCGGATTCAGACCCTGTTCGCGGTAAGATCGAAACTTGTGTCGTGATGCCGTCCGCTGCGAAGGGCTGCCGGGTACAATTTCCAGCAGGCGTTTAAACCTGTCCGGCTCGGATATGGCCGTATGGGTCAGGTTTATGATAACTTCTCTGTCCCCGGGTATCGGCATATCCGATTTACCAATGATCACCGGTGCCCGCGTATCCCCGGGTTGGGCTGAATGTGGCAAAAACCTGCCGGCAGGGTAATCCCACATCAGTTCATCCAGCTTGTTGGCAAGATCAGTCGTTTCCGTGAGCACCGCAATTTTGTGCCCCTGTTCCCAAGCCATCATCGCCAGGCGGCATGCCAGTTGTTCGGCCGTGAGTGCGCTATCGTCCAGTACGTAAAAATCCACCTGGCAGGCATCTGTCATTTTCAGCGAGTACTTTCAGTGACCTGATCGATCAGGTATTGGGTGAGAAGGCCGGATGGACGGCCGGTTGCGCCATCATCGGCGCCCCATTTCCAGGCAGAACCCGCGATGTCCAGGTGCGCCCAGGTCTGGTCTTCCATAAAGCGGGAAAGAAAACAGCCTGCAGTCAGCATGCCCGCCGACATTCCACCTACATTCTTCATGTCGGCGAAGGGTGTATCGAGCTGAGACTGATATTCCTCCCACAGCGGCATGCGCCAGGCCCGGTCCACTATGCGGTTGCCGGCGGTAAGGAGATCTTCCGCCAACTTGTCGTTGTTGCTTATCAGGCCCGATGCATGGTGACCCAGTGCAACCATGCAGGCGCCGGTGAGCGTTGCTACGTCGATCACCACCCTGGGATTGAATTTTTCACTGTAGGTCAGTGCATCGCACAGGACCATGCGCCCTTCAGCATCCGTATTCAACACTTCGATGGTTTTTCCGGACATGCTGGAAAGAACGTCGCCAGGGCGGTAGGCGTCTGCATCTGGCATGTTTTCCACTGCTGCGACGATACAGATCAAATTGACCGGTAACTGGAGTTTTGCGCAGGACAGGAATGCACCCAGTACGCTCGCCGCGCCGCACATGTCGTATTTCATTTGCATCATGTTTTCGCCGGACTTGAGTGACAGGCCGCCGGAGTCAAAAGTAACACCTTTACCCACCAGGACCGTTGGTTGGTGATCAGCGTCGGCGCCGGAATATTTCAGCACGATCAGTTTGGCGGCGTTGGTACTTCCCCGGGAGACACCCAGCAGGGCGTCCATGCCAAGTTCCGCCATGTTTTCCTCTTCCAGGATTTCCAATTCGACTTTGTCGTATTCTTTCGCAATGGATGAAGCTTCCTGCGCCAGGAAGGCGGGGTTGCAGATATTCGGCGGCAAGTCGCCCAGCAGGCGGGCTTTGGCAAAACCAAGTGCGAATCCTTCCGCCTGTACAAGTGCAGCTTCGAGAGATTCGTCCCCGCTGAACGAAGCTGATTCCAGGGGCGCCGGCGACCCGTCTTTCAGATCCTTGGTGACCGTGTAGATATAGTTGGCGCGGTGCACGGCCAATGCTGCCTGTCTCAGGCGCCACTGGGGATCGCTCGCTCCGAATTCGAGGTCATGGATGCAGACATGGCAACTCGTGAGCGCGTGGTCGCGAAGTGTCTTGCCCGCTGCCTGGCAGGCCCGGTCGAAACGAGGCTGGTCCAGCTTTTCGGATTTGCCGTAGCCCGCCACGAGCACCCGTTGCGCGGCCACACCGTTCACACCGTGCAGCAGCGTTGTTTTGCCCAGCCCGGTTTCGATATCGCCGGTCCCCAACATCCTGCTGATTTCTCCACCACTCGCTTCTTCAATATCCCGTGCAGAGGCGGACAGGTCGCCTCCGGTGGTAACGCCGATGACCAGGCATTCAGTTTGAATGAGCCGGGGAGATTCATTAATCAGGCTGAATTTCATAAATTGGTTTCCTTGATTGATCGAAGCTGTGAAGATCGAATAGTCGGCCCGAATTGAACAAACGGGTTATTCTACTCGGGCCGGGTAACACTTGCCAGGTCACTGCGGTGCAGGCCCAAATGGTGCCAGGCAGGT
>Ga0209980_10001227_pt1 | contig 14154 bp, 9 predicted proteins | sample CR02metaG_FD_183611 | JGI IMG/M metagenome (GOLD analysis project Ga0209980, IMG submission 183611) | Deep subsurface microbial communities from Mariana Trench to uncover new lineages of life (NeLLi) - CR02 metaG (SPAdes) (version 2) | ecosystem: Environmental > Aquatic > Marine > Ocean trench >... | reverse complement strand
CCCGATATGCCGGTCAAGCATCAGCCCATCCCGGAGGGTCAATCCAGTGAAGAGGTGATTTTGGCAGCAGTGGTTGGTGACAGTCCGCCTGATGTGTATTCCAACATGTGGCCCGGGGATGTGCAGCTTTATGTCAATGCCAGGGTTCTGGTGCCGCTAAGTGATTTTGCAGATTTCGACTCGGTGGCGGATTCAAGACTGAAGCCGGATATTCTGGCGGAGGCCAGGTCGCTTGACGGCAAAGTCTACCAGATTCCGTGGAAAACAAACCCGATAATGATGATGTACAACAGGGGTGTCCTGGCGGAACATGGCTTTTCAGCTCCTGCGAGGACGTATTCGGAATATATTGCACAGGCTGAAGTTCTCACCGCCGATTTAGATGGTGATGGCTACACCGATCGCTATATGGGCGTCCGGGATATCCGGGCAATTTGGTGGCAACGCTTTTTTGATTATTACACATTTTACATTGCTGCAACAGGCGGACAGACGCTCATGCGGGATGGACGGCCGATTTTTGATAATCCGGCGTCGGTGGGCGTTTTTGAGTTCCTGCAAACGATGTTTGCGAAGAAATACTTCCCGCTCGAAAAGTCGACTGGTCGCGGTGATCTTTTTCTGTCAGGCCGGGTGGTAACCCGTTTTACAGGGCCCTGGGAAATCACTCATGCTGAAAAATTCAAGCCGGAAGGATTTGATTATGACTTCGCACCTGTGCCGGTGCCTGATGCACATGACGGTCCTGTTTACACCTACGGCGACTTCAAGAATATTGTGATATTTCGCACGGGCAGCAACGCAGGAAATGCGTGGGAATTCGTGAAGTTCATGATCTCCCGCACAAACGACCATCGCCTGTTGACCATAACCAGCCAGTTGCCTATCCGAAAAGGGATTCTCAGGGATTCGCTATATCAGGAGTATTTCCGGGAGAATCCGATGATGGTGAAATTTGGCAAACAGGCTGAGTATGTACGTGGAATAGATGCGGGCAAAGACATGAAAGAAATTTTCGATGCCATTTCCCAGGAATATGAAGCCTGCGTTGTCTATTCGGCCAAGACTCCGGAAGCTGCGGTACGCGACGCATCCAAGCGCGTGGAGCTGATATTGAAATGAGTGTGGCTCGGCGGTTTACGTTCGGCACCACCTCAATTAGTCAAAGATGAAGATGAGAAAGAACAAAAACAGAAACGTCAAAAGTGAAAAGGTGGGCTATCTGCTGTTGTCGCCATATTTGCTCCATCTTTGCCTGTTTGTTGGATTCCCTGTCATCTTTTGTATGGTCCTGATGTTCCACAAGTGGGACATCGTGTCTGACATGCAATGGGTTGGTTTGACTAACTTTTCCCGTTTATTTCAAGACAAGCTTTTCTTCAAGGCGATTCTGAACACCCTGACGTTCCTTCTGGTGCATATCCCGCTGCAGCTCCTGATAGCGCTGTTCCTGGCAGAATTGCTCAATCAAAAGATTAGGATGCGGGGATTCTTCCGGGCATCTTTTTTCTTGCCGGTTGTTGTGTCCGGCGTCGTGATTACGATTTTGTGGGGTCAACTCTATGCGCAGGATACTGGCGTGCTCAATCTCTTGCTGCCGAAGCTGGGCTTGCCGAAACTACCCTGGCTCACCAGTCCTGAACTGGCCATGCCCAGCATCGCCATAATGGCTACCTGGAAAAATGTCGGAATATACATTGTGCTGTTCCTCGTCGGCCTGCAAACGGTGCCGAAACATCTGTACGAAGCCGCAGACCTCGAAGGCGCGTCGCATTGGTACAAGTTTACCAGAATCACCTTGCCGATGATCAATCCAACGATTTTCCTCGTGGTGATTCTGTCGACTATCGGTGGCTTCTCGTTGTTTATCGAACCTTATATCATGACCGGCGGCGGCCCGATGAATTCAACCCTGTCTGCTGTCTTATACATCTATAATCAGGGCTTCTTTTTTTATCATATGGGGTATGCCGCCACGCTTGCGTTCTTTTTCGCTGCAATCATTTTTGTGGTGATCATGGTTCAGAGAAAGGTAATCGAACAGGAGTCTGTGTACTAACTTGGCTGATTCATAAACGATCACCGTAGACACCAAGATGGAAAGAATATTAAGGATATGACTGAAGGCTAGATGAAAAAACTGGGACAATATTCACTGTTGATTTTTTGGACTGTACTGTTCATCTATCCCTTCCTGTGGATGCTGTCGGCAACAGTTCGGCCGGAAAATGAGATCAAGGGGTTCGGTATCTGGCCGTCTGAGGTAAGCCTGTACAGCTACATGCAAGTCTTTGACAAAATTCCGATTTTGAGAGCGTTTATGAACAGCCTGTTTGTAGCTCTCACGGTAACGGCGGGCGTTTTGATATTTTGTTCGATGATTGGCTATGCGTTAGGCCGGCTGCGCTTCAAGGGGCGTGATATTGTCTTTTACATTGTATTATTCACAATGATGATTCCTTTTCAGATTATCCTGATCCCGCTCTACATCCTGATGGTCAAATTGGGCTGGGTGAATTCATATCTATCTCTTATCGTTCCGTGGCTGGTGAGTGCGCTTGGGGTCATTTTGTTCAGACAATATTTTCAAAGCATTCCGCAGGATCTCATTGATGCTGCTCGCATCGATGGGTGCAACGAATTACAGATCATTTTTAGAATCGTTTGGCCCAATTCCATACCGACGCTCATCACGGTTGGCATTTTAACTTTCATGTCGACCTGGAACGAAGTGCTTTGGCCCTTGATCGTCATTCGCGAGCGAGATTTGATGACCATGCCCCAGCTTGTCACTATCTTCGCGGTTGGCGGACAGGCGGAATCTCAGCTTGGCGTACAACTCGCGGCGGCCATGCTCCTGGCGCTGCCCGTGATCATCGCCTACGCGTTTTTTCAAAAGTACTTTATTCAGAGTATGGCAACGACAGGGATTAAGTAGTGTTAACAGTTGCGGGTTCCTAAAACACGCTTTTGGCCATCAGCTTTTGGCTTTTAATTTTTGAGAATTTACGTTCTGAACAATATCATTTCACCTGTTAGGTGATTTACAATAACCATCCTGGTGATTTACCGATAACGGCCTTCTCCTGTCATTCCTAAATGCTTTCAGCAGGAATTTCCTGCCTAAATCAGGGGATTCCGGCTCAAAAGATCGCCGGAATGACATGAGTGGTCGGATTTTCGGTCAGAGATTAACTAATTGAATTTTATTTGCTAAAAGCTAATTGACAAAAGCCAATCGCTCAATTTAGGTGGTTTTCGGTTAGCCGGCTCTTGTGCAAAGTATTTTCAAAACGAACTTAAAGATGAGAAACTACTTGTATAGCCTCATATTCGCCTTTTTGCTGCTTGCTTGCCAGACTGGGGGTAACGACCAGCAGAGAGTCGAACTGGAGTGGGTTAATCTATCCCATTTGAACAATCTTTATGAGGAGGTCAAAATCAATGGCGAGAAGATGGCCATCATCCACATCTATTCTGAGTATCCGGATTACGGCTGGATCGACGCCAGCAACGAGGGTATTGCGTGCGTGGATGACGTGGCACGGGCGGCAGTGGTCTATCTGCGCCATTTCGAAATAACAGGAGATTCTGCCAGCCTGAATCATGCCCGCAACCTGCTGGAGTTTTGCCGCCACATGCAGGCTGAAGATGGTCTGTTCTACAACTTTATTTACAGCGACTATTCAATCAATCATGAAGGAAAGACCAGTTTCAAAAGTCTCGGCTGGTGGGCGGCGCGTGGACTCTGGGCGCTTGGGGAGGGTTATCGGGTCTTCCTGGATCAAGATGCCGACTATGCGCACCTGCTTGAAAAACAGATCAAAAGGATTTTTCCGCACATTGACACTTTACTTTCTCACTATCCGGAAGTTGAAAGCCAGAGTGGTTTCCTGCGCCCGCAGTGGCTGCTTTACAATTCGGCGGCGGATGCGACTTCTGAGTTGATGCTTGGCTTGGCGGCCTATGCCGAAGCATCTCATGACACCGTAGCTATAAGATATTTGCAAGAATTTGGGGAGGGCTTGGTCAAAATGCAGATCAGTGCTGGTGATGGCTTTCCCATGGGTGCGCATCTGTCCTGGAGAAATGCCTGGCACGCGTGGGGCAACAGCCAGACGCAAGCGTTGGCACGAGCTGGCCGGCTGACAAAGGACGTGCGATTCATTGAGTCAGCAGAGTTGGCATGCACACAGTTCTATCCGGATTGGATCGAGCAAGGATTTCCACGAGAGATGACCCTTGCACACGATGACACTCTAAGTATTGATGAAATCAAGCAATTCGACCAAATAGCCTACGGCATGAGACCGTCGATTGTCGGTTCACTCGTTTTGTCTGAGGTTACCGGAGACGGACGTTTTGCTGGGCTTGCTGCTGAGTTAGCAACTTGGTTTTTCGGCAATAATCCGGCTCAGACGCAAATGTATGACCCGCAAACGGGCCGCTGTTTTGACGGCATTCTGTCGGAAACGGAAATAAACCGAAACTCAGGGGCGGAATCGACGATTGAAGCGCTGTATGCAATTTTGGAGATCGAAGCCAATCCGGAAGCGAAGAAGAAGTTGCTGCGCTATCTGGACTAGATCAGGTTTGCAAAATCGAGGAGGAATTCGTATATGCCGAATGGGGAGGACCCAAGGGGTTTGTTCCGCCGTTTTGACGGCAATCCAATTTTGACGGCCACGGACTGGCCATACCCCGTCAACGCGGTTTTTAATGCGGCGGCCACTCGCTTCAATGGCAGAACTCTTCTAGTGGTCAGAGTTGAAGATTTCCGTGGCATCTCTCATCTGACGGTCGCCACCAGTAAAGATGGCTTCACCGACTGGCGAGTAGATGAACAGCCTATCCTTGATGCCGACTCCGGTGTGCCTGTTGAAAGCTGGGGTCTGGAGGATGCACGCATCGTCCACCTGGCAGAAGAGCAGAAGTACGTCATTTGTTACACCGGCTACTCCCGCGGCGGGCCTGTTGTATGTTTGGCAACTACGGATGACTTCAAAAGCTATAAACGGTGTGGTGCTATCCTGCCACCGAGCAACAAAGACGCATCCATCTTTCCCCGCAAAATCAATGGCCAGTATGTGCTCCTGCATCGCCCGGCGTTTTCCGGTCAATCTGCCCACATGTGGATAGCAGAATCACCCGACTTACAACATTGGGGGCAACACGCTCTATTGATGCAAGCCCGGCCAGGTTGGTGGGATTCGCAGAAGATCGGACTCGGTCCGCAGCCAATTGAAACCTCTGATGGCTGGCTGATCCTTTATCACGGGGTTCGAATCACAGCGTCGGGCTCGATTTATCGACTTGGCCTCGTGCTTCTTGATCTGGATGATCCGGCGAAGGTGATCCATCGGAGTCAACAGTGGGTCTTCGGACCGGCCACTGACTATGAGCGAGTGGGTGATGTGGGAAATGCAAACTTCCCCTGCGGGGTTGTTGTTGACGAACAACAGGATGAACTGTATTTGTACTACGGCGCTGCCGACACTTGCTTAGCAGTCGCAACTGCCAAGGTCAGCGAATTGCTCGAATTCCTAAAAAGGGATAGTCAGTGAGTCGGGAAGAGACGGGTGACCAATGCAAGTAGCCCGCACCAACATTGTCATCAAGCCCGACGCCAAACGCGTTTTGTTGCGGCCATTTGACCTGGGCGACGAGCAACGAGTCGCCAAAGTTGTTCGCCGGGTTACCGCTTTAGATGACCAACAAGTTAAAGGAGAGCTCGAGAACATCCTGGCCGGGTTTGATGGACGTCACAGAAATGTAGAAGAGCGGTTTCGGCAACGATTCGAGGAAATCACTCGTCTGGCGCGGGTGGATGATAATCTCATTGAAGGCCATAAGCTTCTCATCGGCGCCTATTTCTGCAGTGAGTACTCGGTAGAGGCCGCGGCGCTGTTTAACCCTTCCATGGTCTGGCATCCGGACCAGTCCGGCGTTCTCCAGGGTAGCAAGCGTTTTGTACTGACGCTGAGAGCTACCGGAGAAGGACATATTTCGTCTATAGAATTTCGGACTGGCGTGGTAAGCGAGGATGGTCATATCAGCATGGACCAGCCGAATGGGTTCGTGTCCGCCCCTGTTACGGTTGCAAGCGCAGGGAAGGAAGCGGAAAATGAAATGGCATTTTCGCAGTCGAGCCAGCTTGCGGAGCGAGTGATCTTTCCTGTCTTAGAGCTTGAAAGAAAGGGCATCGAAGACGCCCGCTTCGTGCAGTTCAGAAATGGAGTTCGGCAACCAACCTACTATGCAACTTACACGGCGTATGACGGCCATAACATCAATTCGCGTTTACTGCAAACCGATGATTTTGTCAACTTTAGAGTGGTGACATTACAAGGACAAGAAGTTAGGAACAAAGGCATGGCTCTGTTCCCGCGAAAGGTAGGAAAGCGCTATGCCATGATCTCTCGGCAAGACAATGAGAATCTGTTCATCATGTTTTCAGATGAGGTAACCCGATGGGATGAAAAGCAGTTACTTCTCGAGCCGGCATATCCGTGGGAATTCGTACAGATCGGTAACTGCGGCTCACCCATGGAAACGGAAGCGGGTTGGCTGCTTCTTACCCACGGCGTTGGCCCCATGCGACAATATGCGATGGGCGCCGTTCTGCTGGATTTGGAAAATCCGACTAGGGTCGTCGGCCGCTTGAAATGTCCGCTGCTACGACCCGATGAAAGTGAACGCGAAGGCTACGTTCCCAACGTCGTGTATAGCTGCGGCAGTCAAATTCATAACGGCAAGCTGATCATTCCGTATGCGATGTCCGATGTCGCCAGCAGTTTTGCGATGGTGGACCTGGATGACCTGCTGAGCGAATTGACTTCATCGGGATAGGGGATGGCAATGCGACGACTCACACTATTTTGGGTACTCGTTTTAAGCGGTTTTGCCCGCTCACAACAAATCGCAATTCCCCGCATCGAGATGATGCCAAACTTCCCCGCGCCGTATCAAATGCGCGACTGGAAGCGGGTTGCGATGGGCTACGATTCGTTGGTGTTCGACCTGAATCGCACAGGACAGTATCTCCCCTTGATCTGGAAGTACGAGAGCACCGTCAATTACCCGGAGCACGCGAGCTTCGGCCTCGAGACCGTTGTGGGCACGCCGCGGCAGAATTTTTCCGAAGCGATCAACGTCTTGCCGGCGGTCATCAGCGCAACGCTGGTCGGCATCGACAAAAGCGATCAGGATGGCGAAAACTGGGTCTTGATGTGCGAGGAGTATTTTAATCACAGGCCGGAGGAGAATATCTATTTGAATCAGCCCGTTGCGCAAAGCGGTGATGACTGGTGGTACGAAACGATGCCCAATGTTTTCTTCTATCAACTTTATGACCTGTACCCAAACACCGGAGCCTTTGCAGAGCAATTCACAACAGTGGCAAATCAGTGGCTGACTGCTGTCGGCGCGATGGGCGGCAGCACGACGCCCTGGAGAAAGCCCTTCATGGACTACCGTGCCTGGTCGTTTTCTACGATGACGCCCGTTTCGGCCGGCGTCCATGAGCCTGAAGCAGCCGGGGCGATCTCCTGGATTTTGTACAGCGCATACGTGAAGACAGGCAAGGAGGAGTATCGCATTGGCGCGGAAATGGCCATGGAATTTCTCAACAGCCGAACCTCAAATCCTTCCTATGAATTGCAGTTGGCATACGGTGTTTACACGGCGGCGCGCATGAATGCCGAACTCGGCACGACCTATGACGTTGAAAAAATGGCAAACTGGTGTTTCGACGTTGGACCGCTTCGACACTGGGGAGCAATCGTGGGCAACTGGGGTGGTTACGATGTCTCCGGCCTCATTGGCGAGGTGCTGAGTAATGAGTATGCCTTCGCCATGAACGGTTTCGAGCAGGTAGCCGCGCTCGTACCCATGGTGCGTTATGACGACCGCTTCAGCAGAGCCATCGGCAAGTGGGTCCTGAATATGGCCAACGGGTCGCGGCTGTTCTATCCAAATTTTTTGCCGCCGCAAAATCAAGATAGTGAGGAATGGTCATTTCTGTACGATCCCCATTCGTATATTGCGCACGAGGCCATGCGTGAACAGCAATTCGGGGTAAGTCCGTTCTCGACCGGCGACGCCATTAGCGGCGGTTGGGGCTTTACCAATCTCGCCCTGTATGGCGCCTCACACGTGGGTATTCTCGGCGGCATCACCGACACAACGAATGTGCCAATGGTTCTGCGCCTCGATTTGTTGAAGACGGATTACTTTGGTGGCGCGGCTTATCCGACCTATCTTTATTTCAATCCCCATGCGGAGGACAAAGTAGTCCTTATGGATACCGGCGCAGGACAGCATGATCTGTATGATGCTGTCTCAAACAGATTTCTGGCGACAGGTGCTTCTGATGTAACCCCGTTCACCATCCCTGCCGACCAAGCCGTTCAGTTGGTCATCGTCCCGGCAGGCGGCATTCAAACTTTTGAATTGGACAAAATGATGATCGACGGCGTGGTTGTGGATTACCTTTCCGCGCAGACCGTGGGCAATTATCCGCCTCGCATCAAAAGTCTGGCCGCAGAAGCCACAACAGTTTTTCTCAGCCAAAATGTGCAGATCTATGCCACCGTAGAGGATCGCGATGGTGACGAACTCAATTATCTCTGGCAGGCAAATGGCGAAACTCTCTCAACCACGGGGCCAAGCATCATTTGGACAGCGCCCGACACAGCAAGCAGCTATCAAATTTCCTGCCTGGTGGAAGACATCAATGGCGGCAGTGACAGCAGTTCTATCACACTTGACGTCATAGATAATCATTTCCCGCGTATTCAGAGTCTTGGCGCGAATCCATTGACCATCGATGTTGGCGAAAGCACCAGTTTAACCTGCACCGCCAGCGACGCCGATGGCGACAATCTTACATTCACGTGGCAGGCAAGCGCCGGAACCATTACCGGCGTCGGCCAGAGTGTCACCTGGACCGCACCTGTAACCATTGGCTATTATTTGATAAGCTGCACCGTTGCAGACGGCCGCGGAGCAAAGGCCACGGATAGCCTGGGTGTGACGGTTGGCAAACTCGTCGGGTTCTTCACTTTTAATGGCAATGCACTCGATCAGAGCGGGTTTGGAAACGACGGAATTGTTTCAGGAGCATCTCTGACGGCAGATCGGTTCGGCACTCCGGGCAGCGCGTACGCCTTTGATGGTGAGGACGATTTTGTGCGGATTCCCGTTCATCCTACACTTAACTCGCAGGATGCCATATCAGTCAATTTCTGGATGAAAGTCGCGGAATTCCCACCGAGGGAAATGTTTCCGGTATCGCATGGTAGTTGGCAGAATCGCTGGAAAATTTCCATCGTCTCAGACCAGCGGCTGCGATGGACTGTTAAAACGGAATCCGGGGTGGTAGACCTCGATTCTTCCATTCGAATCAAACCGGATTCCCTGTACAATGTGACGGTTACTTATGGCAACGGTGAGCTTAAACTGTACCTGAACGGTGTATTGAACTCCTTTATAAACTGGCAAGGCCGGCTGTTAGAAACCAGTCTCGATCTGACTGTCGCTCAGATGGTGCCTGGCAATAACCAGTATAATTTCAAAGGCGAAATCGACGACCTGCGGATTTACAACACGGTACTGTTGCCAGAGGAGATTCAAGCCCTGTATGACTTGCCGACCTTCGTAAGGAGTCGAAATGACATCACCATTCCGCGGGAGACACGACTCCTCCCCAATTATCCGAATCCATTTAATCCACAAACCACCATCGTTTTCTCACTGAGCCGGCCGTCACACACAAGACTGGATGTCGTTAATCTCCTTGGCCAGAGTGTCGCAACTTTGATAGATGCCCGGTTGCAGCCGGGCGAATATCGAATTGGTTGGGACGCCACCAGATTTGCCGCCGGAATGTATTTATCATCTCTTAAGACCGAGCGTACAACACATATCCAAAAGATGCTGTACTTACCGTGAGCTGGACACGAATCTGATATGAGCAAACGATACTCTCTGACTACGAACTGGCAGTTTACGCTCGGCACCGAAACATCAGACCTAGCCGGAATTCCTGCAGATGCATTCCCGATCGGGAAATGGTTGCCGGCGGGGGTACCCGGCACAATCCACACCGATCTGATGGCAAACGGCTTGTTGGAAGATCCCTTTTACCGAGATAATGAACGGAAGGTGCAATGGGTTGATAAAGTGGAATGGCTTTACAGAACAGAGTTTAACGTTGCAGACGACTTTGTAGCAGAAGATGCCGTTCAGCTCGTGGCCGAAGGGTTGGACACAGTGGCTGACATCTTCTTGAACGGTCAACCAGTCGCCCATACGGAAAACATGTATATCACCCATCGCCTTGCGGTCAAAAAATATCTGCGCGTCGGCAAAAACGAACTGCGCATCCGGTTTCATTCACCGACTTTGCATGCCAAAGCACTGGAGAAGAAGCATGGCCAACTTTGTCACACGCATGAATCCCACCGGCTTTATTTGCGGAAGGCGCAATACTCGTTTGGCTGGGACTGGGGGCCCATACTGCCAACATCGGGTATTTGGAAACCAGTGCATCTGGAAGCATTTCGCGCCGCCCGTTTGGCCAACGTGTTTGTCGATTCAGAGGTTGACGAGGCACTCGAAAAAGTCCGACTGACGATCCGGATTGAAACCGAATGGTTTGGTGATGCCCAAGGCGGTCTGCAGGCCAAGATAGAATTTGACGGAATCGAGAAGACAGTCCGGGTTGACAATGAGCAGGTGTCATTAGCCGCGGAGATCGAAAAGCCTCGCATGTGGTGGCCCGCCGGGTGTGGAGACCAGAACCTTTATGACATGAGTGTGATTCTGTTGCAGGAAGGTGAAGAAATCGACCGACTGACTATTCGGTTTGCGATAAGAAAGCTCGAACTCGTCCGCGAAAAAGACAAATGGGGCGAGTCATTCTTCTTTAAGATCAACAACATACCTGTGTTTTGTAAGGGGGCGAACTGGATTCCCTCTGACAACTTCTTGCCGCGCGCGCGTGAAGAGAAATATCGCAACCTGCTGCAGATGGCCAAAGACGCCAACATGAACATGATTCGGGTCTGGGGTGGCGGCGTTTACGAGGAAGACGCTTTCTATGATATTTGCGACGAGCTTGGGCTCATGGTGTGGCAGGATTTTATGTTTGCCTGCGGTGGCTATCCGGTGTATGCTGAATACCAGGAAAATGTCGCATCTGAAATCGAGCAGGTCGTCAGGCGGCTGCGCAATCATCCAAGCATCGTGCTGTGGTGTGGCAATAATGAAAACGAGTGGATTTGGTATGGTGCCACGGGCATCTCGTATGACGATATGCCAGGTCTTAGTTTATTTCATGAGCTCATTCCGGAAATCGTGGAAAGACTCGACCCGACCCGTCCGTATTGGCCGAGTTCGCCATTCGGGGGAGATGACCCGAATTCCCAAGAGCATGGGAACCGGCATCAGTGGGACATCTGGAGCAACTGGACCGACTTCACGCAAGTAAGGAACGACCACGGTAGGTTCATTACCGAGTTTGGTTTTCAGGCGCCGCCCAACGTGGCTACGTTTGAAAAGGTCACGTTGCCTGAGGATCGCTATCCGCAAAGCGAGATCCTGGAATTTCACAACAAGCAAGTCGATGGTCAGGAACGTCTATTCAGGTTTCTTGCCGGTCATGTGAGGATGCCAGAATCTTTTGATGACTTCATCTTCAAGAGTCAGCTCGTACAAGGAGAGGCCTTGAAGACCTGCATAGAACATTGGCGACGGTGCAAGTTCCGCACCGCTGGCAGTATCATCTGGCAGTTGAATGACTGTTGGCCGGCTTCAAGTTGGTCGCTTATCGACAGCGAGTCCACGCCGAAAGCTGCTTACTTCTACACTCGGCGGGCTTTTGGGCCGATATTGGTTTCATTCTCTCAACATGGCGATAGTTTGGAGGTCTGGATTACCAATGATACACTGGAATCGCACGCAACCTTGGTCAGGATAACTACTTTATCCTTTGACGGTCATCTGCTGTTTGAAGAAGAAGTGCAAGCCGATGTGCCGGCAAATTGCTCATTTAAAGCACACAGCCTGAACCTCAAGCAATTGCACCTGGACAAATCATGCCACTACCTGAAAGCTGAGCTTTGGGCAGGGGATGAACTTTTTTCGGAGAATAGACACTTTTTTAAACGTTTCAAACATTTGGACTTGCCGAAGCCGGTTTTCGAAAAGGCAATCTGCGATGTCAATTCCGATACCGCCGTGCTGCATTTGCGTTCTTCGTGCTTCGCCAAGTCGGTTCGTGTTGCCATTGCAGAACCTTGCCAGGTGCAGGACAACTGGTTCGATTTGGATGCCAATGCTGAGAAACAAATTAAAATATCCTTCTTGGTAGGCAGCCTATTGACAGATGAAAGTATCGAAATTAGCTCGCTTCAAGATCATTGATGGAGGGTGTCTGTTAGCGACCATAGTTATTTTAACCTAAATAGCGTCTGAACGAAAATTTGATCACTCATGTCATTCCGGTGATCCCGGCTTACAACACGCCGGGATAAGTTTGAGCCGGAATCTTCTTGCCTTAGCAGGGCATCCCCCCGCTGGGGGTATGAGGGAATCAACAGAGAAGGTGTTTTCGTTCAAGCACTTAATACATAATCCGAGGAACCCAAATGGCAAAAGTTGTTTTGAAAAACGTGTACAAATTCTATGAAGAGAATGTTGCTGCAGTTGACAACTTCAGCGCAGAGATTGCTGACAAAGAATTCGTCGTTCTGGTGGGTCCATCCGGCTGTGGCAAGTCAACGACATTGCGCATGATCGCAGGCCTTGAAGAGATAAGCGAAGGTGAATTATTTATCGGCGACAAGTTGGTGAACACGGTCCCGCCGAAGGATAGAGACATCGCAATGGTTTTTCAAAACTATGCCCTCTATCCGCACATGACCGTTTTCGACAACATGGCATTTGGTCTCAAGCTTAAAAAATTTTCAAAGAATGAGATCAATCAGCGCGTTGGGGATGCCGCAGACATTTTGGGAATCCGGGAACTGTTCGACAGAAAGCCGAAAGCTCTCTCCGGGGGGCAACGACAGAGAGTCGCCGTGGGCAGGGCCATCGTCCGGCACCCACAGGTTTTTCTCTTCGATGAGCCCCTGTCAAACCTTGACGCCAAGCTCAGAGTCCAGATGCGCACTGAGATATCCAAGCTGCACAGCAGGTTGCAGACGACGATGATTTACGTGACTCACGATCAGGTTGAGGCCATGACCATGGGTGACCGCATTGTGGTCATGAAAGATGGTCTTGTGCAACAAATCGATACGCCGCTGAATTTGTACGATTCTCCTAAAAATAGATTTGTAGCCGGCTTTATCGGCAGCCCGGCCATGAATCTGATGGAAGGCAAAATCATTCGCGATAATGGCCTTTGGTTTGATGAGGGTGCGTTAAAGATAAAGCTCACGCCACGCCATCAAAAAGGGTTGGCCGAGTATATGGATAAAGAAATCGTATTCGGCATCCGGCCCGAAGATATTCACGAAGCGGGAACCCATCACGGCGTCGAAGAGTCGGCAGAAGCTGAGTTGGTCGTAGAGGTAGTTGAACCGATGGGAAATGAAACGTTCCTTTACGCCAGCACTGGCTTGAATCCGCTCACGGTACGGCTGAGAACCAAAAGTGCCATCAAGGTGCAGGAAAAGATCAAACTCATCTTCAATCTGGCAAAGGTGCATTTTTTTGACAAGGATACGGATGACGCGGTAGTTGCGCTACTGTAGTCCTAATCCCACCGCTTAGTGTTTATAGACAGATACTCGAAAACTAGTGAATTTTCACAGCTTTTACGTGGCAGCCAGCCGGGCCAAGGAGAATTTGCATATTTACACTAATAATAGGGAAGAGTTTTTCAAACAGACTCAGCAGGAGCAGCAGAAAACATCGACGTTGGATTACAGCTTAGGCGATCCAACGCACCGACGAGGTTTAGGATTGGAATAAAGCCGATCAATTGACCCGCAATAAGAATGGCTCTTTGCTTTATGGATGAGAACCTGGTAAGAATCATCATGGCACAGCGGAACAACATATGGTGTAACTCCTCAGATTAAAATGAAACCCCGTCTTTTAAAAACAAGAGATGCAGCCCAATACATAGGCATGTATCCTGATATG
>Ga0209980_10001225_pt1 | contig 14163 bp, 10 predicted proteins | sample CR02metaG_FD_183611 | JGI IMG/M metagenome (GOLD analysis project Ga0209980, IMG submission 183611) | Deep subsurface microbial communities from Mariana Trench to uncover new lineages of life (NeLLi) - CR02 metaG (SPAdes) (version 2) | ecosystem: Environmental > Aquatic > Marine > Ocean trench... | reverse complement strand
TGAGCACCAAGCCGATCAGGATCGAGAACAAGGTCTTCGGAATGTCATCACCGCCGAGCCCGACGAAGGTGGCGAAGGCCAGAACCATCAACGCGAAGGTCTCGGGCGGACCGAAGGCCAGGGCCACCTCGGCGAGCGGCAGCGCAAACAGGGTGAACAGGACCACCGATATGGTGCCGCCCACGAATGACGCCGTCGCCGCCGCCACCAGCGCCTTGTCGGCCTGGCCCTTGAGCGCCAGCGGCCGCCCATCGAAGGTGGTCGCCACCGCGGTCGACGCGCCGGGAATCCCCAGCATGATCGATGAGATGGCGCCGCCATACATGGCGCCGTAATAAATCGCAGCGAGGAAGATGACCGCCGAGGTCGGCGGCACCAGGAACGTCATCGGCAACAGAATCGCCACGCCATTTACCGAACCCAGGCCCGGCATCGCGCCGATGAACAGCCCGGCCACCACGCCGGCGATGACCAGCGCCAGGTTGAGGGGTTCGAAAGCGATAACGAAACCATTGATCAGGAGCGCAAAAACTTCCATCCGTCGTCAACCTTCCGGTACCGGTCGGGGGCGAACGCGGAAACACGCCTTTCCGTTCTCCGACCCGGTTAAAGGGCTGCACCCGGCGGCCCAGGGAGCTCCTAATAAAAGAAATCGTAAAGTGGGTAGAACAGCGGTTCGGTGAAACCCTTGGGGAGGGTTTTCTTCAAGGCGATCTCGAAAAACAAGAACGCTGCAATCGGCGTACAGAAAGCCAGCGCGCCGGTGATCATCCAACTGTGTCGGCCCAGGAACCGAACGTAGAAAATGAGGAAAAGAGGGACCGCTCCGTAGACGCCGATAATATGGATCAGGCCGATCATGACCGTCAGCGAACCGGCCACAAGCAGAAACCACTTGAGCGTCTGCGGCGTCATAAATGGCTCGGTCGATCGGGACGGGGGGCTTTGCTTGGCCACCCAGCGCACGATTATCCAGAGGCAGCACAACAACATTCCCAAAGACAGCCAGAACGGGAACGCCCCACCGCCCGGACCCTCGTCGGGGATCCAGCCGATGGGGAGTTCCGTACTTTTCCACATCAGGTACAGCGAGAAGAGCGCCATGAACAGCGCCATGACGAACTCGGCGACGCGCATGGTGGGAGCCCTACCCCCTGTTTCCGACGTGTCGGGTCAGCCTCGGGTTAATCTATCTCGCCCGCAGCCTTCAACATCTGGCGGTGCGCCTCACGCTCGGCAACGAAGTATTCGGTGAGCGCGTCACCCGTCAACCAGCCGGGAATCAGGCCCTTCTTACTCAAATACCCCTGCCACTCTTCGGATTTGTACACCTTTTCGAAGACGCCCACATAGAAGGCCTGCACGTCCTTGTCGATGCCCGCCGGCGCGATCACGCTGCGCTGCATGTAGTACACCATGTCCGTCCCGTAACCGAGTTCCTCGAAGGTGGGGATGTCGCCAAAACGTCCCGTCAGCTTGCCCTTCGGCGTGAAGCTGGCGAGAGGACGCGACTTTCCGGCATCCCAGAATCCGGCCTGCTCGGACGGGTTGTTGACGGTGGAGTCGATGTGCTTGCCGATCAGCTCCTTGGCAACCGTGCCGCCGCCCTTGTAGGGCACATAGGTGACCTTGATATCGAATTTTTTCTCGAGCATGGCGGTGACCAGGGAATCTTCCTGGCCCTTGCCGGTGCCACCCATTTTCCAGTTCTCCGCGCCGGCCGCCTTGACCGCCGCGACATACTCGTCGACGGTCGTGATGCCGGAATCCGTGGTCACCCAAAGTTGGAACGTGTCCTCGGCCAAACGGGTGATCGGCGTGAACTCGGCAATATCGACCCCGAGGCCAGGATTGCGCAGCGGTGTCGTGTAATAGCTGTTGAGCGTCGCCATGATCACGTGGGGATCGCCCGCGTGGTCCTTCAGATAGCGCAGGGCTTCGGCGCCCGAACCACCACCTTTATTGATCGGCACGAACGGTTTCGATGACAGGTTATTTTTCTCGATGATGCCCTGGATGAAACGAGCCAGCCTGTCGGCGCCGCCGCCCTTGCCGGCCATGATCACGAATTCGACGGGTTTCTTGGGCTCCCAGGCCGCGGCGTCTTTCACCACTGCGGCAGTGAAGCCCAGGCCAACGCTCAGCGCGACCGCCGCACACAGTATTTTGCTTGTAAATCTATTCACCTTAACCTCCCTAGGGGTTCGATGGGTTGGACCCTTTTTTCGTGGTCCATTATGCCTGAACTGGGGGGCAACCCCGCAAGTCATTATTCACCACGGCTCTTCACAGCCGATTACGACTCTGTGGTCGAATGTCTGTGGAATATGGTATACCAGCGCCACATTATTGGGGCGCCCGCCAGATGTACAGCCATTTCGCCGGGCCGCTGTGACAAAACCTATTGCGCCCGCGAGTCCTATTGGTATAAGGTATACCACAGGTCGCGCGGTCTTCGAACGCCCGCGCGCGCGGGCCGGAAATGCCCGGCTCCAGGGGCGGTCGTGGTCGGGCGCGCGGTCGGAGGCCCGGTCGGGGGCACGGTCGGGGCCGGCGGCCGCGGGGGCGCGGCACCCGGGGAGGCCGAGGCATGTACGTTCACGAATTTCAGGCCAAGCAGTTGCTGAGTGGCTACGGCGTGCCGGCGCCACGCGGCGCCGTCGCGCGTACGCCTGCGGCGGCCCGGGACGCGGCCCGTGAGATCGGTGGCGGCGCCTGGGCGGTCAAGGCGCAAATCCTGGCCGGCGGCCGGGGCAAGGCGGGCGGCGTCAAGATCGCCGAATCTCTGGACGCGGTCGCCACCGAAAGCCGCCAGCTTCTGGGCTCGACGCTGGTCACCGAACAGACCGGCGCGGCCGGCCGCAAGGTCGCCAGCGTCTACGTCGAGGAGCGGGTCGCGGCCGCGCGCGAACTCTATCTGGCGGTCCTGGTGGATCGCGCCAGCGGCCGGGTCGCCTTCCTGACCTCGGCCGAGGGCGGCGAGGACATCGAGGAGGCGGTGGCCCGCGACCCGGCGCGCATCGACAAGCTGGTGGTCGACCCGGCGAGGGGCCCGGACGACGCAGGCTTGCGCAACGCCGCCGCGGGCCTCGGCCTGGACGGCGCCGCGGCCGAGGCCGCCGTCGCGTTGATGAGCGGGCTCTACAAGGCCTTCCACGAACTCGACGCCAGCTTGATCGAGATCAACCCGCTTGCGGTTACCGAAACCGGTGAGTTGCGAGCCATCGACGTGAAGCTCAACCTGGACGATAACGCGCTGTTCCGGCATCCGGAACTCGAGGCCCTACGCGACCCCGACGACCTCGATCCGACCGAGATGGAAGCGGCGCGCTACGAGATCAACTACGTCAAGCTCGGCGGCGACATCGGCTGCATGGTCAACGGCGCCGGCCTGGCGCTGGCCACGCTCGATGCGATCGGCCGGGCCGGCGGCGCCGCCGCCGATTTCATGGACGTGCGCCCGGTCGCCACGCGCGAGCAGATCGCCACCGGTTTCCGCCTGGTGCTGACCAATCCCAAGATCAAGGCGATCCTGGTCAACGTCTTCGGCGGCGGCATCCTGCGCTGCGACACCATGGCCGAGGGCATCGCCTCGGCGGTGCACGCCCACGGCCTCCCGGTGCCGCTGATCCTGCGCTTGGCCGGCACCAACATGGAGATCGCCAAGAAGACGTTGGTCGGCCAGGGCGTCCCGGTGACCTTCGCCGACGATATGGCGCAGGCCGCGGAGCTGGCGGTCCGGGCAGCGAAGTCCGGGGCGGCAAAATCGGGGGCGGCCTGATGGCGATTCTGGTGACCGGCGAGACCAAGGTCATCTGCCAGGGCATGACCGGCGCCCAGGCGACCTTCCACTGCGAGCAGGCGATCGCCTACGGCACCAAGCTGGTGGCCGGCGTGACTCCGGGCAAGGGCGGCGGCAAGCACCTCTACCTGCCGGTCTTCGACGATGTCGCCGCAGCGGTCGCGGCGACCGGCGCGGAGGTCAGCCTGGTGTTCGTGCCGCCGCGCGCGGCCGCGGACGCGATCATCGAGGCGGTCGACGCCGGGGTGCCGCTCATCGTCTGCGTCACCGAGCGGGTGCCCGTGCTCGACATGGTCCGGGTCAAGCGCCGGCTCGAAGACTCGACCTCACGCCTGATCGGGCCCAACTCGCCCGGCGTGATCACGCCGGAGGCCTGCAAGATCGGCGTCATGCCCGGCCATATCCACTTCCCGGGGCGCATCGGCATCGCCTCGCGCTCGGCCTCGCTCGCCTACGAGGCCGTGGCCCAGACCACCGCCAACCGGCTCGGCCAATCGACCTGCGTCGGCATCGGCGGCGACCCGGTCCACGGCATGGGTTTCGCGGACTGCTTGGAGCTGTTCCTCGACGACCCCGAGACCGAGGGCGTCCTGTTGATCGGCGAGATCGGCGGCACCGCCGAAGAAGAAGCCGCCGCGTTCCTGTCGGCCCGCAAGGCGGCGGGGACGCTGGACAAACCGGTGGTCGCCTACATCGCCGGCGAGGACGCGCCGACCGGACGCCGCATGGGCCATGCCGGCACGGTCAACGTCTTCGGCAAGGGCGGGGCGGACGACAAGATCGCGGCGCTCCGTGCCGCCGGCGCCGTGATCGCCGAGTCCGCCGCCGAGATCGGCGCCACCATGCGCCGCGCGCTGGCCCGTTGAGCCGCCGGATAAATGGGGACAGCGGTAAATGGGGACAGTATACTATTTATCCAGGTAATAAATGGGGACAGTATACTATTTATCGGTGAAAATAGTATACTGTCCCCATTTATTAGGTGAAAATAGTATACTGTCCCCATTTATTACTGTCCCCGTTTATTAGTATTAGTGCTTGCCGCCCTCGCCGCAGCAGCCGCTCGCGGCCGGCGTCACGACTCGCGTCTCCACCGCCGCGCCCTCGATCGCCTCGTCCTCGACCAGTCCGACCGGCGCGGCCTTGCGCCGCTCCTGCACGATCTCCGCCAATACCGAGAGCGCGATCTCCTCGGGCGTGACCGCACCGATATCGAGACCGGCCGGCGAACGTAAGCCGGCCAGGCGCCCGGCCGCGACCCCGCGCGCGGCGAGTTGCGCCTTCAGATCCGCCGCTTTCTTGCGGCTGCCGATGAAGGCGACGTAAGGCGCGCCGCAACGTAGCGCCGCCTCGAGCGCCTCACGGTCGCGCTTGCCCTGGGTCGCCACCACGATGAAGCTGGTCGCGGCCCGCGGGCTGCGCGACAGATCGAAGCCGGCGAGCTTTTCATCGGCCTCCGCGATGCCCTCCAAATCGTCCGCCAAGGCCGCTGCGGTGACGGCAAAGCCAGCGTTCCTGCCGAGCGCGCAGAGGGCCCGCGCCGTCGCCGAGGCCCCGACCACGATCAGCGCGGGCCGCGGCAGGATCGGTTCGACGAAGACCTCGACCGTGCCGCCGCTGACGCAGGCGTTGCGGATTTCCTCGGTGCCCTCCTCGGCCGGCCCGGCCTGGTCGTCGGGGCGCACCCGGATCATCCGCGCGCGTCCGTCGCCGAGCGCCTCCCGCGCCGCCTTGCGCACCGCGCCGAGCGTGCAGCCGCCACCGATCCAGCCGACCATGGAGCCGTCGGCGCGGATCACCGCCTTGGCGCCGACCTTGGCCGAGGTCGCGGCCTTGGTGCGCACCACGGTGGCGAGCGCGAAGGGCTGTGCGTCGCCCTTCATGCGCGCCATGCAGTCGATCACGTCCTCGCTGTCCACGGTCATGCGCGAACTCCCGGTTGCCTCATCGGGTACGGCGGGCCGCCTATTTGTCGATGCCCAGTTCGTGGCAAGTCTGCCAGACCCGCCAAGCGGTGTGGGGCATCGGCATGTGGGTCACGTCCAGGTGTGCGAAGGCGTCCACGATCGCGTTCGAGAGCGCCGGGACACCGCCCACGTTGGGCGACTCGCCCACACCCTTGGCGCCTATTGGATGATGCGGCGAAGGCGTGACCGTAAAATCGGTCTCCCAATGGGGCGTCTCCACCGCGGTCGGCAGGAAGTAATCCAGCAGGCTCGCGCCGAGCACGTTGCCGATCTCGTCGTAGACGATTTCCTGGCCCATGGCGATGGCGAAGGCCTCGGTCAGGCCGCCGTGAACCTGGCCCTCGATGATCATCGGATTGATCCGCGTGCCGCAGTCGTCGAGCGCATAGAACTTGCGCACCGAGACCTCGCCGGTGTGGCGGTCGATGTCGACCACGCAGATGTAGGCACCGAAGGGGTAGGTCATGTTCGGTGGGTCGTAATAGTCGACCACCTCGAGTCCCGGCTCCAGCCCCTCGGGCAGGTTGGAATAGGCGGCCATGGCGATGTCCTTCATGGTCGCCGAGAGGTCGGGCACGCCCTTGACCGTGAAGCGGTCCACGTCCCACTCCAAATCGCTCTCGCTGACCTCGAGCATGTGGGCCGCGATCTTCTTCGCTTTCTCGCGGATCTTGCGCCCGGCGCGCACCGCGGCGGCAGCGCCCACCGGCGTCGTGCGCGAACCGTAGGTGCCCAGGCCGTAGGGCGCGGTGTCGGTGTCGCCCTCCTCGACGGTGATCAGGTCCGAGGGGATGCCGATCTCGGAAGCGATGATCTGGGCGTAGGTGGTCTCGTGGCCCTGGCCGGTGCTCTTGGTGCCGAGTCGGGCAATCGCGCTGCCCGTCGGGTGGACCCGAATCTCGCAGGACTCGAACATCTTGATGCCCAGGATGTCGCAGTTGCGCGACGGGCCGGCGCCGACGATCTCGGTGAAGGTGGCGATGCCGATGCCCATCAGCTCGCCCCGCGCGCGCTTCTCGGCCTGCTCCTTGCGCAGGTCGTCGTAGCCGACCGCCGCCATCGCCTGCTTCAGCGCGGTCGTATAGTCGCCGCTGTCGTACTCCCAGCCGAGGCAGGATTGATAGGGGAACTGCTCGGCCTTGATGAAGTTGCGCAGGCGGATCTCGGCCTTGTCGACGCCGACCTTCTGGGCCAGCACGTCGAGCATACGCTCGATCAGGTACGCGGCCTCGGCGACCCGGAACGAGCAGCGGTAGGCGACCCCGCCCGGCGCCTTGTTGGTGTAGACCCCGTCGACCGTGACGTGGGCGGCCGGGATGTCGTAGCTGCCGGTCACGATGTTGAAGAAGCCGGCGGGCCATTTCATTGGCTGGGCGTGGGTGTTGAACGCGCCGTGGTCGGCCAGCACGTTCGCCCGCAGGCCAGTGATCCGGCCGTCCTTGTCGGCCGCGAGCTCGCAGCTCATGTGGTAGTCGCGCGCGAAGGCCGTGGTCGAGATGTTGTCGATCCGGCTCTCGATCCACTTGACCGGGCGGCCGAGCACGATCGAGCCGACGACCGCGCAGACGTAGCCCGGGTAGGGGCCGACCTTGTTGCCGAAGCCACCGCCAACGTCGGGCGAGACGACGCGGATGTTGCTCTCCGCAAGCCCCGATATGAGCGAGACCACGGTGCGCACCACATGGGGCGCCTGGAAGGTGCCGTAGAGCGTCAGCCGGCCGCCCACCGGATCCATGGAGGCGACGCAGCCACAGGTCTCGATCGGTGCCGGGTGGACGCGCTGATAAAACATCTCCTCCATGACCGTGACCGCGGCGCCATCGAAGGCCCTGTCGGTGGCATCCTTGTCGCCGGATTGCCAGTTGAAGATGTGGTTTGGATGGCGGCGCGGTCCCTGGCCGACCTCGTCGTTGTCCTTGACGTCTTCGCGCAGGATCGGCGCGTCGTCCTCGAGCGCCGCCTTGGGGTCGATGAGGACCGGCAGCTCCTCGTATTCGACCTCGACCAGTTGGATGCCGTCGGCCGCCGCATAGCGGTCCTCGGCGATCACGAAAGCGACCTCCTGGTTCTGGAAGTGCACCTTCTCGTCGGCCAGCACCGCTTGGGTGTCGCCGGCGAGCGTCGGCATCCAGTGCAAATTCAGCGGTTTCAGGTCATCGGCGGTCAGCACCGCGATCACGCCGGGCACCGCCTTGGCTTTCTCGGCGTCGATCGACTTGATGCGGGCGTGGGCGTGGGGGCTGCGCACGAAGTCGCCGAACACCATGTTCGGCAGCTTGATGTCGTCCACGTAGTTGCCCTGGCCGCGGATGAAGCGGGCGTCTTCCTTGCGCTGCTTGTCGCAGCCGATGCCGCCGAGCGCCGCTTCGCGCTCGGCCGCTGTTTCGGTCTGGGTTTCGGTCTGGGTCTCGCTCATTCCGCGGCCTCCTTCTGGCGCATGGCTTGCGCGGCGTTCCGGATCGCTTTGACGATGTTCTGGTAGCCGGTGCAGCGGCACAGGTTGCCGGAGATGCCCCAGCGGATCTCTTCCTCGCTCGGGTCCGGGTTCTCTTGCAGCAATCTTTGTGCACGGATCAGCATGCCCGGCGTGCAGTAGCCGCATTGCAGCCCGTGGTCCTCGGCGAAGGCCGCCTGCAGCGGGTGCAACTCGCCGCCCTGGGCCATGCCCTCGACGGTCAACAGCTTGCCGCCGTCGGCTTGCACCGCAAAGACCGTGCAGCTCTTCACCGACTTGCCGTTGAGATCCACGGTGCAGGCACCGCAGTGGCTGGTCTCACAGCCGATGTGGGCGCCGGTCAGGTTTAGCTGCTCGCGCAGGAAGTGGATCAGCAGGGTACGCGGTTCGACCGTGCCCGCGACCTCCTGGCCGTTGACGGTCAGCTTGATTTCGGTCTTGGCCATGGTCTTCAGCCTCCCGTGGCGCGGGCGCGCGCGGTTTCGATGGCGCGCCGGGTCATGACCCCGGCCACGTGCCGGCGGTACGCGACCGGGCCGCGCAGATCGGCGGCCGGATCGGTGATGGCGACCGCCGCTTCGACCGCGGCCTCGATCGCCGCCGCATCGACCGCGGTGCCGGTCAGCGCCGCCGAGGCGGCCTCGGCATAGAGCGGCGTGATCCCGAGATTGGTCAGCGCGACCGCCGCCTGGCTGCAGGTCCCCCCGTCCATGGACAGCACGACCGCGGCCGCGGCGATCGCATAATCGCCGACCTTGCGTTTCAGCTTGCAATAGGCCTGGCCCTGGCCGGCCGCGAGCGCCGGGAGGCGGAGCGCGGTGAGAATCTCGTCATCGTCGCGCGCGGTTTCGAACGGCCCCTCATAGAACCCCCGGGCGGCCAGGCTGCGCTCGCCGCCCGGGCCACGCAGCACGAAGGAGGCGTCCAGCGCCATCATCACCGCCGGCAAATCGTTGCCCGGATCGCCGTTGGCCACGTTGCCCCCGATCGTGCCGCAGGCGCGGACCTGGGGGTCGGCGATCAGCTTCGCCGCCTCGCGCAGGATCGGGCACCGCGCGGCCAGATCGTCCGAAGCGATGATTTCCGCCTGGGTCGTCATGGCGCCGATGTGAATCGCGCCCTCGACCTCGGCGATGCTGCGCAGGCCCTCGACCCCGTTCAGGTCGATCAGATGGCCCGGCTCGGCCAGGCGCAGCTTCATCATCGGGATCAGGCTGTGGCCGCCGGCCAGCACCCGGCCGTCCTCGCCATGCTCGGTGAGCAACGAGATGGCCTCATCGATCGAACCCGGTCGATGGTATTCGAAATTTGCTGGAATCACCTGGTCCCTCCCTTCGAGGCTCGAAGGCCGTTCTTGCGGCCTTTCGCGTTGATGGAAGCGGATTTTCAGAAACCGTCCGGCGACTTCACTTCGATTCCCGTGCGTGAAACCCGGTTCCGACGAAAGCTTGCCCCATGATGCAACATCCGTCAATCGTACCGGACGCGGGGTTATTCGTGCTCCGACGGTTCCGCCGCCGCCTCGGGCAGCCGGTGACGGGACATCAGCGGCACCTGGGCGAACGAGAACAGCATGGTCAGGCCGAACAGCCCGAACACCTTGAACAGCACCCAGACGTCCGTCGACTGGGTCCGCCAGACCGCCTCGTTCAGGGCCGCCATGACCAGGAAGAAAATCGCGAAGCGCAGCGACAGGCGGCGCCAGCCGAGATCGTCCATGGGCCAGGCCGCACCCAGCAGCGGCTTGAGCACCGGGCGGCCGAGGGCCAGGCTGCCGAGCAGCACCGCCGCGAACAGGAGCTGGGCAACGGTCGGCTTTATCTTGATGAAGGTCTCGTCGCCCGACCACAGGGTCAGGCCGCCGAACACCCCGACCACGGCCGCGGTGACCACCGGCATCCACGGCACCCGGCGCTCGATCCACAGCGCCAACACAAGGGCCAGCAGGGTCACTGCGATCAAGGCGGCGGTGGCGACCAGCAGGTCGGTGGCTAAATAAAACGCCAAGAACACCAGCAGCGGCCCATAGTCGACGGTGGGCTTGAGCCAAGGCGGCGCGGTCCGGGTGGGGTGGGGATCGGGCATGGTTGCCTACTATCTGGGGCGAACGCGGACCTAATGACAACCCCCCCCCGGCGACAAGCCCGCCTGCGACGGGCCCCGCGCGCGCAGCCAAGCGACGGCCGGAACGCGACCTGCGCTCACGGCGGGCTTGGGTCGCGTTGCTCCAACCTGCTATCGTGGCGCGCTGGGGACCAGGGGAAGGGGTCATGGGTGTGCGGTTGACGACCGAAATTTTCCGTATGGCGGCGGGAATTTCCTGCGCGCTGCTGCTTGCGGCCGGCGCCACCGGCGCGGCGCGGGCCAGCGCGCCCGGCCCGCTCGAGGTGATCGGATACTCAAGCCCGGATGAGGGCGGCCCGTCCAAGACCTGGTCTCTGGAAGACGGGCTTCCCTATCTCTACGTGCCCTACGTCGGCGACGAGGTGAACGGCGGCATCGCGCGCCTGCGCATAGGCGCCGAGGTCGGCGCGGCGCTGTTTCAAAAGCCCTTCTTCGCCTCGCGCGACCGCGGCTGCGCGCGCGACCTGGGCAGCGACGGCCGACCCGACCTCAATTGGCTCGGCCCGACCGCGCGCTTCGAGCCCGGCGGCGACGGCTTGCCGCCCGACGCCATCGCCGCGCCCGACCAGAAGACCGGCGGCTACGCCTCCATGATCCTGTTCCGCAAGGACCTGGGGCCGCCGCCGGGCCTGCTGCTCATGAACCGCCGCCGCACGCTCGGCACGAGATGCGTCAACGCGATCCACAAGACCTTCTTCAACCGGGTCTTCGTGCCGGTGGCGGCCGCGCCGGAGCGGCTGCGCTGTTTCAACCTGGCCGGCGAGTTCCAGATCAAAGGCTCCGCGCCGCAGAGCTTCCGCTTCGCCAGCTCCGACCGCCTGGTCCTGCTCGCGCCCTCGGATTTGAGCGAGCGCTATCAGGGCATCCGGCACAGCTTCACGGCCACGCTGTACGACCGCCGGGACTGCGCCGGCGAGCCGGTCAGCTTCAGGAGCGGGACCCTGGCGCCGGGCACCACCAAACTGGACGACTTCGGTTTTCGAGACCGGACGCGCTCGGTGCAGATCGTCTACGGGAGCGGGCCGTTGACCGCTTACATGACGCCCGAGGCGGCACCCGCCGCGCCCGCTATGGCCCCCGCTATGGCCCCCGCTATGGCCCCCGCCGCGCCCGCTATGGCCAAGGCATCGGAACCCGGGACGCTGGCGCAAGCGCCGCCCTCGGGGCCGAGTCCGCAGCCGACCCCGGAACCCGAAACGCTGGCGCAAGCGCCCGGACCCGAACCGGCGCCCGAGGCCGAACCGGGCCCCGCGCCCGCTCCGGGGCCCGAGGTGACGGCGCGGGCGCCTGAACCCGCCCCCGCTCCGGAGCCCGAGCCCGAACCGGCGCCCAAGCAGGCTTTGGAGCCGGCGCCGGCGCCCACGACGACGCGCCAACGGCCGCTGCCCGAGATCAAATGGGACCCGCCGGCCCAGGCCGCGCCAGCCCGGGCCGCGCCAGCCCAGGCCGCGGTGCCGGCCCAGCCGGCCACCGCCACGGCGGCCCCGGCGGTCGAACCCGGCCCCCAACCCGGTCCCCAACCCGGCTCGGGGCCCGTCGCAGCAACCCAGGCCCAGCCCAAGCTGGAGCCGGTCCTGCTGCCCGAGACCCAGGCGGTGGCTGGGCTCGCCAGCCAGACCTTCGCCTACCCGGTCCACCAGGTCTACCGGCTCAACTACTGCCTGACCTCGAAGGGCGACTGCGGCGCGCCGGCGGCCCAGGCCTGGTGCAAGACCCAGGGCTTCGGCAAAGCCAGCGCCTGGACGATCGACGAGAACATCGGCGCGCTGTTCCCGACCGTGGTGCTCGGCGATGACCGGATCTGCGCCCAGTTCGTCTGCGACGGCTTCCAGGAAATCACCTGCGCCAACTAGACCGGATCAAGATTGATCCGGTCACCGTCAATAAGGTAGCGCAGATTCACGCGGTTGATGGGATCGCCGACGGCGATGCCAATCAACCCCGATCTGCTTTAGGTCGTGTCCTCACAAACGAGAATTGGGTCAGTGGCGGCCCGCCGATGTCGGCGTTAGAGCCAACACCGGACACGGCAGAGGGTCGGTCGGAACCGGCGATAGGAGCCAGGAACGGACCCGAGGGCTTGCGCGCGAGGTCGAAAGTCCCCCAGATTGGCCTACACAGAAAACCCCACCATGCTCACTATTCACGGCTCAGGATTTAGGTGGCTCGCCGATCAGTCAGTGGGCGGCACCGAATAGAGTGCCTTTCTGTACCCCAGATCATAATCATTCTTGGTAAGCTTGTTCTCGCAATAGACGCGATCCCAGGACTACACCTGTCCTGAAAGCAGGCTTTTTTAAAGCCTTTGTTAAGCAAATTCCCAAATTATGGCAGCGCCAATATTCCTAATAATCTCAGCTCAGACTAAAATCGATCAAACAGTGTTAGATGTTGCTCTCGAATCGGTCCGCGCGGCTATTCTGCTCGGCATAGTGGGATACCTATGGCGTGTGGGGCGGGACAGGTTTGACCAGACCCGAAGCGGCTGGAGCTTCATTGTCGGTGGTTTCGGGCTTCTGCTGTTCGGCAGCCTCCTGGACATCACCGACAACTTCGAGGGCCTCAACTTTCTCGTCGTGGTCGGCGATACGGAGGTTGAGGCCATCTTAGAGAAGTTCGTGGGCTTCCTCGGTGGGTTCGTGGTGATCGCCGTGGGCTTGATGCTTTGGGTTCCCAGCGTTCAACGCCTCAATTTGGAAATCTCTGAACGGAAGGAGGCGGAAGACGCGCTCAGGGTGGCGCGCGACGAGCTGGAGCTTCGCGTCGAGGAGCGGACCCGGGACTTAGAGGAAACGAACGAAACGCTGAAACGGGAGATCACCGAGCGCACGCGAGTTGAGGAAGCTCTCCAAATACGTAAACAGCAGTTTAGGGATTTCGCCGAAGCATCCGGCGACTGGTTCTGGGAAACAGATGCAGAGCACCGGTTTACTTGGTTCTCCGATCGCGTCGAGGAAATAACCGGCGTTCCCGCCGCGTTTCACATCGGCAAGAGCCGTTTGGAATTGGCCGCCGATCAAACCGAGCAGGAGAAATGGCACGCACATCTGGAGATTCTGGAAGCGCGGCGATCCTTCCGCGATTTCCGCTTCCTCAGGAAAGGCCATGATGGGCGACTGCAGCACCTGACATCCAGCGGCGTGCCGGTGTTCGACGCCGAGGGTAACTTCAAGGGCTATCGCGGCACCGGCACCGACATTAGCGCAGAAGTGAAAGCCAAGGAAATGGCTGCCGGCGCGCAAGAAAGGTTCATGGCGGCGATTGAAAGCGTATCGGACGGCCTCGCACTGTTTGACGCCGACGACCGGATGGTCTTTTGCAACAACCGCTTCAAGGAACTGAACCCGGATCTAGCGCCGAAAATCGTGCCCGGTATCTCGTTCGAGGAGATGCTCAGGGACAACATCGCCTCCGACCGCATCTTGGATGCCCTTGGCGACGAGGAGACCTTTATCCGCAGGCGCATGGAGCAACACCGAAATCCCTCTGGTCCTCTGGTTCAACGACGGCGGGATGGGCACTGGCTAGAACTCCGCGAGGAAAGAATGCCGGACGGCTCGACGTTTCTCGTGAATAACGATATCACCGAGCGCAAGGCCGAGGAGGAGGCAATGCTTGCGATCATGAGAGAAGCCGAGATTGCGAATCGGACAAAGTCGGAGTTTCTAGCTAACATGAGCCATGAGCTGCGAACCCCGCTGAATGCGATCATCGGTTTTTCGGAAATTATCAAAGATGAAAGACTTGGGCCGGTTGGGAGCACCAAGTATCGCGATTACGCGGGCGACATCAACGAGTCCGGGCAGCACCTGCTC
>Ga0209980_10001224_pt1 | contig 14163 bp, 14 predicted proteins | sample CR02metaG_FD_183611 | JGI IMG/M metagenome (GOLD analysis project Ga0209980, IMG submission 183611) | Deep subsurface microbial communities from Mariana Trench to uncover new lineages of life (NeLLi) - CR02 metaG (SPAdes) (version 2) | ecosystem: Environmental > Aquatic > Marine > Ocean trench... | reverse complement strand
GTTGTTACGAGCATCGGTTCTTGTCGGCTTGGTTTCCACTGGGGCCGCCTACGGCGGGAGAGATCTCGGGAGCCTGAACCCCAAGGCGCCCTCCGAGACCGAGCAGTTCTCGTTCGCGATCGGGGAGTGGTCGTGCAAGACACGAGGCATGAAGCCCGACGGCACGATCGAGGAGAGCAGGCCCGCGACCTGGACCTTTTACTACATTCTCGACGGTTGGGCGATCCAGGACGACTGGGTTTCCGAACAGCCCGACGGGTCCCGCTTCCATGGCACCAATATTCGCTCCTTCAACCCTCAGACGGCGAAGTGGGATAACCGCTGGCTTTCTCAGCGTGGCTTGGAGTGGAAGTACTACGAGTCCGAGCAGGTGGGCTCGACGATGGTGATGACCGGTGGCGAAGGCAAGGACCGGCAAGGCCGGGACTTCATCGACCGTAATACGTTTCACGACATCACCTGGAACTCCTGGAAATGGCGCAAAGACCGTTCGTTCGACGGCGGCCAGACCTGGGTTGAAGGCGTGTTCTTCATCGACGCCCAGAGGATCGCCGGAGGGTCGGATGCTGGCACGGGTGAGGCTAGCCGACAGCTGGTTCCTCTCAGAGAATTCCTGGATTCGCAGTAACACCCTGGCGCGAAGGTCGGGCCAGGGTGTGGCTCGACCTTCGAGAATCACCTTGCCGTTCCGAATGCCCCTTGCTATGGTGCGCCGCGAACCCCGAAGGAGCCAAGTCCCATGAAACCAAAGACCATTGCAGCCTTACTCTGCTCGCTACCACCTCTGATAACGGCACCCCTCCTCGCTCAGCCGGCCGGTCAAGACCTGGCAGCGAAGATCGAAGCTCTCGAGGCCGGCCAGCAGGAGATTCGCAAAGAACTCGCCGAGATCAAGAAACTGCTTCAGGCCCGCCCCGCGGCAGCGCAGCCCCGGAGACAGGGTACCAACGTCAAGGACGTCGTCTTCGACCTCGCCGACAATCCAGTCAGAGGGGCCTCGACAGCCAAACTGACACTGGTCGAGTTCTCCGACTACCAGTGACCCTACTGCAGCCGTCACGTCCGTGAGACGTACCCGCAGATAGCCAAGGAATACATCGAAACAGGGAAGATCCGTTACGCCATGCTCGATCTGCCGCTCGAACGCATCCACCCGCTGGCCTTCAGGGCTGCCGTCGCCGTGGCTTGCGCAGCCGACCAGGGTCTCTATTGGGAGATGCACGATCGTCTGTTCGCGAACCAGCGCCAGCTCGAACCGTGGAGCGGACACGCCGAGGCCATCGGGCTCGACGTCGCCACGTTCGACGAGTGCATGGAGAGCGGCCGGCACGACGCCGCTATCCGCGCGGACATGAAAGAGGCGGCCAAGGCCGGAATCACGGGAACGCCGGGTTTCCTCCTGGCCATCGCAGACGCGGAGAACCCCTCGAAGGTCACAGGCGTGTCGACCCTGCGTGGCGCGCAGCCATTCAATGTCTTCAAGACCCAGCTCGACCAGGCCCTGCTTGCTCTCGCCAAGACCGCGGCGCGACCGGTTCAAGCCGGGAGCGCGACCCGGTAGTCGCCCTCCCCCGCAAGGGCAAAAGGGAAAGGCCGGAGCCATCGAGACTCCGGCCTCGTTGGGTTCGACTTCAACCCTGACTAGCAGTCGGGGTCATCGCCGTCGACCAGCAATAACCCCACCACGCGCGTGCTAGGGTCTTTCGTCCCATGGTCGACTCCGACGAGAATCCGGGCGCGCGGGCTCTGCGTCTGGCGAAAGCCGCGGGCCGAAAGGCCGGTGTCGACGTCTCGGACGCCAAGCTCCTCCGGGTGCGCAGCTCAGTCCACGTCGAGCTACCGCGAGCCGAGATCGTGGCCCGGGTCGAGGCCTCGGGAGCCGAGCGGTTGGCCGAGCGCCAGGTGCGCATTGCGCGGCTGCTGGACGACCGGGGCGCACCGGTTGCACGACTGGTGCAGCCCGAGTTTCAACCTTACTTCGTGGAGGACGGTGCCGTAACACTCTGGCACCGGCTCGAGCAGGTCGCCGACCCCGACTTCGCGGCACTCGGGCAAGCGGTGGCGGCGCTCCACGAGGCAACCCGGAGTTCGCTCCCGTCCGACCTCCCCTCGTTTGATCCACTCCAGATCATTCACGGCTACCTCGACTGGCCCTCTCCTTGGTCCGGTTCCGACGAGTCCGAAGAGCTGGGTCGCCGCGCCGACGCGCTCGCGCTGGAGTGGGAATCGGCGGCCCGCGACGACCCGTTGGGCCGAGTCGTCGTCCACGGCGACCTCCATCAGGAGAACGCGATCGTGACCGAGCAGGGTTTGATCCTGCTCGACCTCGAAGACGCCGGCAAAGGCCCGGCGAGCTGGGACTTCGCGCCGCTCAAGGTCGGCGTCGAACGCTTCGGCGTGCCACCCGAGGACTACCGGGCGTTCGTCGCCGGCTACGGGTCCGAGCCCGGAGCCTGGGAGGGCCACGGCGTCATGTGCCGGATCTACGAACTGCTGGTCGCCGCCTGGACGATGCGGTGCAGCGCAGGCTCACTCCGAATGGCCGAGGAGGCCTCGGTGCGCGTCGCGACCGTGCTCGATCGAGGTTCAGGACGGTGGACACTGCTATGAGCGCCAGGAGAGGAGATTCTACGAGATTCCGGATAGACTTGCCCCTCGAATCCCATCCGCGCGGCACGAACGCGTAGGGGCTCTGCGTCCTATCGAGACTGCCGCATCCTGAAGAGAGGCTTCCTATGCCACTGTCAGCCCAAGCTTTCCAGCGGCGCTTCATGCACGGCCTGGTGCGGCGCAATCCGGGAGAGACCGAGTTTCATCAAGCGGTGGAGGAGGTCGTCGAATCGCTGACCCCCTTTCTACTCGACAACCCCGAGTACCTGCGCAGCCAGATCCTCGAGCGGATGACCGAGCCCGACCGGATCATCATATTCCGGGTCAGTTGGGAGGACGATCGCGGAAACATCCGGGCCAACCGCGCTTGGCGGGTGCAGTTCAACAACTCCATCGGCCCCTACAAGGGCGGCATGCGGTTTCATCCCGATCTGACCCTGAGCGTGCTCAAATTTCTCGGTTTCGAGCAGGTTTTCAAGAACAGCCTCACCGGCCTTCCCATGGGCGGCGCCAAGGGCGGATCCAACTTCAATCCCAAGGGCAAGAGTGACCGCGAGGTCATGCGCTTCTGTCACTCACTGATGATCGAGCTTCACCGCCACATCGGCGACGACGTCGATATACCGGCGGGCGACATCGGCGTCGGAGCCCGCGAGATCAGCTATATGTTCGGCCAGTACAAACGGCTCGTGAATCGCTTTAGCGGCATCCTGACCGGCAAGGGGCTGGCCTTCGGAGGCAGCCTGATTCGCACCGAGGCCACCGGCTACGGCTGCGTCTACTTCATGCAGAACATGCTGGAGAGGCGTGGCGAAAGCGTCGAGAACAAGGTCTGCTCGGTCTCCGGATCCGGCAACGTCGCTCTGTACGCGATCGAGAAGCTGGTGCAGCTCGGGGCCAAAGTGGTGACCGCATCGGACTCGGGCGGCTTCGTGCACGATCCCGACGGGTTCGACGAGGACAAGCTCCAATGGCTCAAGGAGCTCAAAGAAGTGCGACGCGGCCGCATTCAAGAATACGCCGAGGCCTTTCCCCGCGCCGCCTATCACGCCGGCAAGAGGCCCTGGGGAGTGCCGGTCGATATCGCGTTTCCCTGCGCCACCCAAAACGAGCTCGAAGGCGAGGATGCGGGGCAGCTGTTGGGCAACGGCCTCCTGGCCCTGGCCGAAGGGGCCAACATGCCGAGCACCGCCGAGGCGGTGCGTGCGTTTCGCGACGCTCGCATCCTCTTCGCACCCGGCAAGGCGGCCAACGCCGGCGGAGTCGCCGTATCGGGGCTCGAGCAGAGCCAGAACGCACTGAGGATCTCCTGGTCGCGCGAGGAAGTCGATCGCCGGCTGCAGGAGATCATGAAGAACATCCACGTCCGCTGCGTGAGCCACGGCAAGAAGGATGGCGACACCATAGACTATGTCGACGGTGCGAACATCGCCGGCTTCGTCAAGGTTGCCGATGCCATGGTTGCCTACGGCGTCGTGTGAGGAAGACCAGCCGCCGACCGGCCCATCCGAAGAAGACGCCGCGCTACCAGCTCACATGTCCGAGGTAGGTCCCTTGGGTCTGCGGTCGAGCCTCGGCTGCCATCAACTGCGAGACCAACTCTCTGAGCTCGGCCAGTTCGCCCTCGAGCACCGCGATCTCGCGGCCTTTTTCCGCCATCCGCTCATCCTGTTCGGCCTTCAATCCCTGGATCGCCGTCAGGGCCACCCCGCCGGCATCGAGCAGCGGGATCCCTTGGTCATTGGGGCCCAGGCCGAAGGCCGCATGGAAATCCTCCGCCATCGGTCCCAGGTGGCGGACGTCTTCCTCCTCGGTCTTGTAGCGCCAGTAGGCCATTGGCAGGTCGAGCACCTTGGCGAGCACCTGCCGCGGCTCGACCTGCCGGAAGTCGGTCTTCGACTCCCGACTCGAGAGCTGGATCAGGCTGCCGGTAAGCTCGATGGCGGAAGTCGTGATGCGGATGCTATTGGGCGTTTTGGAAGAGATACTTAGCGGGACTCTGACGGTCGTGGCGTCCAACAATTGGAAACTGCCAGAGTGCGCGAGTATTATCCAGCGCTGCGCAATTCCCACGGATACCGACAACTCGATGCTGGCGATGCCGTTGCCATCCGGATCAGCGATCAGCAAATCGGAAGTTAGCGCAGCGGCACCGATGCCGATCTGCCCATTTGAGTTGATCCGCAAACTGTTCTCGGGCGCCCCATTCTCGATCACGAAGGGATGGGTATTGAATTTGCCCGTTCCATCGCGGTAGGAAACCGCAAAGGCATCTGCCACCGGCTCACCGCCTTCCATCGCCCAGTCCTGCCCATCGGTATCCTCGAGAATGAAGTCCGGGTTGCTCGTCTTGTGGATGACGGCGGGGCCAGTTGTAAACACCGGGCCGTCTGCTTGCGCACTCGTCGCCAGCAGCCAAGCACAAGAAAGAAGAAGAATGGGTCGCATGGGTGATCCTCTTTTCAAATCGCACTAGATCGACGAGCGCGCGGGTGATTGTGGTCGGCTTCGGCGGGCGCCGGCTCCTCAGCCTCGTCATGCTCCCGAGCGTCGAGCTTGACGACCCGGCCGCCTTCGATCCGAAAGACGTCACTCTGGATGCGCGGTCGCGCCGGCCAGCGACCTTCGCGAACCAACCGCCGTCTCATGGCGTCGCGTCTCTCGCGATCCGGCTCCGCTTCCCAGGCCTCGATCTCGGGACTGGTGACGATCTCGCGCAGCTCGTAGGTGTAGGAGCCGTCGGGGAGCGCATAGCCGTCCTCGTCTTGGGCCTGAAACAGGATCGTGCCGCGCCCCTGGGTCCGATAACCGAACCCGGGCCCGGCCACGGTGAGCAGGAACTCGCTGTCGACCTGGATCGAGAACGTGATCCCGGTTTGCTCAAAGGCGGCGGTTGCCGGCTCGAGCGGTTCTTCCGGATCGGTTGGGTCGGCCACAGTGGGCCGATCGGCGATGGCGGCCTGGGCGAGCGTCCAGCCCACGGCCACGACCACCGTGAGCACTCGGATCCCGTTTCTCTGGTTTCGCTTCATCACATCCTCCTTCTGTCGAATTGACCGAGCCCGTAACTCGAGGGAAACTCGGTGCGCAGCTGGAAAGAGCGTCGGCCACCCCTCCGTTGTTTGTTGTCGCGGTTCATACTACCGCTGTCCGAACAGTTGCTTCTTTGGCTCTGAAACCCCAGCCGGAAATCGGACCCGCGGTTTCAGGCCCTCGGCTCCTCTTCGACTTGGCCTAAGACGTCCCAGCTGCCTTTCATCCCGCCGCCGGTCACTTCGCACCGGTGGGGAAAATCCAGGCTGCACTCGCTGATCGGTTTGCGCAGCTCGGGGTCCATCAGCTCATGGATGTCGAGCTGCATCTCCTCCCTCGAGTAGGCCGCCAGGTCGAGGATTCCGGTGTCCATCCGGATCGCGTCCTCGGGGCAGACCTCGACACAGTACCCGCAGTAGACGCAGATCCCCAGGTCGATGTCGAAGCGGATCGGGTACTTCTCGACGTTGGGGTCGGGATGCTCCCCGGCCACGATGGTGATGCACTTGGCCGGGCAGACGGTCTCACAGAGCATGCACGCCACGCAGCGGGGGGTGTCGTCCTCGCGCACGGTGAGCCGGTGGCGGCTTCGGAATCGAGACATGAGGGGCCTGAGCTCTTCGGGGTACTGGATGGTGACACCGGCGCGTAGGTGCCGGAGGCGGCCGAAGCGGTGGGCGATGTGGAGAAAGAGATTTCGGAAGAAATGGCCGAAGGTGATCTTGAGGCCGCAGAGAATCTGGGGAAGGTAGAGCTTTTCCCAAAAGGTCAGCTCCGGCCTGCGGACGACCTTGACGGTGTGACGACCGCCCCCCTCACCCTCGTTCCCTCTCCCACCCTCCGGGGGGAGAGGGACGCCGCCGCCCAGCCCTCGCTTCGTGGAGACCACTAGGAGGTCCCCCCGAAGAGAACCAGCACGACCGCTGTGACCACGACGTTGACCACCGCGATCGGGAACAGCCCCTTCCAACCGAGGTTCATGAGCTGGTCGTAGCGGAAGCGCGGCACGGTCCAGCGCAGCTGCATGAACACGAAGCAGAAGATCAGGACCTTGATCGAGAAGCTCGCGAACCCGAGCAGGGCGTAGACCCAGTTGAAGACCAGGAGCTCCCCTCCCCAGGGGAAATGGAAGCCGTCCGGCATGAGGAAGGGCACCTGCCAGCCGCCGAAGAAGAGCGTCGTCGTAAGGCTCGCCACCACGATGGTTTCCAGGAAGTCGGTGAGGAAGAACATCCCGAATTTCATCCCGCTGTACTCGACGAAGTACCCGATAATCTCCGACTCGGCTTCCGGCAGGTCGAAGGGGAGCCTCTTGGTTACGGCCAGGGCCGCGGTCACGAAGACGAGAAAGGCGACCGGCTGGGTGACGATGCCCCACATCGGGATCCAACCGCCGATCAAGTGCCCCTGGGCCCGCACCATCTCACCCAGGTTCATGGTCCCGTACACCATGATCACGCCGACGATGGAGACGCCCAGGGCGATCTCATAGGAGATCATCTGCGCGGTGGCCCTCAAGCCCCCCATGATGGCGTAGTTGTTGCGCGAGGCGAAGCCGGCGAGGATCACGCCATAGACCCCCAGGGAGAGCATGGCAAAGACGTAGAGGAGCGCCGCGTCGAGGTCGGCGACCTGGAGCACGATGACCCGATCCCCGAGGATGAGACGGTCCCCAAAGGGAATCGCGGCGAACGTCACCAGAGCGAAGAAAACCGAGAAGAAGGGGGCCAGGGCATGGAGAGTCTTGTCTGCGCCGGTCGGGACGATGTCCTCCTTGGTGAACATCTTGATCACATCGGCCAGGCCGTGGAAGAGTCCCAGCATTCGAAAGCCGAAGATGCTGGCGCGGTTGGCCCCGATCCGATCCTGGATGAGGGCCGACTGCTTGCGCTCCATCCAGGTATGAAACCCTGCCAGGTTCAAGACCAGAAAGAAGACGAACGCCGCCAGAACGAACTTGATGACCAGGACTTCGATCATGGCTCGGCCGCCCCTGCCGCGGGCGCTGTTTCCTGTTTCGGCGTCGCCACGTCAGCCCCTTGCGCACCGATCGATTCGTAGCTCTGTCCCGCGAAAGGCGCCAAGGCCTCGGCAAGCCCCTGGAAGATCTCCCGCGGCTCACGCCAATCGAGCGCCAGACCCAACCGCCCGGCCAATTCCAGGAGAATGCGCCAGTCCTCACGGCAGTCGCCGAGCGGAGGAAAGGCCCGGCCGATGCGCTGGAGGCGGCCGTGACAGTTGACGAAGGTCCCGTCTTTCTCGACGTAGGCCGCACTGGGCAGGACCCAATGGGCAAGGGGCACGGTCCGATTCTCGTTGGTGCCCGAGAAGACGAAGAGACCCACTCGTTCCGAGAGCTCTCGGACTCTCTCTTCCCCGAAGAGCTGCACCAGGTCGTGCCCGAAGACCCACAGGGCGCCGAGATTCCCAGCCAGGGCCTCGTCCATGATCTGCCCGGCGTCGGGGGCTTCCGGGCCGGCCAGGCCCAGCAACGTTGCCCCCCGGGTGTTGGGATTCTTGTCCGCTTTGACCAGGAAGTCGTCAGAGGACCCGGGCTTGTCCGGAACCGAGGCGCTGACTCGGGCGCCGAGCGATTCCTGAAAAATCTCTCGGATCAGGAAAAGCTCCTCGTTGGTGAGCTGGGCCGAGGCGATCACACCGATCCGGGAGCCGGTCCCGTTTCCGCCACGCTTGTAGCGGTCGACGCCTCTGCCGACCGTCTCTTCCTCCGCCAGGGCGGTCGAGATCGCCGTCAGGGCCTCCTCCCAGGTTGCCTCTCCCGACGGCCCGCGTACCTTCTCGAGCCGTCCTTGATCCAGCCAGCCAAAGCCGTAGCGCCCCTCGTCGCACAACCACCATTGGTTGACATCCCGGTTGTAGCGGGGCTTGATGCGCGCGACCCGAGCCCCGTCGTTGAGATTGGGCCTGTCGAGCACGAAGTGCAACTCCATGTTGCACCCCTGGCTGCAACCGTTGCAGACCGTGGGGGCGCTCGAGAGGTACCAAACCCTGGCCTTGAAACGGAAATCGATCTCGGTCAGAGCTCCCACGGGACAGATGTCCACCACGTTGGCCGAGTAGGGATTGTCGAGTACCTCGCCGGGGTAGATCCCCAGTTCGGCCCGATCCCCGCGGTTGAAGATGCCAAACTCGCCGGTCTCGGTGATCTCGTCCGTGAAGCGCACGCACCGGGAGCAGAGGATGCAGCGCTCCTGGTCCAACATCACATGGGGGCCGAGCTTCACGGCCTTTCGCTTCTTGACCTTGTGCTCCCTGAACCGCGGGTCATAGAGCCCGAAGTTCATGTAGAAGTCCTGCAGGTCGCACTCACCGGATTGGTCGCAGACCGGGCAGTCGAGCGGGTGGTTGGCGAGCAGGAACTCGAGTACCGCGCGCCGCCCGTCCTCGGCCTTGTCGCTTTTGGTGTTCACGACCATCCCCTCGGTGACCGGCGCGTTGCAGGCGATCTGCAGCTTGGGGGAGCCCTCCACGTCCACGAGGCAGATGCGGCAGTTGCCCGCGATGGAGAGGCCGGGGTGATAGCAGTAGCGCGGAATATAGATCCCGAGTTTTTCTGCGGCCTGGATGACCGTGGTCCCCGCGGGAACACTCGCCTCGCGGCCGTCGATGACCAGGCTAAGCACGTGTTTAGATCTCCCCCCTCTCCCTCGATCCCTCTCCCACCCTCGAGGTGGGAGAGGGACGCCCCCAACCCTCTTCCCGCCGATCGCTGGATGGGTGTCCACTCCGGGACTCCTGCACGGCACGCCCAGTTCGCCCCGATCCAATAAATTCCTCGAACTCGTCCCGGAATTTCGTGATGTAGGACTGGACCGGCCAGGCCGCCGCGTCCGCGAAGACGCAGATCGTGTTGCCCTCCATGTCACCCGCGATCGCCAGGAGGTCGTCCAGGTCCTGGAGTCGTCCGCGCCCGTCGATAATGCGGCGCACGATACGATGAACCCAGCCCGTACCCTCACGACATGGTGAGCACTGTCCGCAGGATTCGTCGGCGAAGAAGCGCGCCGCGGACTCGAGCACCTCGACCATGCAGGTGGTCTCGTCCATCACGATCACGCCACCGGACCCGGCCATGCTGCCCGCGGCCGTGAGGGAGTCGAAGTCCATGGCCACGTCGATCTCGCCGGCGGTGAGAATCTTGGCCGAGATACCGCCGGGGATGACCGCCTTGAGCTCGTTGCCGTTGCGGATACCTCCGGCACCCTCGATCAGTTCCCGCAGGGTCACCCCGACCGACGCCTCGTAGACGCCGGGCCGGACCACGTGCCCGCACACGCAGAAGAGCCGCGTGCCGCCCTGGCTCTCCGTGCCGAGCTCGGCAAAGCGCTCGGCTCCTTGGTTCAGAATAAACGGGACACACACCAGGGTTTCGACATTGTTGACGATCGTCGGGCACCCGAAGAGACCGGAGATGGCCGGAAACGGGGGCTTGAGCCTGGGAAAGCCCTTCCCGCCCTCGAGCGAGGTGAGCAGCGCGGTCTCCTCGCCGCAGATGTAGGCCCCCGCGCCACGGTGGATGACCACGTCCAGGTCGAAGCCGGTCCCCTGGATGTTCTTGCCGAGCCAACCTTGGGCTTGGGCCTCGTCGATGGCGCGCTGCAGGCGCTGGGCCGACCGGAAGTACTCGCCGCGAATGTAGACGTAGGCCTTATGACTGCCGATGGCATAGGCCGCGATGATCATGCCTTCGAGGAGAGCGTGTGGATCCCGCTCCATGATGTAGCGGTCCTTGAAGGTCCCGGGCTCGCCCTCGTCGGCGTTGACCACCAGGTACTTCGGTTTGCTGGTTTCCTTGGGAACGAACGCCCACTTCCTGCCGGTCGGGAAACCCGCGCCGCCCAGACCGCGCAGGTTGGCACTCAGGACCTCGTCGATTACCTGTTCCGGGGTCATCGAGGTGAGAGCCTTCTTGGCCGCGACGTACCCGTCGTCGGCCAGGTAGCCATCGATCCAGGTCCCGTCCGGATCCTTGAAGCGCCTGGAGAGCACCGGCCCGTCCGTGGAGATATAGGGCTCGGGCTCAGGGGCCGATTCCGGGCTACCGGGCTCCGTGAGCGCGTCCCGGATGACCGCGTCGAGGGTCCCACCCTCGAGCGAGCCTCCTTCGAGCGGGCCCCCTTCTAGCGGTCCCCCTTCGAGCGGTCCAATAAAGCGTTGGTCGAGCTGGGCCATGGGTGACATTTCGCAGGCGCAAAGACACTCCACCTCCGTGAGGGTGACCTCCTGACCCGGCGTGGTCTCGCCGGGACGGATCTTCAATCTCTCCTCGATCCGCTCGAGAACCTTGCCGGCGCCGCGCAACATGCACGGCAGACTCGTACAGAGGCGAAGCTCGCGCCGGCCCACGGGTCGGGTGTGGAACATGTTGTAGAAAGACACGGCTTCGCGCACCTGGGAACGGGCCACGCCCAGGATGCGTCCCACCCAGGCCTCCGCCTCCCGGGAGACGTAACCCCGATTCTCCTGGACCAGCCACAGGAGAGGCAGCATGGCTGCCTTCGGGTGCTCGTAGCGTTCGAGGATCTCGCCGGCTTCGCCTTCGAGGTCTGAAAGCTTCACCGGTCGAGCTCCCCACCGATCATGTTGACCGACCCGAAGGTGGGGACGATGTCGGCCATCATGTCCCCGGTGATGAGTTTGGAAAGCGCCGACATGATGGCGAAGCAGGGCGGGCGGACCCGCACGCGGTATGGGTTCCCAGCTCCGTCACTCACGACGTAGAACCCCAGCTCCCCGTTGGCCCCTTCCACCGGGAAGTAGACCTCCCCCTGCGGCGGTCGCACGCCATGGCCGAGCATGACCAGCTTGAATTGCTGCATGAGCCCTTCGATGTTGCCGTAGGCGTCCTCCTTGGGAGGCAGGGAGACGCGCTTCTCGTCCGCGGCAATGGACGGATGCTGGGCGCGACCGGCGCCCTCGAGGGTTGGACCGACGACGGCGCAACCGCCCGCGATGGCAGCGATGTTCCCCTCCTTGGCGAGGTCTACCATCTCCGCGGCCGGAATCGGGCGGCCGGTCTCGGGGTTGACCAGGACCGAGCCGGGCGGTATGTCGCGCAGGGCGGCCTCCACGATGCGCATGGATTGCTCCATCTCTTCCATGCGCACGAGATAACGATCCATGTTGTCGCCTCGGCTGCCCACCGGCACGTCGAAGGGCAGTCGGTCGTAGACGGCGTACGGGCAGTCCTTGCGGACGTCGTAGTCGGCGCCGGTGGAGCGCAGAAAGGGGCCGGTGATCCCATAGGAGATAGCGTCCTCCGCGGAGATCACGCCGGTCCCGTTCATCCGGTCCACGAAGATCCGATTACGCGTCAGCAGCGCATCCGACTCGGCGAGAACCTTTCGGGTCTCCTCGAAGGCCTTGCGGCAGGCTTGCGCGAAATCCTCGGGGAGGTCGGCCTTCACCCCGCCCACGCGGCAATAGGTGACTGTCAGCCGCGCCCCGGTCACCATCTCCACCAGCTCCCAGAGGTACTCCCGGGCCTTGATCATGTAGAGAAAAACGGTGAAGGCTCCCAACTCCATGGCGGTCGCCCCGACGCAGGTAAGGTGGTCCGTGACCCGGGAAATCTCCGAGAGGATGACCCTGACGTAGTGGCAGCGCTCCGGCACCGAGATTCCGAGGAGCTTCTCCACCGCCATGCAGTAGCCCATGTTGTTGATCAGCGGGGAGACGTAGTTGAGCCGGTCGGCGTAGGGGATGACGCCGTTGTAGTCGACGACTTCCGCCATCTTCTCGAAGCCGCGGTGGAGGTAGCCGATCTCCACATCGGCCTCTTGGATCCTCTCTCCGTCGAGCCTGGCCACGATCCGGATGATGCCGTGCATCGCCGGATGCGCGGGGCCGATGTTGAGCATCATGTCCCGGGTCTCGAGATCCGCCCCCGGAACGCTCTTCGCCGAAGGGTTTGACTGAGGCGTCATGACTCGGGCTCTTCGGAATCGACTAGTTGTCCGGCCCGATCAGGGGCTGACGCTTCTTGACGGGATAGTCCTTGCGCAGCGGGTGGCCTTCGAATTCTTCGTACATGAGGATGCGCCTCAGGTCCGGATGTCCCCGAAAGGCGATCCCGAACATGTCCCAGACCTCGCGCTCGAGCCAGTCGGCTCCAGCCCACAGGTCGGTCAGCGAATCCACCTCGGCCGGTTTCTCTTCCGCGGTCTCTTCCACGGGAACCACCAGCCGCAGGCGATGCTTGTGGGCGGTCGAGAAGAAGTGGTAAACGACCGTGAAGCGCGTCCCCTCCGGAGGCCCAGGCCAGGGGTCTTCATCCGGAATCTGGGAAGAGGGTCTCACCGCCACCCCGGAGGAAGCGAAGAAAGCGGGAGCGGGCGCCTTGTCGAAAGCGGAGTAGTCCACGGCGGTCAGGTCCATGAGGAAGTTCATCTCGAAGGCAGGGTCTTGCTTGAGAAACCGAGCCACCTCGAGCAGAGACTCCGGTCGCAGAACCAGGGTGGCGTCGCCCCGGTAGGTGTGGGAAGCCGACACCGCCTCGGGGAAACGGTCCGTGACGGACGAGATCAAGGAGGACGTGTTCATGCCTCCAAGCCCTCTTTTGGAAGTTCTGGCTCGAGACCGTTTTTCTGAGATTCCGGGTCGAGTTCGGGCGGGCGGCTCGCGGGCTCCGGCCGCTTGCCGGCCGTGTGCTCTTCCTGGATCCTGTTCTGGAGCTTGATCAGGCCGTCGAGCACCATCTCCGGCCGCGGCGGGCATCCCGGTATGTAGACATCCACCGGCATGATCGTGTCGATACCCATCACGGTCGCGTAGTTGTCGTAGAAACCGCCCGTGCACGTGCAGACACCGAAGGCGACCACCCACTTGGGGTCGGCCATCTGGTCATGGATACGTTTCAGGACCGGCGCCAACTTGTGACTGATCGTGCCCACGACGAAAAGCACGTCGGCCTGACGCGGAGAGAATCTGGGCAGGCCCGCTCCGAACCGGTCCACGTCGTAGTGAGAACAGGCCGTTGCCATGTACTCCATCCCGCAGCACGCAGTGATGAAGGGATACTGGAAGATCGAGAACTTCCGGGCCCAGCCAATGGCCTCATCGAGTCGGCTGGTTAGGAATGACGGTTCGTTCGGCATATCACCTCCACGCTTATCACGTCCACTCCAGGGCGCCGTTGTCCCAGGCGTAGACGAAGCCCACCATCAGGATCCCCAGAAAGACCCCCATCTCGACCAGGCCCAACACCCCCAGCGTGCGGTAGACGACGGCCCATGGATAGAGGAAGACGAGCTCGACGTCGAACAGGATGAACAGGATCGCGACCAGATAGAACTTGATCGCCATCCTACCCATCGGGAGAGAGATGGGATCTTCGCCGCACTCGAAGGGCGCGAGCTTGACGGACGTCGGATTCTTCTTTCCCAGCGTGGAGGCCAGCCACACCATCGCGCCCGCAATCGCTCCCGCCAGGGCGAAGCTGACCGCAATCCCAACGTATTCGTTCATCCCTCGATACCTCGTCGACAATCTACATCATTG
>Ga0209980_10001222_pt1 | contig 14166 bp, 11 predicted proteins | sample CR02metaG_FD_183611 | JGI IMG/M metagenome (GOLD analysis project Ga0209980, IMG submission 183611) | Deep subsurface microbial communities from Mariana Trench to uncover new lineages of life (NeLLi) - CR02 metaG (SPAdes) (version 2) | ecosystem: Environmental > Aquatic > Marine > Ocean trench... | reverse complement strand
GCAACAGATATCTTGAGAATGGTGCTCTGGGCGAGACTCGAACTCGCACGGCTTACGCCACTGCCCCCTCAAGACAGCGTGTCTACCAATTCCACCACCAGAGCCGCGTGATCGTCTTAAAGCTTATCTGTTATTGCTCGCTGGCATCTTCGACGGGTTCGTCGAACTCGAGAGACGGCATCTCGCTATCATCTGCCGCCGGACCGGAACCCTCGAGACCGGGCAACTCTGGAAATTCCCCGACGTCAGACAATTCTCCGACCCCGGAGGAACCGTCGGTTCCCGTCAACTCGGGCTCCAGCGGCGCCTCTATTGCCGCTGCGTCCTCCAGGAGACTTGCGGGACCGGTCGAGCGCTGGCTGCTCATATAAGCGAGTGTCAGGCTGCTGGCAAAGAATACAGTCGCCAGGACGGCCGTCGCTCTGGAAAAAAAGTTCGATGAGCCACGGGCGCCAAAAACAGTACCGGACGCACCGGCGCCGAACGCGGCGCCTGCATCAGCGCCTTTGCCGCGCTGCAGGAGCACCAGAACGATTATCAACACAGCCACAAGTGTATGGCCTATGAGCACCACAGATTGCATTGTGTCCATCATTACCTCAAACGAGCGATGCCGCAGCTGCAGCGATCGCCAGAAAGTCGGCTACCTTCAGTGAAGCGCCACCGATCAATCCCCCGTCAATATCAGGCATTGTAAAGAGTCCGACGGCATTGTCCCCTTTTACGCTGCCGCCATACAGTATTTGAATGGCCGAGGCCATTTTTTCGCTTCTAGACGCCAGCGCCGCACGAATGTGGCTATGCACGTCCTGAGCCTGCTCCGGGCTTGCGGTTCGCCCTGTGCCGATTGCCCAGACCGGTTCATAGGCAATAACCGCCGTCTCGAACGACTCGGCACCGGCTGCATCCAGGACGGCATTCAGCTGTGCGTCGATGACCGCCGCCGTCTGCTCAGCTTCTCGCTCTTCCAGGCTCTCGCCGACACACAAGATCGGCTTCAGGCCCTCCGAGAGGACTGCCATGAACTTGGCGGCGACGATCTCGCTCGATTCCCCCATCATCGCACGCCGTTCGGAGTGGCCGACGATGACGTACTCGCAGCCGATCTCCCTGAGCATGCCCGCTGACACCTCACCGGTATAAGCACCAGACTCGTGTTGAGAGACATTCTGGGCGCCGAGAGACAATGCCGTCCCGGCAAGCTTCTGCGCCAGCTCTCCCAGATACGGATACGGTGGGCAAATCAGCAAATGAACGGCATCTGACTGCGGCATGCCGGCCAGGATGCCGTCTGTCAGCTCGGCACTGGCGGCCGCACTGCCATTCATTTTCCAGTTGCCAGCGACCAGGAAATCGCGCATTGCTCACCCGTTTATCTGTTGATCTAAAAGGCGCGCAAGGATACCGGTGCATCCCCTGCAAATCAACGCGGTTCAGCAATTACTCCATCAATATCACCTTGACTCAGTACCAGCTGCTTCGGCAACGACGGCGGCAAGCCTTTCGGCAAGAAGCAATACCTGGCTTTCGTCTTCTCCCTCGACCATGACGCGAATCACCGGCTCGGTACCGGATGCACGCAATACAACACGTCCGGAATCAGCCAACTCGTCTTCGACCTGGCTGATGGCCTCCTGAATCTTGCTCGATTTGGATGGATCCAGGCTTTTTTCCGTGCGCACGTTTAGCATTGTCTGCGGGTATTTCGCCATGCCGTCGGATAGCTTTGACAAGGTCTTGCCCGTTCTTTTCATCACGGCGAGCACCTGCAACGCGGCGATCAGTCCGTCGCCCGTCGTCGTGCGGTCGAGACAGATGACATGCCCTGATGTTTCTCCGCCAATGATGCCGCCTGTCTCACAAAGTGTTTCCAGAACATAACGGTCTCCGACACGAGCCCGGCGAAACTCGATGTCGTGCTTGTCGAGGGCGCGCTCGAGGCCGAGATTGCTCATAACCGTTCCAACCACGGGACCTTTTAATTGTCCTTCCCTTTGCCGGGCCGTTGCAAGAATATAAAGTAGCTGATCGCCGTCGACGGTTTGGCCGAGTTCGTCGACCATCACGACGCGATCACCATCCCCGTCCAGTGCGATGCCGGCATCGGCCCGGACTGCCGGGACGGTCAGTTGCAATAACTCCGGGTGAGTCGAGCCGCAACCATCATTGATATTGCGCCCATTCGGCGAGCAGCCAATCGGAATAACCTCCGCACCAAGCTCTGCCAGCGTCCTGGGCCCGACTTTATAACCGGCGCCATTGGCACCGTCGAAGACGACCTTGACGTCATCCAGATTCAGATCATCGGGAAATGTCGAAGCACAAAAGTCCTGATAGCGTATTCGCGCAGTGTCAATTCGTTTGGCGCTTCCCAAGGACTCCGATTCCAGTGTAATGGCAGGTTGACTGAGAAAGCGCTCGATCTCGAGTTCCACTTCATCCGACAGTTTCGCCCCGGCACCGTCAAAAAACTTGATGCCATTATCCTGATAACGGTTGTGTGACGCGCTGATCACAACGCCGAGACTTGCTTCAAAACACTGGGTCAGGTAGGCGATTCCCGGTGTCGGCAATGGCCCGAGCAACAGGACATCGGCACCCGCAGCCACGAATCCCGCTTCAAGTGCCGACTCAAACATGTACCCGGAAAGCCTCGTGTCTTTGCCAATCAGGACGGTGCCACCGGTTGGTACGAGTACCTGTGCGGCAGCACTTGCCAGGCGAAGTGCAAAATCGGCGCTCATCGGGTCTTTGCCGACCGCACCCCGAACTCCATCCGTGCCAAAGAATCTCTTGCTCATTGGTTCTTTCCTGACTGCATCACTGCATACGCAATCTTCAGCGCATCAACTGTCGGTTCAACGTCATGAGTGCGCACAATATTTGCGCCCCGCTCCACGGCCAATACGGCCGCAGCAATTCCTGGCGAAAGCCGATCCTCTGCACCCTTGCCAGTCAGATACCCAAGTGTACTCTTGCGCGACAAGCCAACCAGCAACGGCATCTCAAGTTTTTGAAATCGTTCCAACCTGGCCAGCAGACGTACATTGTGCTCGTGCGTCTTGCCAAATCCAAATCCCGGGTCAATAACGATTCTATCGGGCTCGATCCCAGCGTTTCGACATGCGGCCAAGCGGTGTGAAAGGAATTCCAGAATATCGCCGGGAATATCCTTGTAATCGGGCTGGTGCTGCATTGTACCGGGCTCTCCCTGCATGTGCACAAGGCATACGGCGGTACCGAGCTGCAAGGCGGCTTCGATCGCGCCTTCCTGCCGCAGCGCATAGATATCGTTGATCATCGATGCGCCTGCTGCAACGGCGGCGCGCATTACAGCCGGCCTGCTGGTGTCGATCGAGATCGAGACGTCACTGCAGCCGGAGATCGATTCAATGACGGGGATGACGCGGTCAAGCTCTTCGCCCTCGGAGATCCTCTCGGCGCCCGGCCTTGTGGATTCGCCGCCGACATCGATTATTACGGCGCCCGCCGCCTGCATCCGTTCTGCCTGGCGTGTTGCGTCATCAACTTGCAGAAATCTGCCGCCATCCGAGAAGGAATCAGGCGTGATATTCAACACGCCCATCACCTGCGGGCGATCGAGATTGAGTGTCCGGGGGCCGAGGCGCAATTGCATTACATTATTCGCCCGTCAGGATGCAATCCGCCTGAGGCCTGATTAGCATTATTACGATCGTTGCGGATTGATCACGACCATCCATGGTCGTGACTTTCGCTTCGCAAAAGCATCGTACCGATGTCCAAGTTTAGTTGTAAGTTCGGCATCCCGCCTCACTAACAGCTCCGGCCTTCGCCTTCCATGGCTTCGGCGTTCGGTGGGCCGATGCGACGCATTGGGCTTTCCACCTCACCCCGGCGAATTCGTGATCTTCAGTGGTTTGGTCGAATTGGCCATGATCGCCGGTCCCGGCGGACGATATTTAGTGTTCGCTGGCCGGACCGCCGATCACACCGGTCGATTCTGCCTCGTCGTCCTGTTTGACGCCGGTGGTTGCCGAATTGTCAGAGTCATCCCAGTCTTCCGGTGGCCGTGGTTCGCGATCTTCCATGATGTCTTTAACCTGCACATCGTTGAGCGTCTCGTACTTCATCAATGCCTTGGCCATGATGTGAAGCTTGTCTTCATGTTCCTTCAGGATCGACTTCGCCCGCTCGTAATTGCGGTCGACGATGCCTCTGACTGCCTCGTCGATCTTATGCGCCGTGACATCCGATACCTGTTTGTGCTGCGTCACCGAACGGCCGAGGAAAACTTCGCCGTCGTCCTCACTATAAGTAAGCGGTCCGAGCTTTTCGCTAAGCCCCCACTTGGTAACCATGTTGCGCGCTATCTCGGTCGCCCGCTCGATATCGTTCGCAGCACCGGTCGTGACGCGTTCCGGACCGTTCACCATTTCTTCGGCCAGTCTGCCGCCAAAAAGGGTAGAGATCGTGCTCTCGAGTTGCTCTTTCGAGGTGCTGTACCTGTCCTCTTCCGGCAAATACATCGTAATACCGAGCGCCCTCCCGCGCGGAATGATTGTCACCTTATAAACAGGGTCATGATCGGGCACACAGAAGCCGACAATGGCATGTCCGGCCTCGTGATAGGCCGTGTTGAGCTTCTCCTTTTCGCTCATGACCAGGGAACGCCGTTCCGCTCCCATCATGATTTTGTCTTTGGCCTCTTCGAACTCGCCCATGCTTACCACGCGCTTGTTCGAGCGCGCCGCAAGCAATGCTGCTTCGTTGACCAGGTTGGCAAGATCCGCACCGGAGAATCCGGGCGTGCCACGTGCGATCACACTTGGGCGAACATTGTCGTCAAGCGGCACCTTGCGCATGTGTACTTTCAGGATCAGTTCCCTGCCCCGGATATCGGGCAATGGCACGACGACCTGTCTGTCAAACCGCCCGGGTCGCAATAACGCCGGATCGAGAACGTCCGGCCTGTTCGTGGCGGCGATTACAATAACGCCCTCGTTGCCTTCGAATCCATCCATCTCGACCAGCATCTGGTTAAGCGTCTGCTCGCGCTCGTCGTGCCCGCCGCCAAGACCGGCACCACGATGCCGTCCAACGGCATCAAGCTCGTCAATGAAAATTATGCATGGCGCCTGCTTCTTGGCCTGCTCAAACATGTCCCGGACACGAGACGCGCCGACGCCAACAAACATCTCTACGAAGTCCGAACCGGAAATGGTGAAGAACGGCACCTTCGCTTCGCCCGCTATAGCCCTGGCCAGCAATGTCTTGCCGGTGCCCGGCGCACCGACCAGTAGCACGCCTTTGGGAATCCTGCCACCCAGACGCTGGAACTTGCTCGGGTCCTTGAGGAAATCGACGATCTCGACAAGTTCCGCCTTTGCTTCATCGATGCCGGCCACGTCGGCGAAGGAAACGCCGACCTGGTCCTCGCCAAGCAGGCGCGCCTTGCTCTTGCCGAACGACATAGCGCCGCGACCGCCGGCGCCGCCCTGCATCTGACGCATGAAGTAGATCCAGACGCCGATCAACAGGAGTATCGGAAATGAGCTGATCAGGAGCTGGCCGATAAGGCTCTGCGACTTCGGTTCCTGCGCCGTGAACTGGACGTCGTTGTCCTCAAGCAGACCGATGAGCGTGTTGTTGTCGGTCTCCGGACTGATCGTGTAATAAGCAAGCGGCTGACGACTCCCGTAGCGTATACGCTGGTCCTCAAATTCAACGCGCTGCACGTGCCCGCTACGAACCTGCCTCAGGAATTCGGAGTAATCCGCCTTCTCCGGTGCCGAGCCACTGACACCGCTCAAGCCCTGCACGACAGACAGAAGCACCACGATGATGACGATGAAGACAAGGATGTTTTTGGTTAAGTCGTTCACAATTGCTGTATGTTTTCCGTTGGCAAATTAGACTGCGTCTAATGATCAGACCCTACTATAGTCGATAGTTTCTCGCTACCAAGTAAACCTCACTGCTACCGGGCCTGGAAGCCTTGGGTTTCATCACTTTCACACGTTCAAATGTTTTCCTGGTCTCGGTGACAAATGCGTCCGTACCCTGGCCCTGAAACAGTTTACAAACAAAATTGCCCCTGCGTCTGAGAACTTTCTTGGCAAGATCCAGCGCCAGCTCGGCAAGATGCATGGATCTCGGCTGATCGAGCGCTTTGTTGCCGCTTATATTGGGCGCCATATCGCTCAATACAAGATCCACCGGCGAATTTTCGAGGATGCTGAGAAGTAATCGAAGCGTGTCGTCCTCTGTGAAATCACCCTGAATCTGCTCAACCGACGGCAAGGCGTCCATCGGCAGAATGTCCAATGCAATAATCCGGCAACGTCCCTTCAGCTTCCGGGTGACGTATTGACTCCAGCTGCCCGGCGCTGCGCCAAGATCGACGCAGGTCATGTCCGGCTTCAGTAGCTGTTCTTTTTGTATGATTTGTTCGAGCTTGTAAACGGCCCGGGAACGCCAGCCGTCCCGCCGTGCTTGCAGTACATACGGGTCCCGTTCCTGGCGATCTCTCCATGTTCCGCCGCCCCTTCGCGGTTCGTTCATCTGTCTTGGTCTCGTCTGAGAGTATGCATCGCTACGGACATCTGGCTGTTGCTGGTCCAACAAGGTTATATTGATGGACTCAGAGTTACCCGGATGATCCAGGACCAGGCGCAGTCCACGGGGAATGGCATGTCCTTTTCAAGGACTGCAACGCGGTATTGGATCATCTGGATAACTCTCTTCGGACGACTGCTTCACGGCTCGCTGAACCTGTCAATATAGCCTTGTTGGACCACTGGACCCCCCATCCATGAACTTGTCGGAATCTCAGAAGAAGTATTTACGCGGACTGGGTCATCAATTAAAGCCGGTAATTACAGTGGGAGATACCGGATTGTCCGGATCCGTTCTACGGGAATTTGATTCGACGATTTCACATCATGAACTGATCAAAGTCCGGTTTCGGGTAGCGGACAGGGAAAGCCGCAGTGCAATGATCGATGAACTGTGCCGGCAGGGATCCGGAAACCTCATTCAGCGAATTGGCAACGTTGCCTTGATCTACCGCCCCGACTCGGACGAACAGCGCATCCGGCTCCCATAATTGGCTCGCACCGCAAGAAAATTTACTTCGGCTACTCGTAGCGAACCTCGATGACTTCGTAATGTTTTTCGCCGCCTGGCGCTGAAAAACTGAATTCATCACCTTCGTTTTTGCCGATCAACGCTCGTGCTATCGGGGATGAAAACGAGATGAGTCCAATCTTGATGTCCGCCTCGTCTTCGCCCACGATCTTGTAGACGATTTCTTTGCCGGTCTGCTCGTCAAGCAATTGTACCGTGGATCCAAAAACAACTCTTCCCTTCGCATCGATCGTCGTCACGTCAATGACTTGCGTGTTGGAAAGCTTGCCCTCGATATCCTTGATACGCCACTCGATAAAACCCTGCTGTTCCTTGGCAGCGTGATACTCCGCATTTTCCTTCAGATCGCCGTGCGCGCGTGCTTCGGCAATCGCCTTGATTACTGCCGGCCGGTCTTCCGACTTCAGTTTCTTGAGTTCGTCGCGCAGCAGCTCGGCACCACGAACGGTCATCGGCACCTTGCTCAAGCGGCGACTTCCCTGTGCAGGTCCTGCAGGCAATTGATGTCGCTGTCATCAAGATGCTGGAGTGCTTCGCAGGTCGCAACGGCGGCGCCGAGAGTCGTGTAGTACGTTACTTTCTTGCGGACCGCTGCGGCCCTGATTGACAGAGATTCCTGGATCGCCTGCTTGCCTTCGGTTGTATTGACTATGAGCGAAATCTCGCCATTCTTGATCATGTCCACGATATGCGGCCTGCCTTCGCGCACTTTGTTGGCTCGGCGGCATGATACACCGGCAGCCGTCAGCGCCTTTGCCGTGCCATGAGTCGCTATGATGTCGAAGCCCCTGTCGACCAAAATCTTTGCAAGCCCAACCGCTGCATCTTTGTCACAATCCCGAACGCTGAGCAGCGCCGCGCCCTGCCGCGGCAAGACGACGCCGGACGCCAGCTGCGCCTTCGCATATGCCTCGCCGAAAGAACGGCCGATCCCCATTACCTCGCCCGTCGACTTCATTTCGGGCCCAAGAATGGGATCGGCACCGGTGAATCTTTCGAAGGGGAATACCGACTCTTTCACCGAGTAATAGGGGGGCACTCGCTGGTCTACATAGCCCTGCGCTTCAAGCGATTCACCGATCATCACACGCGAGGCAATTTTCGCCAGTGGAACGCCGGTCGATTTTGAGACAAAGGGTATTGTCCGTGATGCGCGGGGATTGACTTCCAACAGGTAAACGATGTCGTTTTGAATGGCGAATTGGGTGTTCATTAGCCCGATTACGTTCAGGCCTTTGGCGAGTTTGATGACCTGCTCCGTGAGCGTCTCCTGCATTTCAGCATCGAGGCTAATCGGCGGCAGTGAACAGCCGGAATCTCCGGAGTGCACGCCAGCCTGTTCGATATGCTCCATGATTCCGCCAATAAGTACCCTTTCGCCATCGCAAACGGCGTCGACATCGACCTCGATCGCCAGATCAAGGAACCTGTCGAGCAGAACCGGACTGTCATTCGATACGTCGATAGCTGCGTCCATATACATGGCGAGATCCTCTTCGTTGTGCACGACCTCCATCGCGCGACCGCCCAACACGTATGAGGGCCTGACGATCAGTGGATAGCCGACGTCGTCAGCCATCGCCAGGGCCTCGTCCCGGTTTCGGGCAGTACGATTTGGCGGCTGGCGCAGCCCCAGATCGTCAACCAGCTTCTGGAAACGTTCGCGGTCCTCGGCGAGATCGATCGAATCAGGCGACGTACCAATTATCGGCGCACCCGCTGCCTCGAGGGCTCGCGCCAGCTTCAAGGGTGTCTGTCCACCGTACTGAACAATGACGCCCTCTGGCTGTTCTTTTTCGATAATCTCCATGACATCTTCGAATGTCAGCGATTCGAAGTAGAGCCGGTCCGATGTGTCGTAGTCCGTCGATACCGTCTCAGGATTGCAGTTGACCATGATGGTCTCGTACCCGGCTTCCCTGAGCGCCAACGCCGCATGGACGCAGCAATAGTCAAACTCGATACCCTGGCCGATACGATTCGGGCCGCCACCCAGAATCATTATTTTCGGATTGTCACTCGGCTCCGCCTCACATTCCTCTTCATAAGTTGAGTACAGGTAGGCTGTTGTCGTCGCGAACTCGGCGGCGCAGGTATCGACGCGTTTGAAGACCGGTCGCAGCCCCTGCTTGATTCGCCGTGCGCGAATGACGCCTTCGTTCTGATTGACCAGTTCACCGATACGCGCGTCGGAGAATCCCTTGCGCTTTAGCAAACGAAGCCTCGTCTTATTAAGGCCATCCAGCCCCTCCTGGCGGGTGTTCGTCTCCTCAATGACGAGGTCGGCAATCTGTACCAGAAACCAGGGATCGATACCTGTAAGTCTGGCGACATCGTCGAACGTGAATCCCTGGCGCATCGCGTCCGCCACGTGCCAGAGTCGTTCAGGGCCCGGGTATCGCAATTCCCGGCGCAATTTGTCTCTGTCGGCGCCCTCGACAGGAAAGTGACTCTTTTCATTCAAGCCCGTGACACCAGTTTCGAGCCCGCGCAATGCCTTTTGCAACGATTCCTGGAAGGTCCTGCCAATCGCCATGACCTCGCCAACCGACTTCATCTGCGTTGTTAGGCGATCGCTTGCCCCGGGAAATTTCTCGAAAGTAAAACGAGGTATCTTGGTGACGACGTAATCGATGGCCGGTTCGAAAGATGCCGGCGTTGCGCCGCCCGTAATTTCGTTCTTCAGTTCGTCGAGCGTATAACCAATAGCGAGTTTCGCGGCAATTCTCGCGATCGGAAAACCGGTTGCTTTTGATGCCAGAGCCGACGATCGCGAGACCCGCGGGTTCATTTCGATGATGAACATACGCCCGTCTTCAGGATTCACGGCAAATTGCACGTTCGAACCACCGGTCTCGACACCGATCTTGCGCAACACATCGATGGAGGCATCGCGCATCCTCTGGTATTCCTTGTCCGTCAATGTCTGGGCCGGCGCAACCGTTATCGAATCACCGGTGTGCACGCCCATCGGATCAATATTTTCGATACAGCAGATGATGATGCAGTTGTCATTCTTGTCACGAACGACCTCCATCTCGAATTCTTTCCAACCGATGACCGATTCCTCGAGCAGGATTTCCGTCGTCGGTGACATTTCGAGGCCGTGTGTGACGATCTTTTTGAATTCTTCGCGGTTGTATGCGATACCGCCGCCGGTGCCCCCCAGGGTAAACGACGGTCTTATGATCGTCGGAAACCCGATCTCTTCTTGTTTGTCCAGCGCTTCTTCCAGAGAGTGGGCAATCGATGACGCCGGCACCTCCAGGCCGATTTCGGTCATTGCCTTGCGGAACAGCTCGCGGTCTTCGGCCATGTCGATTGCTTCACGCGATGCGGCAATAAGCTCGACACCATATTTCTCAAGGACGCCTTCTCTGACCAGGTCCAGAGCGCAGTTCAGCGCCGTCTGACCACCCATTGTCGGCAACAATGCGTCGGGGCGTTCTTTTGCGATGATCCGCTCGACTGTGGCCCATTGCACAGGCTCGATGTATATCGCATCGGCCATCTCCGGGTCCGTCATGATCGTGGCCGGATTCGAATTCACCAGAATGACGCGAAAACCCTCTTCCTTTAACGCTTTACAGGCCTGAGCGCCGGAATAGTCAAATTCGCAAGCCTGCCCGATCACAATCGGGCCTGCGCCGATAATCAGGACGCTGTCTATGTCAGTCCGTTTTGGCACGGCTCAGGGGCGCTCCGTCAGCCAGATCACGGCAGGTATTCGAATGAGGATACACTTTAATAAATACTTGGATATTATTGTTTTAATTGTATTTTTCACTACAGAAGCAACGCCGTTGGTGAAGAATTGCGCTTGGCTTCATCCATATCAGCAATAAAGCGCTCGAACAGCGGCAAGAGATCGTGCGGGCCCGGGCTGGCCTCCGGATGACCCTGAAAACTGAATGCGGGCGCGTTCTTCAAGGCAATACCCTGCAAGCTGCCATCGAACAGCGACCGGTGTGTGGCTTCCACGTCCTCGGGCAGCGATTCCTCCTCGACGGTAAAGCCATGGTTCTGGCTGGTGATCATTACCCGGCCGGTACTCAGATGCTGCACCGGATGATTGGCGCCGTGATGGCCGAACTTCATTTTGACGGTTTTGGCGCCGCATGCCAGAGCAAGCAACTGGTGGCCCAAACAGATGCCGAATATGGGCACACCGCTCTCCAGGAGTTCCTGTATTGCCTTGATCGCATAGTCGCAGGGCTCCGGATCACCCGGTCCGTTAGACAGGAAAACGCCGTCAGGCGCCAATGACAACACTTCGTCAGCTGTCGTCGTCGCCGGTACAACGGTCATTCGGCAATCGAGGTCGGAAAGCAGCCTGAGAATATGCCGCTTGATGCCGAAGTCGTAGGCGACGACATGATACGGCGCGATACGCCTGCTCATGACCCGGCTGCGTTTCCCGAATTCGGCGCCGTAACACCACTGATAGGTCCGATCTGTGCTTACGAACTTGGCAAGGTCCATGCCCGCGATACCGGGGAATTTTCGCGCGTGTTCGACAGCGGTGTCGGGATTAGCGTCGCCCGTCATAATGCATCCCGACTGGGCGCCCTTCTCCCTGATCAGCCGGGTCAGTTTTCGCGTGTCGATATCGGCAATCGCCACCGTTTCACCGCCTCGCAGAAAGGCCCGAAAATCACGCTCGACGCGCCAGTTGCTGGCGAGCATTGAACAATCTCGAATGATCAGCCCCGATGCATGAATCTTCGACGACTCCATGTCCTCACTGTTGGTGCCGGTATTGCCGATATGGGGGTAGGTCAGGGTAATGATCTGACGGCAATAGGAGGGATCTGTCAGGATTTCCTGGTAACCGGTCATCGCAGTATTGAAGACAACTTCGCCGATGGTATTACCGTCATCACCGACGGACACACCGTGGAAGATTGTTCCATCTTGCAAGGCCAGAACTGCAGGCGTACTCAAACTTAATCCTCAGATGCACAAAAGCGGAAGGCCTGTGCCTCCCGCTCATCTGACCGCCTACCAGCCAGCGATCCGCACTAGTTTACTCAAGCCGGCCTGAGCACGCCAGTTTGTGCAAAAAAACCTCACCGGCGTCAGGTATCTGCCTGAAACAGCAGGTCACGCATCGCGTACAGCCCGGGTGGCCGATTCGACAGCCATTGAGCCGCGCGGAGAGCGCCATCTGCAAAAACGCGGCGGCTCGAGACGGCGTGCTTCAGTTCCAGGCGTTCGGATTCGCTGTAGAGGATGACCGTGTGCTCGCCGGGTACTTCTCCTTCTCTGCTGACCTCGAAGCCGATTTCGCCAGGCGCCAGCGGCCTCTTCAAGCCAGCCGGCTCGTACCGTTTGACAGATTCAAAGTCCTGATTTCGCGCCTCGGCAAGAGATGCGCCCAGTTTCAACGCTGTACCGGACGGCGCATCCAGCTTGTGCTTGTGATGCGTCTCGTGGATTTCCGCTTCGAACCCGGCGCCGAGGCTGGCCACCGCCTGCCGCACGAGGCTGTCCAGCACGGCAATACCGAGACTCATATTGCGGTCATATAGAATCGGGATCGTGCGCGCGACGACTTCGATCTCGTCAACTGCTGCTCTATCGAGGCCACTAACGCCGATTACCAGCGGCTTCGCGGCCGCAAGCACAGCATCGAGAACCTTGTGTGTGGCTTCCGGGAGACTGAAATCGATCGCAATATCGGCTGCATCCAACACCGGTGCCAGATCATTGCTGATCACAATTTCCCCTGCGGCCGCGCCGGAGAACTCCGCCATGTGCTGCTGCAACGCGAGGCTCTTTTTTCGGGCCCAGACAGCGGCCAGACACAGCTCATCGTTGTCCGCCATCGCCCGCATGAGCTCCTGGCCCATGCGTCCTGCGCCGAGAACGGCGATATTGAGGGTTTCCTGATCCTTTCCCATCGGTACCACGTTTAGCTGTCGTGAAAGAGGCGGTAAGCGTAATCCGCGTCCGGGTGATGGGCAAAATTGCATAAGGACCGCCCGCCAGGACGGGCGAATTCCAGATGATCCGGCCCAGGTTTACTGGCTGACGCGCTCGAAAAACCGCCTAACCGTATCGAGCCAACCGCCGGCACGGGGGCTGTGCTTCTCCCCACCCGCGCTGATCGAATCGTCAAAACGGCGTAAAAAGGACTCTTGTTCTGGCGTCAGGTTGATCGGTGTTTCAACGGCGACGCGCGCAAACAGATCGCCCTGTCTCGGGTCACGGACGGTCGTCACTCCCTTGCCACGCAAGCGAAACTTCTTGCCGGACTGGGTGCCGGCCGGAATTTTCAGCGAGACATGACCGTCGAGCGTCGGCAGTTCTATGTCGCCGCCTAAAGCAGCCGTACCGAAACTGATCGGTACTTCACAGGACAGGTCCGCACCGTGGCGATGGAAGATCTTGTGGGGACTTACGCGGATCTCGACATAGAGGTCGCCCGGCGGGCCGCCGTTGCGGCCGGCCTCTCCTTCACCCGAAAGCCTGATCCGATCGCCATCCTCGACGCCCTGTGGAACCTTCACCGATAATCTTTTGGTCTTGGAGATGCGGCCACGGCCGTGGCAATTGCTGCATGGATTGGTGATCACCGTACCCGCGCCTTTACATGCCGGGCAGGTCTGCTGAATGGCGAAGAATCCCTGCTGCATGCGGACTTGGCCGGTGCCGCCGCAGGTCATGCATTTCACCGGCTCCGAGCCTTTTTCGGCACCGCTGCCTCTGCATTCTTCGCAGGTCACCTGGGTCGGTACCTCGATGGTGACAGAGTCGCCGCTGACGGCCCTTTCGAGGTCCAGCCGGAGTTCGTAGCCGAGATCAGCACCGCGAAATACCTGGCTTCTGCTGCGGCGGCTGGCGCCGAAAATATCGCCAAAGACATCGCCGAAAATGTCTCCGAAACCCTCTGCGCTGAATCCGCCGCCGGGCGGGCCGCCCCGGACACCGTCATGACCAAACTGGTCGTACGCGGCACGCTTGTCGGAATCGCTCAGTACTTCGTATGCTTCTTTTACCTCTTTGAATTTGCCTTCGGCGTCGCTGTCTTCCGTG
>Ga0209980_10001218_pt1 | contig 14177 bp, 12 predicted proteins | sample CR02metaG_FD_183611 | JGI IMG/M metagenome (GOLD analysis project Ga0209980, IMG submission 183611) | Deep subsurface microbial communities from Mariana Trench to uncover new lineages of life (NeLLi) - CR02 metaG (SPAdes) (version 2) | ecosystem: Environmental > Aquatic > Marine > Ocean trench... | reverse complement strand
GGCGGCATACGCCCTGGCGCAGAAACAGTTGCTGCTACACCTGAAATCGAACCAGATCATGTTCTTGCTCTATTGTGCGTCGATGTTGCTGTTCTGGCCCTGGGCGCGTCCTTCGGCAATATTCGAATTGAACAGTTTCGCGCTGGGCCTGCTGTTGCTTGCCTGCGTCAATACGCTGGTCGCCTATGGTGCTTTTGCCGAGGCGCTGAACCACTGGCAGGCGTCCAGGGTCAGCGCGATACTGGCGATCACTCCCTTGCTGACCTTGTCTTTTGTCGAAATCTACAGTCGCTCGTTTCCCGACCAGTTGGCCGGCGAAAACCTTGGAGCGCTGGCTTTGACAGGCGCCGTCCTGGTAGTCGGCGGTTCGATAGTAACCGCCATGGGCGGTCGCCAGGACAACACGAAAAAAATGGAGCGACAACAAACCAACAAGGTAAGCTGAAGAGATGGCAGCCTTGTTTGAATACTACCCGGGCCTGGGCGGCGGTTTGCCGTGGGTTTCGCTGGCCAATCTGCCTACGCCGATTACCCGGCGAGGCTGGCCGGGGCAACCTGGCAAGCGGATATGGATCAAGCGCGATGACCTGAGCAGCCCGCTGTATGGCGGCAACAAGATTCGCAAACTGGAGTTTCTACTCGGCCGGGCGCTCGCTGAAAATCGCAAGGCCGTCATGACCTTCGGCGTGGCGGGTTCGAATCACGTACTGGCAACCGCACGTTGCAGCAAAAAGCTCGGCCTCGAATGCATCGCGATTCTTTCGCGGCAACCCACTACATCTTATCTTGCGGCCAATCTCGCTGCCGTCGCACGCAGCGGCGCGAGAACCTGCGATTATCCCAGGATCGGCGAACTGGCGATGGCGGCAGTAACAGAACTCAGGCGCGAGAAAAAGGAAACCGGGGTCTATCCGCTGGTCATCCCCGCCGGCGGTTCCAACGCAACCGGGGCGACCGGTTTTGTCAGCGCGGCATTCGAACTCCGCAGGCAAATCGAACAGGGTTTGTTGGCCGAGCCCGATTTCATCTATATGGCGATGGGTACGACCGGCAGTGTCGCGGGACTGGGGCTGGGGCTAGCCGCTGCCGGCCTCGACAGCCTTGTCATCGCGGTCAGGGTTGTCGATGAATCAGTAGCGAATCCGTGCGTGCTGGAATCGCTTTGGCGGCGAACGGTCATGCGGCTGAGGAAATACGACGAAAATTTCCCCGATCTTCCGTTCGACCCGGAGCGATTCGATATTCGGCAACAATACCTCGGTGCGGGATATGCGCGCGGCACACCTGCAGGTCTGAAAGCCGTTGCGATCGGCCGCAAGCTGGGTTTGAAACTGGAGGGCACCTACACAGGCAAAGCCCTGGCGGCGCTGAACGACGACCTGCTCGATCAGGCCTCTGCGGCAAAGGTCCTGTTCTGGAACACCGCCAACTCAAGAGCCTTGCCGCCAGCCAGCGGACTGGACCCGACACTGCTCGACGCCGGGTTGCAAAAATATATTCGAAGTAATGAGAAGCCCGGCTAGGGCAGGTCGTTAGCCGGGCCGACTGTTGAATTTATCGATAAATTCCTGTTTACCCGACTGGGCCCCATAAAATGCCGCCAGGTCTTCAATATCCGGATCGCTCAAAGCCGCGGCCATCGGTGCCATCAGCGGGTCGCCGCGCGCTGCAATGGCCGGGTCAGGCAGGTCGGCCCTCCCTCCCCCTTGTGGCAAATGTCATCGCCGGAAAAAACCAGGACTTCACAGCCAGCTTTTTCCAGTAGACCCCGGGTCTGCGTATTACCCGATACCATCAGACACAATCGGGGCCCGAGCGCCAGCACATTGCAGGCGAGCTCCGGATATTCCGCCGCAGGAACTTCGAGCAGCCGAATATCCCGCGACAAAAGATACTCGCGGAAAACCACCGGCATCAGCGGCGAATGAACCAACGCCAGATCCTTGTCCAGCGGACTGATCACGGACATCAGGTGCAATACGTCGGTTGGCCCGTTCCAATGCGGCAATGGCACGGCAATCACATCGACATCATCGCCGACGAATCTTGAAAACTGCTCAAGACCTTGAGAATTGCTTCTATAACCCTGGCCGATCGCAACGGTACGCTCATCGAGCCAGATCAGGTCGCCGCCTTCGAGCAGGCCCTCATCCACGATTCTGCCCGCTACCGCGTGGCCACTTTCGCTGAGCCAGCTTGCGACTGCGGGCGGTTCGCCGGCCCGGCTTTTCTTGCCCATGCGGCAAAGAATGGAACCCTCGTCGCATACCACGCTGGAATCTCGCAGATACAACGAATCGATACTGCTGCCATCGGCCGGCAACAGCTCAATCTTGTTGACTCTAGGCGCCAACAGTTCGAGCAACGCGTCGAATTCCCGGCAAGCCGCCTTGAAATTCGGTGCGGCATGATAATTGAGCGCCTGCCATTGCCGATCTATCCGCGCCTGGCTTGCAAAGGCCTCCCTTGGATGCCGCATCAACAGCGTATCGATCGCGCCCCATTCGTTGTGCACAGACAACTCCATGTCTATTCCGGCGCCAAAGACCCCACCGGTTCCTCGGCCAGCTTTGCGACGGGCAAAATACTGCGAATTTTGTCGGCAAATATCTTGAGGCAGACTTCACTGCTCGCGAGCGGCCCTTGTTTGAAGCCGCTGCTGCCCATGCCGTGCTGCACTCTCTCGATCAAGCCCCGATCTTCCGCGTTAACCTTCCGGTTGACCCGCCAGTTCAGGTAACGGGCCAGCCGCATTTCCCGCGATTCATCGGGCAGGGCATAAGAAATCTCGCGAATCAGGGTTTTCCCGGGGCTGAGCGGCAGCATTTGCATGAAGTCCACCTGGTCCGGGTAAATATCGAATGCCGTGTTCGGCCACAGCAGAAAATACTCCCACAGCCGGCGACGCTCAGCGGGCAGGTCGGCACGCTCGGGCAGCACTTTCAAGTACATGCGCTCTGACCAGCCGAGCGTCCCGCCCTCATGCAATTGAGACTGGATGTGCTGAACATGCTCGCCGGCGCTCAAGCGGTAATTCTTGCCTGCGATGCCGCGCAAACCCGGGTGCGCCACATTAATGTGCAGACCGTCCACATAATTGTCTACAACGTTTTTCCAGTTGCCTCTGCGCGGCCTCTGGCTAGCCCGGCCCAGCGCCTTCATCTCATCCATGCGTAACGGGGACAGGCTTTCGTCGAATGGCGCCATGATCTCGCTAACAGTTGGCGTGGCCGGTTCCAGCGAGATAAAAATAAACCCCATCCAGATATCGGCGGCAATTTCCGGCAAACGACAATCCTGTTTCCGGAAGCCCTGATACGTCCCCTCATAGGGCATATGGGTCAACCGGCCATCCAGGTCATAAGTCCAGGCGTGGTATGGGCAACGGATCAGTCCATCGCTGCAGGTTCCGCGCATGCTGCCATTTTCACCATCGAGCAGCCTGGCTGCCCGGTGGCGGCAGACATTGGAAAAAGCCCGTACATCTCGCCGCTTGTCACGCAAAATAACCAGCGGTTCATCGAGGAAATCGAAGCGAAAATAATCGCCCGGCTCCGGGATGTCCGAGACATGGCAAACGACCTGCCATGAACGCCTGAATATGCGTTGTTTTTCCAGTTCGAAAAACTCCGGATGACTATAGGTCCATGCCGGCAGGCTCATGCTGATCTGATTGCCAGGCGAACTTGGTGCAGGTTGAATCATCGATGGTCCCATCAGGATATAAACTCATAACCCCAAAAGTACGGTGACTGGGGCAATCTCCCATGTCAGAATACGGCTGCCAGTCTGCCTGGTCCACGCAATCGCAGCAAACGATGGACATTAAAGAGAAAACATCGATTCAAAGCCTCAAGGCGCGGGGCAAAGCCATTCCGATGGATGAAAACCACCGTTACCAGTGGCAGCAGGAATTCAACGCCTTGCCGGCCATGATCGCTTTCGGGAGTAAACTCGATATCAGCGACGATACCGTCGTCAAGGTGGTTCTTGCGGAAATCCTGCCACAGCATCTGGGCGGACTGGGCAGCGACTATGTCAACGGCGCCGTGGTGGCCGGGCTGTTCGATGCATCCCTGGGGGTCGCCGGGGCCGTTCATTATCTCGGTCAGCCGGCCGGCACGGTTGAATTGTCGATCAAGTTTATCCGCGCGATTCATGGACCGACGGTCACCGCTTACGCGGTTGCGCTGAAACGATCCGACAGCGTTTGTTTTGTCGAGGGAAACGTGTTTAGCGAAGGCCGCCTCTGTGCAATGGCAAGCGGCATGGTGGCGCTCGCAACCGCCGCGGAAGGCGCCGACGAATTGCGCTGGCAGCAGAGACCTATGGGCCGGCCGTTTCGCCCAACACCGACCCTGCCGCCATGATCGTTATCGGGTGGTAGCCGGGCTTCGCCAGGGCAAAAATTTCTTCCGCCAACGCCTGGTCCTGACCGTTTTCGACCAAAGCCTTGTATACCGGCACCACCAGCCGCATCCGCCCGTAGCGTATCAGGTGCCGCTGCATCGACTCGTATGCAGGCTGGTATCTGCGTTTAGCCACCTGGATGAACCAGGCTCGACTTATTTCGGCATTCCTCGTCGAACTCAAGCCATTGCCCTGGTCCAGCTCCATTAGCTGCTCGTTGCCGAGCGTATCCGGCAGCGAGTTGATGAAATGCACGACGGCATGAGAACTCCAGTCCGCAAGCGGCACCGACTCAAGGGGGACTTCGCCACCCGCCCATTGCAATGCCAGGCCGGCGGCTCTACGCAGCGATTCAGATTGCGGAATCACCGCGTCATCCGGCAGGCCCGGCTGATAAAGCCATTGTTCCACCTGCGCCTGACTGACCTTGCCAGGATACCGGTCAAGCAGGTTCTCCTTCAGATAGCCAAGAAACTGTTCGCTGGTAATGGCCTGAAACCTGAAATGAGCGAAGTAGGCGGCCAGGAATTCGTCGAACACATCCCGACCGAACGCATGTTCCAGGTATTCCAGCAAGAGCTGGCCTTTCTTGTAATACACCGTGCCCCGCGTTTTCTCGATGTCCTCGCGGCTGAGCCTCGGCGCCAGGGCCTGCATCTCGGGCTCGATATCGGGCAGCTGCTCGATCAATTCCCGGTAATCGATGACCCGTTCTTCGTCAGCTCGTTCTTTGCCAAAAAGCACTTCCATCAGGCGCTTGTCCAGGTAGCTGGTGACGCCTTCGTTCAACCAGATACCGCGCCAGGTCTGGTTGCTGACCAGGTTCCCCGACCAGGAGTGGGCAAGCTCGTGGGCGATCAGCGATACCAGGCTGCGATCGCCGGCGAGGATGGTAGGCGTAATAAAGGAGAGCCTGGGATTCTCCATGCCGCCATAAGGAAAACTGGGCGGCAAAATAAGCAAATCATAACGGCCCCATTGGTAGTCGCCATACATTTCGGCTGCCGCATCCAGCATATGCTGGGTATCGGCAAACTCATACGCCGCCGCCGCCAGGACTTCCGGTTCGGCATAAACGCCGGTTTGCGGCCCCAATGGCGCGAAGAAAAGGTCGCCGACGGCGATCGCAAGCAAATAGCTGGGTATCGGCTGCGGCATTTTGAAGCGATACTCTCCGCTGCGTACTGTCAACGGATCGTTTTCGGCGCTCATCAATGCCAGCAGCTCGGGCGGGGTTCGAATCGTCGCCGCATAACTTACCCTAACCGATGGCGTGTCCTGCAACGGTATCCAGCTCCGCGCATGTATGTCCTGCGACTGTGAAAACAGGAACGGGTGTTTGCCGCCCGCGGTAAGCTCCGGTGGCAACCATTGCAGCGCTGTGGCGCCCGGGTCTGTCCGGTAGTGAATCGTCACGCTGAATGCCGGATCCGGATCAAAGCCGTCTGGCAAACTGATGGTCAGGGGCTCACCCAGAATCTTGTCACTGGCGCCGATCCGAAACCCGGCATCCCGTTCTGAACCATCCGGCAACGCTACGCTCACACTTTCGATATGCAGCGCACGGCTGTCCAGCACCAGTTCTCTCGCCACCGGATCGAGTCGTTTCATGGACAGACGAACACTACCCGCCAATTGTCTGGCATCGAAGTCCACGGTGAGATCAAGGTCAAGATGATGGGTGACAAACTGATCGCTATTGGCAAAGGAAAAGTAATCGCGACCGGGATCGTAGGCATCCTGGGTGCAGGAAGACAAGACCAGCGTTCCAACTAATGCAACAGCAAGCTTAGGCAACATATTGACACCTCAAAAAAACCGACAGACTCTCAAGAGTCTGCCGGGTCCAAGACTAAACTACTTTTTCCACTGACCGGCGATTACCAGATTTTCACCCGATCCGCTTCGGCGATATACATGCCATCGCCTTCCTGCACATCAAACGCAGCGTAAAACTCCGGGATATTCGAGACCGTGCCGTTGGCCCGGTATTCGCTGGGCGAATGCGGATCGATTTTCAGGCGACGCAGCAACTCCTGTTCACGGTACTTGCGCGCCCAGACCTGCGCCCAGCCAAGGAAGAAGCGCTGATCGCCGGTGAATCCATCGATTACCGGCGCTTCCTCGCCGCCGAGCGAGCGCTGGTAAGCACGATAGGCCATGGTCAGGCCGGCCAGGTCGCCGATGTTCTCGCCCAGGGTCAGCTCGCCGTTGAGGTATTCGCCTTCCATCGGGCTGTAAGCGGCATATTGGTCAACCAGGCCCTGCGCCCGCGCCGTGAACTCGGTCGCGTCTTCTTCGGTCCACCAGTCGCGCAGGTTGCCATCGCCATCCGTTTTGCGCCCCTGGTCATCGAAGCCGTGACTGAACTCGTGGCCGATTACGCCGCCGATGGCGCCGTAGTTGACCGCATCGTCCGCTGCTACATTGAAGAACGGCGGTTGCAGGATAGCCGCCGGGAATACGATTTCATTCATCGGCGGGTTGTAATAGGCGTTCACCGTCTGCGGCGTCATGAACCACTCGGTCCGGTCGATAGGCCCACCCAGCTTGCCGATCATGCGGTCGTACTGGCTTGCGTTCGAGCGCAGGATGTTGCCCGCCAGATCGCCGGCAACGACTTCCAGCGTCGAGTAGTCTCGCCATTTGTCCGGATAACCGATCTTGGTATTGAATTTCGCCAGCTTGTCCTGCGCCTGTTCCCTGGTCAGCTCGCCCATCCACTCCAGTTCATCGATCGATTCATTGAAAACCATGCGCAGGTTTTCGATCATTTCGTTCATGCGAACCTTGGCTGCGGGCGGGAAATGTTTCGCCACGTACATTTTTCCGGCAAGTTCACCGACGTTGCCGTCGGTCGCCTGGACGGCGCGTTTCCAGCGCGGCTGATTCTGCTCGATTCCCTGTACCGCGCGACGGTGCATGTCGAAGGACGCTTCGACGAATACAGCGCTCAACAAAGGCGCCGCCGAATCGATCAGTTTGAACCGGAAATAGGTCTTCCAGTCATCGACCGGGGTTTGTGCAATCATTGTGCCCAACGCGGTAAAGAAACTCGGCTGGCGGACGATAAAATCACGGGTCGGATCGAGTCCGGCCGCGGCGAGAAAAACATTCCAGTCAAAGCCGGGCGTCAATTCGTTTGCGCCGCTGACATCGTAAGGGTTGTAAAGCTTGTCACGCTGGCGGTTCTGTACTTGGGTCCAGTGCGCTTCGGCAATCGCGGTCTCCATATCCATGACCGTCTGCCCGGCCGCTTCGCCGCCTTCGAGCCCGGCCAGCCCAAACATCGTCCCCACATAATCGCGATACTTGTCGCGCAGCGCGACAAATCTCTCATCGTCTTCAAGGTAATAGTCGCGATTGGGGAGGCCCAGGCCGGTCTGATGCATAAAAGCGGCATACACCGTCGAGTCCTTGGAGTCCTGGTTGACAAAAAGCACGAACGGATTGCTCAGACCCATGCGCTGGCTGGCGCCTATATAAGCGACAACGTCCGCGCCGCTTTCAATCCGGTCAATCAGCGCCAGCGGTTCCACCAGCGGGGTTGTACCCGCCGCCTCGACGGCTTCTTCGTTCATGAAGCTCAAATAGAAATCGCCGACCTTCTGCGCATCGCTACCGGGCTCTTTGTTTTCGTCTGCGGCGGCTTCCTCGATCAAAACCCGCAGATTTTCCTCGGCCCCGTCAGACAAGGCGGTAAAGCTGCCGTAGTTCGACTTGTCTTCCGGAATCTGTGTATTTTCCAGCCAGGTTCCGTTCGCATAGCGATAAAAATCGTCCTGTGGCCGCACCGACGTGTCGAAATTGGCTGTTTCGATACCCAGGGCCAGCGCCTTTCCGGCATCCGCCGACTGGTCCATCTCCTGGGTACAGGCGGCAACGGTCAAGGTGCAAAGAATGAGTGCGGGAATGTGCAAGAGTTTGATTTTCATATGGGTTCCGTCAATAGTTTTAAATTACGATGATTTCTCAGGCCAATAACGCCTGGTCGAGGTTGCGCGGCGACCCGCGAGTGTATAACCCGGGCTCACCGGCGACAAATCCGGCTTGTCAGAATGGCATCTGCGCGGGTTGGCATAATGCGGACTGGCCTTATTCCAGCTTGAATCGCGCCGCTAAAACGCATAGATTTGTTCTTCAGAATTACAAAAAAACCAAGGTGCCGTCGAGCAATGCCCAAGACAAGCAGCGCATTATTATCCATTATTCTCGCACTCTTCCTGCCTCGGACTGTCCTGTCAGAAAAACCACCTAACGACGAAACCTTCGGCCCGGACGGCCCGCGCATTACCCAGGATCAGATCGTCAGTGGGAACCTGAGCCTGAACCAGCTTCGGAGAGCAGGGCTGGCGATTTTTGCAACGCCATTCAACCATGCCCACGGGTATGGAGACGGCCCGCAGAACCCGGCCGGCGCCACCACCCCCGGCGGACGGCCGACACTACAAGGTAACGGCACCTTTTTGCGGGTCAATGGGCTGGATGCCCAGACCTGTGTCGAATGCCACAACCTGGTCAGCACGGACACCGTCCCTACGACTTTTGGCATAGGCGGCGCTGGCGGCATGTCCGCATCCGTGATGTTTATGCCGCGGGTCATCGATGTGGCGGACGATTTGCTCAGGGGCGAGGCCAGCTTTGATGGCCGGCTGATTAACTCGAATTCGCTATTCGGCGGCGGCGGAGTACAGGCGATCGGACGGGAAATGACCGCGGATTTGCAGGCACTGAAGGCAACTGCGCTGAATAACCCGGGCCAGACGATCAGGTTATCGAGCAAGGGCGTGTATTTCGGCGAAATTTCTGCGGATAACCATGATCAGTTGGATACTTCCGGTGTCCAGGGCATCGATGCCGACCTGGTGGTCAGGCCGTTCGGGCGCAAAGGTCAATTCGCCACGCTCAGGCAATTTAGCCAGGGCGCCATGATGTTTCACATGGGTATGCAACCCGTCGAGATATTCGGACCGGGTATCGACGATGATGGCGACGGTGTCACCGACGAGGTACTCGTCGGCGAGATGAGTGCACTGGAAATTTTTGTCGCTACCCAGGACACGCCTGTGCAGTTGCGCGCCCGGCGTGCGGCGAGAAAAGGAATCGCCAGTTTCCATGCAGCAGGTTGCAGCGACTGCCATCGCCCAATGATGACCACAGAAAAGCCCTGGCTTGAATTCAGTTTCCCGGTCGTCGATGACGCTCCTTCCGCCAACGTGTATTACCAGGTCGATCTTCGTCGAGGACCCATGGGCTTCAAACCGTCGAGCGGCGGCGTGGAAGTTCCCATGTTTTCGGATCTCAAAAGACACGACATGGGTCCGGACCTCGCGGAAGATTTTTCGGCGGCCAGTGACCAGCAAAACCGCGAGTATATTACCGCCAAGCTGTGGGGCGTTGCCGATACCGCGCCCTATATGCATGACGGCCGGGCGCTGACTCTTGAGGAGGCGATCGCCTCGCACGGCGGCGATGCGGAATGGGCACGCGATCGTTTTTTGTCCATGGACGAGAACGGGCGGGAAGAACTGATCGCTTTCCTCAAGACCCTCCGCAACCCCTCGCGTCCAAACGCCGACATCGTGCATTAGGCGAGCAAAAAAAAGCCCCCGATAAATCGGGGGCAAGTTAGCCTAAGGGGATCATGGGCTAATTCGAATCTAATGCAATCGTGACCAGTCGAGTACGGTGACTTCCTCTGCCTCGAGGTCGAAATTCTGTGCCAGCAGCGTCTTGATTTCTTCGCCTTCAAATTCGTGCTGGGCAAGCCGGTTGATCTCAACGACACCACTGTATTCGCTGCAACTGCCCTGCCGCTCGTTGAGTAAAAAATGTGTGTAATACTTTTTGCGCATGGGGCCAGACTACATCCGGCCACCCAAGGTATTCTGTGAGTCAGCGCACAATACGGAAAAAAAGCCGCTGCTGCCGCACCAAACAAGGTCTCCGGAACCATGGTTAATTGGAATAATCTGGTTTATGTTAAAAGAAAACGGATCATTCTTTTTCCCGGCCGCTGCCGGCGCGCAAAATGCCGATAAGGATCAGGAACATGCAATACAGACAACTGGGCAACAGCGAGCTCGAGGTTTCGGAAATCGCGCTGGGTTCGTGGCTGACCTACGGCGTCGGCGTGGAATCAGACAGCGCCCGGAACTGCCTGGCGGCGGCCTTCGACTGCGGTATTAATTTTATCGATACGGCCAATGTTTACGGCAAGGGCGCGGCGGAAACTTTCCTGGGCGAAGCGCTGGCGGGTCGCTCCAGGGATAGCTATATCCTGGCGACCAAGTTGTACTTCCCGATGAGCGACGCCGACAGCGGGCTTTCCGCAGGTCAGGTTCACAAGCAAATCAACGATTCTTTGCTGCGCTTGCGAACTGACTACGTGGACCTGTACCAATGCCATCGCTATGACCCTGACACACCGCTGGAAGAAACCATGCAAGCCCTGAACGAAGTGGTGGAAACCGGTAAGGCGCGTTATATCGGATTCAGCGAGTGGACCGCGCCACAAATCCAGGCCGCCATGAATATCGACGGCGTCGCATCGTTTGTATCCAGCCAGCCACAATATTCCATGATCTGGCGGGACCCTGAAGCAAAAGTCATACCCTTGTGCAGGGAAAACGGTATCGGCCAGATCGTCTGGTCACCTCTGGGACAAGGAATACTGACGGGCAAGTACAGGCCCGGCAGTGAATTGCCCGCCGACTCGCGGGCAGCCAATCCATCGATGAACCAGTTCATGGGGCGCTTGCTCGACGACTCCTTGCTTGCCGCCGTCGACAATCTGCGCCCGATTGCGGACGATCTCGGAATAAGCCTTAGCCAGCTTGCGCTGGCCTGGGTATTGCGTGAACCCAATGTCGCGGCCGCGATAGTCGGTGCGTCGAGACCCGGGCAGGTCGAGGAAAACGCGGCCGCTTCAGGAATTCAGCTCGATGACGAGACGCTGACTGCGATCGACCATGCATTGGCGGACTCTATCCAGCCCTGAGCTGCCTTCAATCTGCAGTTGAGTAGGAAATTTTCCAGACGGTCCCGCCGGTCGAGTCGCTGACATACAAACTTCCATCCGGCCCAACGGCAAGACCGACCGGCCGGTGCTTCGCTTGCGCGGGATTTCGAATCGCTCTGTCGCCCATGAAACCATCGGCGAAGGTGCGCCAGTCTGCGGACGGTTTCCCGTCTTTCATCGGCACAAACGCAAGCTGGTAGCCCCGCTGCACGCCCGGCGCGCGATTCCAGGATCCGTGAAATGCGACAAAGGCGCCGCCTCGGTACTCGGCGGGAAACTGGGTGCCGGCATAAAAAACCAGCGCATTGGGCGCCCAGTGCGCCGGGAAAGCCACCAGCGGATCCGGGTATTTGCCATCCGGCGCCGTTTTTTTGCCATTCCCGCCATATTCGGGCCCAATCATGCGCCGATTTTTCAAACCGTCGTAATAGGTATAGGGCCAGCCAAAATCGGAACCCTCGAGAGCCAGGTGAAATTCCTCGGCCGGCAGTTCCTCGCGTTGATCGGCGCTAAAAAACCGCGGCCAAAGGCTGTCGAGCTGATCCCTCCCATGCATGACGAAATATAGTTCGCCGGCAGCGTCGTTGAAAGCCAGCGCCACCGAGTTGCGGATACCGGTCACATAGCGTTGGCCATCGGCCACCTGGTCCTGGTCCAGACGATCCGCTGAAAACCTCCAGATACCGCCGCCGCGAAACAGCTGCGGGCAGGGGTTCTGCCCCTTCGAGCCGGCCGAGCGGGCACGCTTCTGGCAAGCGTTGGACGGCGCCCCCGAGTTTACGAACAGGCTGCCATCGGCGCCAATCGCCAACGACTTCGCCGCGTGTGAACTTTGCCGCGGAAACCCGGACACGACGACTTCCAAATCACCGCCGGGCACCAGTTCATCATCGGCGAATTTCATCCGGTAAACAGTGTCATCCGATGAGAAAAAAAGATAATCCCGATAAATGGCCACGCCGGTGCCGCCCGCATGACCGAAGGCCGCCTGGAGGTCGGCGACGCCGTCTCCGTCATTGTCGCGCAAGCCGATGACGCCTTTGCCGTCTTTGCTACGACGCATCGTAACGTAGACATCGCCGTTTCCCCGAACCACGAGGTGGCGCGCTCGCCCCAGGCCGCTGGCAAATACCGTCGCCTCGAATCCCGGTGGCAGTTCGAGTTCCACCGGATCGGCGGCATGCGCCTGTGCCACTACAAGCAAGCCAGCGCTCAGACAAGCTTTCTTCAAAAAATCCATGCCAGATCTCCAGCCTGCAGAATCAAGGAACCGATTCTAACAACAAAAAAGAACTTCGCTTTGAAAGGTGCGGTCTATAATGGCCAACATGAGTTACCGGAAAACTATCTTGATCCGTGCCGCAGGCATCTGGCGTGGAACGCTGCTCGCAATCCTGCTGTTTTGCTCACCAGTATTGCATGCACACACCTTTGTCCTGGTCAAGAACAAGCTTTTTTGCGATGAAGAAAAAAAGCTATGCATGCAAGGCTGGATTGCCTACGAAAATCACTTCAATACCATTCGCGTCGATGCCCGCCTGGCAGAACGCAGCGTACCAGGCACGATCAGTCTGCGTTTTTCGGGAACGACACGAGCCGGCGAGGCTGTTTCCGCGCGGCTGGAATTCCGGATCGACGGCCGTTACCAGGAAATCATCAAGGCCTCCATCGTACCCGACGCACCGTCGCGCACGCATTGGACGATGAGCGTTTTTTACTTCACGGCGGACAAATGATGAACCGCGTCAAATCGGTTTTTGTCATGGCGTTTTTTGCGCTGCTGACCGTGGTCTCGATCCAGGCTGTCATCCATCTTGGCGGCGGTTTTTCACCTGGCTGGCTGGGCGCCCTCCTCGCATCCGCGCCGATGCTGCTGGTGCTGGGTTTGGTAATGCTGGGCAGGAAATTGCCCGCCGACCAGGCCCGCCTGACCCCGGTTTCGCTGACCATGGCATCAGGCGCCTTGCTCGCGGCGTTTGACTGGGTTTTCAGAGCGGGTTCGCTCGCTGCCGCCAGCTTGGCCGGACTGTGCCTGGCTGCGTACGCGACCTACCAATTCTGGTACAGCCGTCTCGATCGCTCGGCATCGAGAATCGAAAATGGGCAACCCTTGCCGGAATTTTCGGCGCTGAATCTGGACGGCAAGCCGGTATACAGCCGCGACTTGCTCGGCAAACCTGCGTTGTTGATGTTTTATCGTGGCAACTGGTGCCCATTCTGCGTAGTCCAGGTCAAAGAACTCGCCGCAGCCTATCGTGAGCTGGGCGACCGCGCCCGCATCGTGCTGATCAGCCCGCAGCCAGCCAGAAAAACTCGCGAGCTGGCTGCCCGGTTCGACGTCCCTTTCGATTTTTGGGTAGACACCGATAATCAGGCCGCGACCGTACTCGGCATCAACCATGACCAAGGGCTGCCTGCCGGGATGCAGGTGCTCGGCTACGACACCGATACCGTGCTGCCGACAAGCGTTGTATTGGCCGCGGATGGCACGGTACTGAATGTCGACGAGACCGAAAACTACCGCGACCGTGCCGAACCCGGCTTCCTGGCCAAGGTGCTGGAACGACACGGGCTCTGAGCAACGTCACGGCCAGCGGGCTGATCCACCTGGTCCTGCATGCCGCTATACCTGGCGGGATCGCCTGGTTGTTTTTCCGGAAATACTGGTTAAAAGCCTGGCTGATCATGCTCGCCACGATGCTGGTCGACCTGGATCATCTGCTGGCGTCCCCGGTCTACGACCCGG
>Ga0209980_10001215_pt1 | contig 14187 bp, 15 predicted proteins | sample CR02metaG_FD_183611 | JGI IMG/M metagenome (GOLD analysis project Ga0209980, IMG submission 183611) | Deep subsurface microbial communities from Mariana Trench to uncover new lineages of life (NeLLi) - CR02 metaG (SPAdes) (version 2) | ecosystem: Environmental > Aquatic > Marine > Ocean trench... | reverse complement strand
ACCAGTGGTGGAGACGCGACGCTGGGGTGGTCTCATGGTCACCCTGGTGGTGGCGGGGGTTAGCATTGTGGCCTCGCTCCCTGTAGGCGTGGTGCTCGCACTTGGGCGCCGATCCACCATGCCAGTCATCCGTACCGTCTGTACGGTCTTCATTGAAATCGTGCGGGGAGTACCGCTGATTAGCGTCCTTTTTATGGCTTCCGTGATGCTGCCCATGTTTCTTCCCGAAGGGATGAATTTTGACAAGCTGTTGCGCGCCTTGGTGGGCGTGACGCTTTTTGCGGGGGCTTATATGGCAGAGGTGGTCCGTGGAGGACTTCAGGCGATTGCCCGTGGTCAGTTCGAGGCAGCCGCTGCCTTGGGGCTTGGGTATTGGCGAATGATGGGGCTGGTCATCTTGCCACAGGCTCTCAGGATTGTGATTCCGGGAATCGTCAATACCTTCATTGGATTGTTTAAAGATACCACGCTGGTACTGATCATTGGGTTATTCGATCTTCTTGGAATTATCCGGGCTGCCACTGCCGACCCCAATTGGTTGGGATTTACCATGGAGGGTTATGCCTTCGCGGCCGTTGTCTTTTGGATTTTCTGCTTTAGCATGTCGCGAATAAGCCTGCTCCTTGAAGGAAGACTTCAAGTGAGTGACAAATAAGGGTGGGCGAATTGGATAGAGTAGGTTGATCGATGTCTTCAAACCAAACAGCCGGATCGGAAAGACCCATGATCGAGATGATGGGAGTCCATAAATGGTTTGGTGACTTTCATGTGTTAAAGGATATCAACCTTACCGTTCATAAGGGCGAACGGATTGTGGTCTGCGGGCCGTCAGGGTCCGGAAAATCAACCATGATTCGCTGCATTAACCGGTTGGAGGAACATCAGCGTGGCCGTATCACTGTGGACGGAGTTGAGCTCACCAGTGATCTCAAGAATATCGAGCAGATCCGTCGCGAAGTTGGGATTGTTTTCCAAGAGTTCAATCTCTTCCCTCATCTGACGGTGCTGGAAAACCTGTGTCTTGCGCCCATCTGGGTTCGCGGCATGCCCCGTGCCGAGGCCGAAAAAATTACCATGAAGTATCTCGAGCGGGTTTGCATTCCCGAGCAAGCCCACAAGTATCCGGGCCAACTCTCGGGTGGGCAGCAGCAGCGCGTGGCCATCGCCCGTAGCCTGTGCATGAACCCAAAGATCATGCTCTTCGACGAGCCCACGTCGGCACTGGACCCCGAGATGATCAAGGAGGTCCTCGATGTCATGGTCAGCCTTGCGCGCGAAGGCATGACGATGGTCGTGGTGACCCACGTAATGGGCTTCGCCCGCACCGTGGCCAACCGGATGCTATTCATGGACGAAGGCGAGATCATCGAGGAGAACACAACGCAAGAGTTCTTTAACCATCCGCGTTCCGAACGGACAAAGCAATTCCTCAGTCAGATCCTATCTCACTGAGGGTTAACGTCCACTTGAGGAACTGAGGTTACCCTCCCTTTCTCCCTTGCGTTATGTGACTCCAATACAATTTTCTCGAGGGGCATTTCTATTTGGGAAATTACTTTATGCAAAAAGGAGAAGAGGACCGTGCCGCAATTGAATTCGAGGCCTCTCTCCAGAATCTGGCCCATAGGATTGCATATGTAGATCAAACGGCAGCGCTGATCAATTTAGCAGGCATACGCTTCCGGCAGACTCGGTTTGAGGATGCCGAACAGCTGCTGCAACTGGCGGCTGACGAGGCACCTGCATATCAGATGTCCACGATAGCTTATAATCGTGCACTGGTGGCCGCACAACACGAGGACTATGCCGCAGTGGCCGCTCTTCTTATGAAGGGAACCTACCAGTGGGACAGGCCTGAACCGCTACTCCTTCTGGCAAAGGCCTTGCGAAAGCTTGACCGTACGGAGGAAGCACTCGACGTGCTCACCAGAGCGCTACCTCTTTTGGATATGGAAAAAAGAAGGAAATTGAAAGCCTTCATTCAGACCGAGCGCGGATACTGATTTCAATAGCACTGTCCGCGTTTTGTATGCCTTGAGAGCGCACTGAACAACCCGCAAGGCTGGCTCACCGAAGGAACAGTGCGTTCTCGACCAAGCTATTCTTCATCTTGATCTTTGTCTGCATTTGGAGTTAATTCGTTTCTTTCGATCCATGCGGCTGTAACCTGGAGGAGGAAACTCTATGGCACCATACAATTCGCCCATCGGTGCCCCCGTTGTCAGGGCGGAAGGCCCCGACAAGGTAACGGGTCGCGCGCTTTATGCAGCAGACGTGGTGCTCCCTGGGATGCTTTGGGGGAAGGTGTTGCGCAGTCCCCATCCTCACGCGCGTATCCTCGGCGTCGATGGCTCTCGAGCCTGGAAGGTGGAGGGGGTCCGGGCCGTCATCACCGGTAAGGAAGTCCCCGGTCACTTGGTGGGGAGGCGCTTAAGGGATATGCCCGTCCTGTGTTGGGACAAGGTCCGCTTTGTGGGAGACCGTGTTGCAGCTGTCGCAGCCGAATCACCAGATGCTGCGGAGGAGGCACTGCAGTATATCGATGTAGAATACGAGGTCCTGCCTGCCGTATTTGACCCATTGGCTGCTATGCAACCGGATGCTCCCAGGCTGCACGAAGACGCTAGTTCCTACGATGGGATGCTCCAGTCGGCCGCAATCCCTGAGGTTCCCAACGGTCTCACGCGAGTGACCTGGCATAAAGGGGATGTCGAGCAAGGCTTTCAGGAGGCGGACCTCGTCTTCGAGCATACCTTTCGCACCCCTGGTCGGCATCACGGTTACATTGAGCCCCATGCAGGAATTGTGGCCATTGATGGCAATGGCCGCTTGGATGTTTGGATCTCGACCAAGGGTTCGTTCAGTATCCGTGAGCAGCTGGCCAAGGCAATGGGAATCCCTGAGGCGAACATACGGGTCAATCCGGTCTTTGTGGGGGGCGACTTCGGTGGCAAGGGAGACACCATGGACCTCCCCATCGCCGCCTTTCTAGCGCAGCAGGCAAAACGGCCGGTCAAAATGGTCATGACCTATTACGAAGAACTCACCGCAGGGAACCCCACCCATCCTTCGGTCATCACCGTCCGTACCGGTGTCAAAAAAGACGGTCGTATGGTCGCGCGTAGGCTGAAAGCGATCCACAGCAGCGGGGCCTACGGGGCGTTCAAGCCAGTCGTCAGTATCTCCATCGGCGGCGCGTCCCATGCGGGTGGGCCGTACCGAATCGATCACACCTTCTTTGAGGCCATTCAGGTCTATACGAATACAGTCCCGAGCGGATTTTTCCGAGCCCCCGGGGCCCCCCAAACCAACTTCGCCGTAGAATCTCACAACGATCTTATTGCAAAAGCGTTGGCCATGGATCCTGCCGAATTTCGTCTCAAGAATATGATTGAGGACGGAGAGGAAAATGCGGTGGGAGAGCGCCAGCGAGAGGTCAAAGCCCGAGACACCCTGCAGGCGGCCCTTGACGCCTTTGGTTGGAAACGTACCAAACGCGGCTCGAATACGGGGCGCGGCATGGCAATTTACGACCGTCATGTGGGAGCCGGTCCCACCGGTGCGACGCTTGTGGCAGGCGCTAACGGGACCATCACGATTATCAGCCCCACCTTTGACCAAGGAGTTGGTGCCCATACGGTCTTGCGCCAGATCGTGGCCAAGGAGTTTGAGTTGTCTATGGACCGGGTTGAAGTGGTTGTGGGCGATACGGATACGGCCCCCAAGGATTGCGGTTCTGGGGCGATGCGGGTAACCAACATTGCGGGAACTGCAGTTCTCCAAGCGGCCGGTGATCTGAGGGAACAATTGGCCGCCCATGCGGCCGAGATCTTGGAATGCCCCCTGGAGGAGATTGTTCACCGCGGTGAAAAGTTCTGGCCCCGGGAGGATCCAAGGCGGGCTCTTATCATGGGAGACATCATCAAGCGCGGGCGGCAAGACGGCTTATTGCAGGTCACAGCCAACGTAAACGTCAAGGGAAGACGGGATATTACCTGTTACAGCGCGCAAGTCGCCGAGGTCAAGGTTGACGTCGAAACCGGTCAGTTTCGAGTCACTCGGTTCGTGACCGCTCACGATGTTGGAACTATCATCAATCCCATGACTCACCAGGGGCAAATAGAGGGGGGCTTGGTGCAAGGCATCGGTATGGCGACGATGGAAGAGTTGAAGATCGAAGAAGGTCGAGTTTTAACGACAAACCTGGGGGATTACAAGGTCCCGACCATTGCCGACGTGCCGAAATTGGTTACCACACTGGTCCATTCCAATGGTGGACCAGGGCCCTACGGTGCCAAGGCCATTGGTGAAATGGCCAATAACAGCCCGATTGCTGCCATAGCCAACGCCGTAGCCGACGCGGTCGGGTCGCGCGCATATGAGTTGCCCATTACGTCGGATCAGGTTTTTCGTGCCCTCAAGGAGAACGCAGGGAGTTAGCGGGGTGCAGTTTTCTCTGCCACCTTGCAATGATGGTGTCTCCTGTGGGATAGAAGAAGGCAATCATTTCAGAGGAGGAAAAACATGATCATAGAAATGCGTACCTATACACTGAAGCCGGGTGGGAGCATTCCAATCTTCGAGGAACGGTTCGCTGCGGCCCTGCTGCACCGTCAGCAAATCTCCAAGCTTGGCGCCTTCTGGCACTCCGAAGTCGGCCCGCTGAACCAGGTCATTCACGTTTGGCCCTACAAGGATTTTGCGGATCGAGAGCGCATCGCCGCCGAGGCCAGAAAGACCGGGCATTGGCCACCAAAAAATGTCCGGGAACTGATCGTCACCCAAGAAAGCAAGATTCTTCAGGCGGCACCCTTTTCCCCACCCCTGGAAGAAAGAAAGCTAGGCAACATTTACGAGATTCGAACCTATACCTATCGGCCTGGGGCTATTCCTACCGTGCTCGAGCGCTGGGAAAAGGTGATCGCAGACCGCATGAAGCTATCGCCACTGGCAGCCTGCTGGTATTCAGTCTTCGGACCCCTTAATCAGTTCATCCACATATGGCCCTATGAAAATATGGCGGAGCGAACGCGCATACGGGCCGAAGCCTCCAAACTTAGCAACTGGCCTGCGCCGACCAGTGAGTTCATGCTCAAACAGGAGAACGCCATCGTCGTTCCCGCGCCGTTTTCTCCATTGCACTAGCAGGCTGCTGAAAAAGACTCATATGCCACCAGCCTGCCTTAAGCAGGCGTTTAGGATAGTTGCGCTCGATCGGTGCGGGAATCATTCCCGCTCCCAGCGGAGTCGCTCCAACGTACCGCTAAGTACGCCTCCGCTCGTCGATTTTTCTTGCGCCGCTCGGCTGAGCTAGGTCGAAGCCTCGCCGCTGGGATCTTTTTGACCAGCCGGCAAATAAATTTTTCAACAACCTGCTAGGATACATATTGCCCTGGCAATCCAGTTTCCAGGCGCCTTATTTGGTCGTCCTCACAAAAGCCAACCCACAGTGAATAACGCACTATAGATGAGCGGGAGTCTGGCCGTGTAGGCAAGGGTCGGGTTGAGCGCTGGTCCGTCGGTACGGGAAAGGAGGGTTCTGAACGCAGGCCAAGCTATAGGAATAACTAACAGGGTAATTAGCGAGCTGATACGTTGACCCGAGCTCAGGTAAAGGATGACCGGAATCGAAGCGCCTGCGACTACAAGGAGGGCAAATTCCCACCGGGTGAAGGTCTTTCCGAAGCAGACGGCCAATGTTCGTTTTCCCGCCTTTTCGTCATCCTCAATATCGCGCAAGTTATTGACGGTTAAGATGGCGGTGATGAGTAGACCCGGTCCCAGTCCGGCAACCACAACCTGAGGGTGAATCTCCAGGGCTTGGACGTAGTAGGTCCCGCCGACGGCGACCGGTCCGAAGAAGATCAAGCAGATAAGATCGCCTAGTCCATGATAACCGTATGGGTATGGCCCGCCCGTGTAGAGAACACCCGAGAGGATGCAGGAGGCGCCAACGAGGACGATGGGCCACCCCCCCCGCATGATGAGAAAGAGGGCTCCAATGCATGCCATCAAGAAAACGAGGGCGGTGGCCCGTTTCATGGCCTTAGGTGTCACCAACCCTGCTTGGGTCAGTCGGAGTGGTCCCTGTCTTTGCGTCGTGTCGGCCCCCTTCTGGTAGTCGAAATAGTCGTTGGCGAAATTGGTTCCGATCTGGATCAACACCGCACAGACAAGGGCAATAAACGCAGAAGGCCAGTGGTGAAGTCCGTCACCATAAGCCATAGCCGTCCCGACCAAAACCGGAGCCACCGAAGCCCAAAGGGTTTTAGGTCGTGCCGCTAGCAGCCATTTTTCTAAGGGATTCATTGGATGGGTCTAGAAATTCGATTGGGACATTTGAGGGCTTGGCTCCCATGGCTCCGCCTGCGTAGGACTTCACTTTGTGGATCGAGACACAACTTAACAGGCGGAAAGAGATGTTGGGAAACCGATTCAAGAACCGCGACTCGAGGGGGGTGCTTGGATAAGCCTGGTGCTATTGGGTCACAAGCTGCTTCTTGATGTTTTCGACGAATTCCTTGAGCATCGTGTCCGCTTTTCTGCGAATAATGGGTTGCCCGAACTCGCCGATCTTGCCCATGATGCTAACGTCGGTATCCACTATCAGCTCGGTTTCGGTGGCGCTCAAGTCTTTAAGCTCCATGCTCGTTTTGGCTCTGACGGCCCCTGCGGCCAGGCGGTCACTTGCATCGGCGCGGAGAGTCGCACGCCAGTTGGCGCGGTCTCGCTGTTCTACTATAATCTTTCCTTGCAGATTGATCGATATGGGACCCACACGGATCTTGAGAGTCCCCTGGTAAGTATCGGGGTCCAGTTGTTCAATATTCTCCACTCCAGGGAGCGACTGGGCGACTTTGGGAACATCCATGAGAAAATCCCACAGAGGTTCACGGGCGACTGCGATGACTGCACGCTGATTGAATTTCATTTTCTACCTCTCTGTTTGGCCTTTGCCATTTTCTTGGGTCGAGTCTTCTTCGCTGCTCGTGCTTTAGTGGGGGCTTTTTTCCGGAGGCCCACCAGTGCCTGTTCCAATGCGCGTCGCGCGAAGACAACGGCCATATCTCTTTTGTAGGATGCGGAACCACGAAAATCACTGATGGGATCAACCACGGATCGGACTTTCTCGGCGGCTTCTCTAAGGGCCTCCGGTTTTACCGGCTGCCCGCGTAGCACGTCCTCGGCCTCCTTGGCGCGAATGGGTGTCGACCCCACACTGCCCAAGGCGATACGGACGTCCTGAAAGGTCTTCTTGGCCTTGTCCAGTGTGACCACGGCTGCAGCGGACACTGTGGCGTAGTCGTCGGCCGTACGAGGCAGGAATTTGAGATAGGCCCCCCCGCTGTTTGGTGGTAAGGTCGGTACGAAGACCTCCGTAAGAATTTCGTCCGGATTCAGTACTGTTTCGTAGTAATCCGTAAAAAAATCTTCCAAGGGGATCTCTCTGGTGCCGTTGGCTGAAGTTGCCTTGGCAGTGGCTCCCAGGGCAATCAGGGTTGGGGGCGGGTCCTGGTTCGGATCGGCATGGGCGAGTCCTCCACCGACACTGGCCATGTTCCTGACACGGATCGTGGCCACGTAGTGGTAGGTCTGAGCCAAGAGCGGCAGGCGACGCCGCACCAAGGGGTTGGTCTCCAGTTCTCTGTGGGTCACCAGGGCGCCTATGCTCAGCCCGCCGTCCTTTTGTACAATGTTGCTCAGTCGAGGCAAGGAACGCAAGCTGATCAAGCAGGTAGGGCGAACCAGCCGCTGCCTCATCATAATGATGAGGGCTGTGCCGCCGGCAATGAGTTTTGCGTCGCTGCCGAACTGTTTTAAATCTTGATGGACTTCCTGGAGATTTTTAGGTGTATGATATTCAAATGCCACCATGGTCCCGTCCTTACTTGAATTGGTAAGCCTTTTGGATGGACTCGATAATCTTGTAATAGCCAGTGCAACGACACAGATTCCCCATCATCCAGTCCTTCACCTGATCCTCTGTGGGCCGCTTGACCTCGTCTAACAAGGCTTTTGCTGCCACCACCTGGCCGGGGGTGCAAATTCCACACTGGAAACCACCGTATTTAATAAAGCTTTGCTGAACCCGATGGAGTTTCCCATTTTTGGCCAGTCCCTCGACCGTCGTGATCTGGCGCCCGTCCGCAAAAACCGCGAGGGCGATACAGGAACTCACCATCTTTCCGTCCATGAGGACCGTACAGGCCCCACAGACACCGACACTGCAACCCTCTTTTGTGCCGGTGAGACCAAGATCATACCGTAGGGCGTCCACCAAGAGACGATTGGTGGGAACCTCCAGCTCATGCTTTTTGCCGTTCACACGTAAGGTAATCTTCTTGTTCATGATCTCCCTTTCCTCCATGGAGCGTATTGGAAGGCATCCGTGATGACAAAGTCCCCCCTCGGACCGTATCTTATAAGAAGATTTGCGGCGAAGTGCAAGAGGAAAAGCGGAAAACATTGTCCGCCTTCGCAGGATACCATGGGTGCAAGCTCTGGGATGAATACCTAAAACGGGTGCTTCGGCGCATTCGGCTGAAGGAGAGGAGAATGCTCCGGATGCCCCGGGCGTCACCCCGGAAAACTTCAAGTGGATAGGGCTATTTTCTTAGGAGGTGGGCTTTTTCCAGCCGCACATCGTTAGCGTGTTCACCGTTGTGATTAACCTGCTCGGTGGGAGGCGACGTAAGGAAAATCATTGGTTTCATGCCCCTTTTGTGCTCTAGCTTTCGGGCCACTTTCTTTGCGTGAATCCATTGCGTGTAGGGCCCGATCCGTACCCGGTAGGCGGTGTCCCCGTTCTGCGGGTTAAACCTGTGCACGGAGGTCTTATAGCCGCCTTTGGCGATCTTATTGCGGAGCGACTTGGCCCTTTCTTCGTCCCGAAAAGAAGCGATTTGGACCATGAATGCCACCGACGAGTTGGAGTCTTGGACTTTTTGGAATCCATATTCGAATAGTCGTTTCGTATCTCTCCAGAGATTACGCGAGCCTAGGACGGAGACCACCAGAGTCACTCCATCGCGGGTGGCTGCCCCGACAAAGCATCTGCGGGCTGCACGGGTATAGCCGGTCTTACCGCCGATGGCGCCTTTATAATTCCAGAGGAGGCGGTTTTTGTTCCGCAGCGGCAGTGTCTTCACCCGTTTCATTTTTCCCGCCGCAAACAAATCGACTTTTTTCCATTTCGTTTGGACGATGGTGCGAAACGCCGGAATTTTCATGGCGTGATTGAAGATAAGGGCCAAATCCTTGGCGGTAGAATAGTGCCCTGGGGCCGTTAACCCATGAGGGTTTGTGAAATGGCTGTTCTCCGCGCCTAGCTGACGTGCCTTCTGGGTCATCATCTCCGCAAAGCCCTCCACCGATTTGCCAATCCCCTCGGCCAGCACCACGCTCGCATCGTTGGCGGAGTATAGGAGTGCGCTATAGAGCAAGTCCTGGACGCTCATGGTCTGGCCCGGGCGCAGACCCAACTTCAGGGAGGTCACCTCGGACGCGCTGCGGCTCACAGGGAGATGATCGTGCAGTTGTTTATGCTCCAGGGCAACCAGGGCCGTGACCACCTTGGTCGTGCTCGCAGGTGGGAGACCCAACTCGGCGTTGCGTTGAAAAAGTACCGCACCCGTGGCGGCGTTCATAAGGAAGGCCGCACGCGCAGTCAGTTGCTTTGCGGAAAACGGCCATGCTGAGGAAGCAAAAACAGGGATGGTAAGGACAGCAAGAACGGCTGAGAGCGCTAGAGGTCTGTTAACTTTCAGGGATGGCCATCCTCCTTTGTGGAACATTGAGCTGAAGGCATCGCACAAGGTCGAACAACTCACGCTATGATGGGAGTGTATATCACAGTTCTAAAATGATGGGTAGTTTTTTCTTTAGTTGTCGGTGATGGGTTTGTCTAAAAAGCGATTGATTCGTAGGGCGAGATCATGGATCTTTTGCTTGGAACCCCGATCCAGAAGGACCGTTTCTCCACCTTTGAGGGCGAGGCGCAGGGAAGCGGTAGGAAACCGGCTTTGACCCATGGTTGAACCAGCAACGGCAAATCCGCTATAGACCATATCGGTCCCTACCCGCAAGGCAGCAATCTCGCCGAAGGCCACAGCCAAGTCCCTCCGCTTTAATATGCTCCGCTTTGATAAAAGAACTCGCTCTGACCCCTGGTCGATGACGGTGGTTCGGTTGAGGCTAAGGAGGAAAATAGTAACACAGAATAAAATCAGGTTCATTGCAGGAAAGTACCAAAGGGACATGGTCGTACTATACATTCCCCGAATAAGAATGGCCCAGAGTACCGGCACGGAGAGAAACAGGAGAGCCAGAGAGAGTCCGAGACAGAGGAAACCCGGATAGCGGGCGCCACGCCAGACCATACTAACACCATGAGAATCTTCCTGCTGGATCTGAAATCCAAGGCGGCTAATGAATGATTCGAAATGACGCGGATCGCCTTCCATTGCGTGGGCCCAAAAGGATCCTGAGTCGCTAACCTGAAGGGGTCTACAGATAGAGCTTTTGATTATTGGAGTTGTTGGTGAATGGCCTCCACCGCTTGGCGGCCAAACAGATTGTTAGGCTCAATGGTGAGGGCTTTTTCGAATTCTTCCAGGGCCTTCTTTAACATGCCCTTAGCCATGTAGACGCGGCCTAAATTGCAATGGGGATAGTGATACGATTCATACCGAGGAGCTCTAACAGCCTTGTCAAGCCAAGGAATGGCCTCGTCCAGCTGACCCAGGTTGATCAGGTAAGCCCCGATGTCGTTATACGGATTCCCAAAGGCCGGGTCCGTTGCTATGGCCTTCTTGCATTCCTCTATGGCATCCTCGTACCGTCCCTGGAAGCTGTAGGCCCAGCCTAAAAAAGTGTAGGCCTCGGCCGTCGGGTGACAATGGATAGACTCTCTGTATAGACGCACGGCCGCATCCAATTCCCCCTCTGATTGACGATGGTAGGCCTCGCGAAAGATTTGCTTTGCCTTTTCTATGTTTTCTTTGTCGCCCATGGTTGCCTTCCAATACTAATTGCTATTTTCCGCCCTTCCCCTGGTCCGGCGTGACCCCATGCTTTTTCAGCTCTTTTTCTGCCTTGGACCGGATATCCGCTTGCTCGCCCATGGCTTCCCGGCGAATCTGTTCATGGCAGAGCTCGCAGATTCCTCCCCTGAGCTCCCTCACCTTCGCGCAAACCATGCATCTCTTTTTTTCTGGCTCCACGTAAAAATCTTACCCCAGAACAGAGACCTGCTACAACCTTTCAGTTGTGTTTTAGTCAAGCAGTTTTATTTGTGATGGATCTTCGAGAATCATCTCCAGGCCAAATCTTGGGTGGTTCTTAATTTGCCCTGTGAACTCTACGTTTTTCCCCTCATAATTCTTTGGATCGATCTTTTTCTGTGCGAAACGTTCCAAAGCCGAGGCGAAAATGACTCCGGTGAAAGAAGCCCGCGAGGGACCAAAATTGAGAAAATAGGTGTTGCTCTTGGTGGAGTGACCCACCCGGTAAATTCTCCCTCGAATCTTCACCCGACTTCCGGCATGGGACCGGATCTTTTTAACGTCGGTCGCCTCTAACAGCGGAACGTCCGCTTCCCTTTGGGTCGTGGGGGGTAGAGGGGAGAAAGTAACCGGGTACCCTTGGCTTTCATTGGGGAGGTGGGCCCAACGCTCGTAGAGCAGGTGGGAAAATAATCCCGCCACAAAGGCGGCGATGACAACGAGGATCGTTATAGGGGAAAACCCTTTCATCGGCCTTTTTTCCAAAGACGAAAAAACTGCTGGCGATACTCTTCTGCCAGGGGTCCAGCATCGTGGAACAGGAGAAGGTTCTCATGGTTAAAATTTTCTGCTGAGGCCGTCCAGTTATAGGAACCGGTGAGAACTATTCGGCTATCGATGACAGCAAATTTCTGGTGCATGAGACCTCTTCTTTTGTCTCCCTTGCTCAACCCAGAGGCCCGACGGACATTGAGTCCCTGCTTTTTTAGGAAGGACCCCTTGGAATATTTGCTTTTCCGATCGAACTCTTGATCCAGGAGCACTCGGATCTTGATCCCGCGTTGTTTCGCTTGGACGAGTGCCCAAGCAATTTCTCTACTGGTAAAGGCGTAGACCGCTACCAAAATCTCTCTTTCGGCTCGTTGGAGTTCTCGAATGATATGGTTGGAACATTTTGCCTTGGGGCTGAAACAGGCCTGAACAACGATTCCGGCCCAACTACCGGAGGGGGCAAACGGAAAATGAAAAATGAAAAGTGCAAGGAAGAGTGAGAAAAAATGTTTTTTCACGTCGCTTATTGCCTGCTGTCTTCAATTCCGTAGGCCCCTTCATTCTTTCCTTGGCACATTTCTAAAATTAGCCTTTCCATGGCCATTCGGGGTGGCTTACCGGTGGATTTTAGTTTGATGTCCGTTTGATAGATTAATTGCAAGTAGCGCACTAATTCCCGGGTGGTGAAAGGGTCTGCCCGTTGGAAGCTCATATAGTCTCCATAGGGATTCTGCATCAGGAGAGGGCCCCTTTGCCCTATGACGTTTCTCTGAAACTCTTGGAAGGTCATGCCACTCTTCCACCTTTGACAGAGTTCTCCGTCCATGAGATGTCGTGCGGCCAGAAGGCGGCGTACGTCACCAGCGATGGTCCCCAAGAGTTTAAGAGGGGGCTCACCCTGATAGAGAAGGCGTCGTAGGTTGGCCAGCGCCCCCAGGGTGTTTCTATGGCCGATTGCAGCGGTTAGGTCAAATACCCATGCCCCAGCCTGGTCTAAAAAAATCTCATCCACGTCTTGTGCGGTGATGGCCGGCCTGTCCCCCACATAGATAAGGAGTTTCTCCATTTCCTGGTGGACACCCCAGAGGTCATCGCCCGCTCGGGCTAGGATCATGTTTCTCGCTAGGGGTTCTATCCTTTTCCCCGCTTCTCTAAGACGCCGGTCCATAAGCTCTGTGAGGGTTTCTCGTTTAATTCTACCGCTTCTCTCCCGTTCGATGCTCAGGTCTAGGATTACCCCCTCCTGCTCTAACCTTCGATAAAGACGGATTCTTTTGTCCACGTGGGAGGCTGAAATCAGCAGGACTGCCCAAGGGGGAAGTCCCTCCTCGATAAATTCCAAGAGCCCCTGACTCTGGCCTCCCTGGTGGTGACCCAGATTCATACCCCGATCACGGGCAAAGGCAAAGACCGCCTCCAACTCTCTATCACCTCCTTTTCCCCCGGTACCCAAAAGCGCACCGATGGGTGAATCCGTGGATGGGAGGGCCTTGTCCAGCTGTGCTTGGGACCAGCCCTCTAGGGCTAGGAAATCTAAGAACAGTCGAGCGGCGTCATCTTTTTTCTCATCACCCCAGAGTTGCAGCACTTTTTCGACTAGGTCCCCCTTCCGCTCACGGGATAGAAAATAGGGGGCATTCTCTATCCAAACGGTCTTCCTGCCAGTGAAGAGTGATGGGGTCCGTAGCGCGGCTTCGATCTGATCCCAGGGGGTGGAGCGACCATCGAAGCGTTCTAAGTTCAAGGATCGCTGGTCCGCGGGGACCAGAAGGTCAAGGATCTTCTTGGTGGCCTCGTGAACGGGTAAATCCTCTCCATGCAGTACCATCAATGAGGGTCCAGTCCCCTTACTGATCTCGGATAAGAGGTCATCAATATTGCGCTTCATGCCTAGGACAGAACTCTTGCGGTTTGCAATGTCGTCTCGAATCTCTTTCAAGCCGTTCGGCTCAGAGGCCTCCTGCAAATCTCAGGTGAAGGACTGAAAGGTCGGGTATTTCAAGGAGCGCGGGACAAGACTTAGCGCTTGGCAGTCCACATTCGGCTCTCTTGATTCCATGCATAGTCAGATTTCCAGACCTTGAAACCGATGGTGAAGTCACCCCCCGATCTGGAGACGAAAACCCTTTCACTGGAATGAGGAATGTCCACTCGGGCCACGAGGAAAACTTCTTTGCGAAAGGGTCGGTTCATCAGAACTCGGTCGCCTACCTGCATGGTGGTCCGGGTCTCTTTGTTGCCCTTCCTCATTCCTTAAAGTTAGCATCCAAAGAGCCTTCATGCAATTTTAAATAGATGATGTTTAGTCGGTGCAGTGTCAATCAACCCATCCTTGACATTCCTGGGGCTATTTTTTATAGGTGGTGGAGTTCGGTGGGAGGAAACATGCGTTTTGTCACCTTTTCTCGGAAGA
>Ga0209980_10001211_pt1 | contig 14210 bp, 14 predicted proteins | sample CR02metaG_FD_183611 | JGI IMG/M metagenome (GOLD analysis project Ga0209980, IMG submission 183611) | Deep subsurface microbial communities from Mariana Trench to uncover new lineages of life (NeLLi) - CR02 metaG (SPAdes) (version 2) | ecosystem: Environmental > Aquatic > Marine > Ocean trench... | reverse complement strand
TTCCTCAACACGACACGCATCAGCCTCAATGACAACCTGCTCGAGCGCACCTCACCCGAAGAAATCCAGGCGGTCATGGGTCACGAGATGGGGCACTACATCCTCAACCATGGCGTCAAGCTGGTCATGCAGTTTGGACTGGTCCTGGTCGGTGGATTTGCCTTCGTCAACTGGGGATTTGGCAGAGCGCTGGCACGCTGGGGAGAAAACTGGGGTGTCCGCGATATCGGCGATACCGCGGGCTTGCCGTTGCTTGGCGCCGCGTTGTCGGTTTATTTTCTGATCATGACGCCGTTGACCAACTCGATCATCCGCGTGGCTGAGGTGGAAGCGGATAATTATGGCCTGAATGTCGCCGGACAACCGGATGGCTTCGCCCGTGTCGCGATGCGTTTGAGCGAGTATCGTAAGATCAGCCCGGGCCCCTTTGAAGAGTTCCTTTTTTATGACCATCCCAGCGGGCGCAACCGCGTGCACATGGCCATGTTGTGGAAAGCAGAACACCAGGAATCCGAGCCTGAAACAAAACAAGAATAATCGCCCGCCAGAAAGCACTACAAAAACACGAATCATGCGTCGGCTGCTGAACAGCAGGTGACCGGAAAAGTGAACCCAAGAAAGTGTTTTTACACCGCTGAGTTTCGTTTTATTTTTCGGCGTTGTATTGGCCCAGCCGAACCAACCGTGATTCCGCTCGGCTAAATCAGCTATCGCGGTAATCGTCACCGTAGTATTTGCTCGTGATGCGCGTATGAAAATCCTCGGCCCTAATCGGCTCGTATCGAGGTTCGCCGAGCCCCGGCAACACCTCAAGGATTTCGTCCTCCCAGACATAAACAGCCATCGGTAAGGAAACTCTTGGCTTGGTCATTACACTGCGGTCTTGCGGCTGACTCACACGGTGGGTCGTCGATGGCAACCGGTCATTGCTGATTCGTTGCATATAGTCGCCGGTATTGAGAATAATACTGCCCGGTGGCGCATCGAGTTTTATCCATTTCATGTTATGGCGATTCAAAACCTGCAACCCTTCCTGGTTTGGCGCCGGCAGAAAGGTGAACAGGTCGACATCTTCATGGCCCAACATCCGCCCGCCACCGGCTGTCCCACCCGCTTCCGCCACCGCCGGGTAATAGTTGAGCCTGAATCCAAAATTGGTTTTGTGAAGTTTCTGGTCATAGATATGAGGGTCACAGCCGAGATAGGAAAGAATTGCCTGCATGACCGGCAAGATCAGCTTTTCATGCGCCACAACCAGACGACGAAACTCGGGTTCGAATTCCGGGCGTGGCCAGAAATCGCTCTCCCGGTAATCAGCCTTGCCATCCAGATCGAAAGCACGCCGGCAAAACACCCAGCCTTCAACAAGGTCGGGATGGATGATGGTCGTTTCCTTTACCGGGAAATACCCCTGGTTCACCGAGCCCTGCCGGTGGGCAATGTAAGGCTTTCTTTCGGATGCGGGAATAGTTTCAAAAAATTCGACGGTTTTTTGCGTTAAATGTTCGTACAAGTCCGGGTCCACGCCATGCCCAGTCAGAATGGCAAAGCCAATGCTTTCCATCGCGGCGCCCAGTTGTTGCGAAAATTTCCGCCGGCTCTTTTGATTGCCTGACAGCCACAAAGACATATCGCAGGTCTGAATCTCGAACTCTGCATCGAACTGCTCACCAGCGCCCTGCTCGGACAGGTAATAGGATTGCTCCTTGCGAACCTGTTCGTACTGGCGGAACTCCTGGTTTTTCGCCAGCACACCCGTTTCCTGTTTTCGCTTGTCGCCCATCAGACTTCTGTACCGCTTGTCAATGAAAAAAGGTAAGTACCCAGCACCACGACAAGTGCCAGTGGAATCACCCAGCGCAGCCAGAATAAACTGACTGAGGCAAAAAATCCGACCCGTCGTGGAAAAATTTGCTGCGCGGTGGTTATCCGGCCAAGCCCACGGGTCAGCGCGATGATGGCGATCAGACCACCGCCTACCAGCATACCCGAACCAAAAACCATATCTGCCCAGCCTATGAACGGTGGATACAATGCGCTTGGAATCATCATCAGCGCCAGAAGGACAAAGGTAACCACAACAAGTTGCCCTCGCGACCATCGATATTGACGCGGGTCGCTGAGGCCGGAAACAAAGACCTCAATCGCCGCTATCGCCGAAAGAAAGGCAACCAGCGCCAATACCAGCAGGAACAAAGAGCCGGCGAGCCGGCCGCCGGGCATTGCGGAAAACAACTCGGGCATGGTGCTAAAGATCAGACCCGGCCCCGAACTCATGTCGAGCCCGAAAACCAGCACCGTCGGTACAATGAACAACGAAGCCATTAGCGCGGCGGCGGCGTCGCTGGATACGGTCAGCAAGGCATCGCGCGGCAGATTCGCATCATCTTTGAGATAGCTCCCATAGACCACCATGATGCTGCCGCCAAGTCCCACGGAATAAAACGCCTGACCCATCGCGGCAAACGCTTCGCGAGGTCCAATCCGGGAAAAATCAGGCTTCAGAAATTCGATGACTTTTGGTATCGCCTGCGGCAGTGTCAGTGTATGAAAAACCAGGTAGAACATGACCAGCGCAAACAGCGGAACAAACAACCGGCTGACCAGTTCGATACCCCGATTGAGGCCTTTGTGGACGACAAACAAAGCGGCTGCCGCGATGATGACTGAAATCGAATATTGCAAAACACCGTTCGATAACGATGCATGGTAGCTGCTCATCGTTTCCGGCGAGAATCCTTTTATCAAGGAAAACCCGCCGGTCCATGCCACGTTGGCAATCACGACGATATAATAGGAATCGGCAATCAAAATTCCCGCCAGTAAAGCAATTCCGACCGGCCGGCCGATCCTGTCTCCGAAAGCGGACGCCATCGCTCCGATGGGGCCTTGCCGCGTCGCCCGACCCAGCGCCCACTCGGCTGACATGGCCGGCACGGCGATCAATAGTGCAAACACCAGGTACATGAAAAGAAACGCACTACCGCCATACTGTCCCATCATGTACGGAAACCGCCAAACGTTGCCCAGGCCGATGGCGACCCCAACCATCGTCAGAATGGTTGTCAGCCGACCGCTGAAACGTAGACTGCTCATCGAGATCAGTAACGGACTGCCGGACTGCCAGCCGGATAAAAATGACCGATCAGACGCATGCCCTCCTGATCCCGGCATTCCAGGCAATGGGCTTGTTTGCGCGGCAGGAAAATCATGCTGCCGGCCCGGACAGGCGTGGATTGCGCGCCCGCCCACAGCAGCCCGTTACCGGACAGTACGGTGATAACTTCTTCGTAAGCATGAAAATGTTGAGGCAATTTCGATTGCGGGATGACACCGATAAACTGGGTGATATGCCTTGCGCCCACCTCGGCATCGACCAGGACCTGGTAGAACCGGTCGCCGGTTGCCTGGCGTTTCTTTTCATCCACCAATACAACACGCTGCGGATAGCTGTCGTCGAATTCCTCCGCCATTTGTTCCAGCCATTCGCCTTTTTTGCTTTGTGGGCAAACCGTCAGCAGCAATTCCAATGCGCCGCCCACGGGGACGATTCTGAATGCCTCGCCGGGCCTGATTAATGCGCCGCATTCAGGCGAGAGATCGAAATGACGCCCGCCAATGACGATAAAGCCGCGGCCCGTGAGAACGAAAAGTACACAATCGGCGTCCGGAAAACGGCGTACCGGCGCGTCGATGCCGTCCAACCGAACTCGAAATTGAGACAAGGCTGAGGCACCACTCTCACAATCAACGACCGCTGCCTGGTGCCAGTCGCCGAAAGACGCCTGATCCAGCCCGTCCGGATCAACAACAAAACAGCCTCCTTCCAGCAGTCTTTTTTGCTCCACCAGGACCCTGCCTCCCGAATCTGGGAACCGGCCAATACTGGCCTCCCGCGTTGACCTAAATCAAGGAATTTCGAGTGTGAGAACCCGATTATAAACGGCTGCTCAGATTGCCTTTCCCCTATTGCTGCAAGACGAATGGATTGAAGAAACATGAGTATCGAATGCCCGGCAATTGATGGCACTTTTCGCGTGATGTTGCAGAAGCTGTCGCGTGTCATGCCGGATTTCGAGATTCAGCGGAAAGCTGAGTTGGTATTCGCCATCAACCGGCTGAAGAAAGAACGCGGCGCCATTATCCTGAGCTGGAAGAATGTCGGCCTACATCGATACCAGCTTGGCGCCGACCAGCGCATAGATCAGCGAGCCCGGCAAATACCCCAGCAACAAACTCGCAAGGTGAATCCGCAAAGGAACATGATGCGACCCGGCTATCAGGTCCGCGAGTGAGCCACCTGCCCATGGCACCCAGCGAAGCAATGTCAGGAACAAGAGGTTATCCGCCTGGTAACTCCTCAACCAGACAGGCAACGCTTGTATGCGTGCGCGGATATCCCATTCGTGATCACCCCGTTGCCAGATACGGTACATGATGAGGCCGGTCACCATGCTTGAAATCTGGTTGACCAAGGTCGCGGCCAAAATGGAGAACAAAGCGCCATTGACGACTGACAATACAATAGCGCCGAACGGCGTGACGTTGGTTAGCGTTTTGAGCAGCGCAGAGGCCACCGGCGCCCACACGCCCCATTGGGAAACGGCTTTACGCGCACCCTCGATTTCGATCCAGTGGTTGGCCGCAAGCGACAACAGGATCATGGTTGCCAGCATCCAAACGAAAGGAGAAAGGATTGCGCGTTTGATCCTTTCCATCAGCGCACGCTATCAGAAAACGCTGTGTACGCGAATGGCGGCGGGAACGCAATCTATGGTGATGATTTTTTCTTCACTCTGATAAACCTCACCATCAAGTTCGTATCGCGGCGGAGACTCGAATTCTATGCTAACTGATTTGACAGCCTTTATCTGGACCTTCTCTCCGTCCTTGTGCCTGCCGGCGCCGACATCCGAAAATATTTTCATCCGGCCAAATGGACTGGCATCGTTGATCGAAACCAAGTCTAGATAACCGTCAGTCAGGCTCGATTCGGGCGCAATATCGAAAGAACCGCCAAAATAGCGGCCGTTTGCAACGACCAGCATCAGCCGTCTGCTGCTGTCAGACCTCAACTGATCACAATCGATGGTCATTTCCACACCGGGAAACCGGAACAACTGGCGCACGGCACAGTATTGATAAAGCAGATCGCCTTTCAAGCGGGTAAATCTTGACGCATCGTCGATAACCGCTATATCGAAACCGCAACCGAAGACGTTCAGGAAATGGCGGCCGTCTACACGGCCGACATCGATGAACCGCGTGTCGGGGGAGCAAAGGGCGGCTACGGCCTTGTCCAGATGGCGGTAAACGATGCCGAGGCTTTTTCCGAAATCGCAACCGGTACCGGCAGGCAGCAAACCCAGGCTGACATCTGTGCGCCCACTGTTGATTATCTCATTGGCAACGAGCGACCAGGTTCCATCGCCACCCACTGCGACGATGCGCTGGTAATCGCTGTCCAGCGCCCGCCTCGTCAGACGCTCAAGATCGCCCGGCTCCTTGCTGACTTCATAATCGAATTCGCCCAGCGCAACCGAAAGCAGCTTTAGGTACCTGGCCTTGCGGCGCGCCCCGCGGCCGCGGCCCGCAGCCGGGTTGAACAGGACAAAGTATCGCGGTGTCGACAAAGCGGTTGAGCTTAGAGAGTTTCCAGTTCTTCGAAAAGCTGGCGGCCGCGCTTCATCCATAGCTCACGAAACGGATAATCGGTAATCTCGGCCGGGTCCAGTCCCGCACACATGGGATGATCGTGCAAAGTCAGCGAGCCCCGCTCTTCTTCATGCTCGCAAAAATTACCCTGCATGTGGATATCCACTTTGTAACGGCCGGATTCGTCTTTCATGTTGCACTGATAAAGATGATCGACATCCTCCCATTGATGCTCGGTGACCGTGAAATCGACTATGGGTGCATCCCCTTCCCTGACAGTCACCGCCAAGGAACCGTTTTTCTCGGAGAAATCGATGGCGATATCCATCGTGTGATGCGGCAGGTGCCAGCGATCGAGAGCGTGCGCCCGCGACTCCGCCGTACTGGTTGCCAGGACAAACGGGTAAAAAGCCGATTTCGGAAACTCGCCGCTTGGACGAACCACCGGCGGAACGATAATGGACATGACTACTTCCTGGTATGCCCCGATCATGCTTTCAGTGAAGTCAAATGCCGTAACTGCGAAAATTGACGAGCCATGATGTGACTCCAGCGTCTGCAATGGTTTGGGCAACAACGGCATCGCCATTTCCGTCGGTATTTCAAAAAAAGCGCTGGCCGTCTGACTAAACTCGTACTTGGTCAACGACATAGCCCGTGCCTTTGCATGACGTTGATCAAAATATCGCAGCCCCGCTCGAGCTGCTCATTGGTGTGTCCTGCGCTTATTGAAATACGGAACCGAGACCGATGCTTTCCGACCGCGGGAAATCTGACCGGATTCAGGTAAACGCCTTCGTGAATCAGTTGCTCGGCATATGAAAATATGTGCTTGTCATCGCGGATCATCACAGGAATCACCTGTGACTCGGAGTCGCCGATATCCACGCCTGCCTCCCGCAGCTTGTTTTGTGCGAAATGCACGTTTTCCCACAAACGCTTTCTGAGTTCAGGTTCGTCGATGGCTATGTCCAGAGCCTTGCTGATGCCCGCGGTCACTCCCGGCGGGAGGGCGCAGGAGAATACCCGGGACCTGGCGAAGGCTCTCAGATAATTGGTGAGTTTGAACGAGCCCGCGACGAATCCGCCGATGCCACCCAGGCTCTTTGAGAACGTGCCCATATGGATATCGATCTCGTCCTCGAGACCGAAGTGCTCGGCTACGCCACGCCCGTTTTCGCCAAAAATAAATGCGGAATGCGCTTCATCGATCATGATCCTGGCATCGTAACGCTTACACAGATCAACGATCTCCGGCAAAACCGGCAAATCACCATCCATCGAGTAAACGCCTTCAACCACAACCAGTTTCTTGCCGGTCGCGCGTTTCAGTTTCTTTTCCAGGTCGTCGATCTTGTTATGCCGGAAAAAACTGACCCTGGCCTTCGACAGGATGATCCCGTCGACGACGCTGGCATGCGAATACTGATCCGTGATTACCGTATCGCCCGGACGCATTAATCCGGAAATGACTCCGAGGTTGACGCTATAGCCGGTAGAAAAAAGCAGCGCGGTTTCTTTCCTTTTGAATTTTGCCAGCTTCTCCGCCAACTCCTCGTGCAACTCCATCGTGCCACTGAGAACCGGTGAGCCCGATGCGCCCAGCCCGAACTTTCGGGTCGCTTCGACAGCGGCCTCGATCACCTCCGGCCGGTAAGACAGGCCGAGGTAGTTGTAGGAAGAAAAGTTGACCAGATTTTTGAGAACCTCGTTACCCAGCGTCTCGCGGATATCGACAGTTGGCAGCGGCGCGGTCTGCATCGGCAGGCCAAACTGGTAATAACCGGCGCCATATGCTCTCGTCCCCCACCATTCATCCATCGGATCAAGCATGCAAAACGCATCGTCACTCGATCCCGAATAGAAATTGCTGTGATCAAAGTCATCGAAACCGTGGGCGGCCGCTGTCGCCGATAATTCCTTAACTTTCTTCTTTGGTGATTCCATAGTGTTTGTGTTTCCCCGGCCAAAAAACCACGGGCGGTTGACCTCGCTATGACTGCTGGCCTATTTTCTCAGTTTCCTAACTGCAAACACGACTCAACCATGATCAAAACCAGTCTTGATTATTTACGCGGTGGCACTTGTCTTTTTGCTATCGGCTTGCTGCTGATCATCGGTGACCCCATTCAACGCCTTTTGTTCGCGCTGCTCCCTCTGTCCGGCCGGCACAGTTTGCATTTGCAGGCTTCCTGGTTTCGACTCTGGGCCAACATTATGCTCCAGACGATCCGAATAATCTGTGGCGTGAGATTCAGGCCCTTGCCATCAGTCCCCGGCGATTCCGGCACTCTGCTCCTCGTGAACCATCAGTCGATTCTGGATATCCCTTACGTGGCCGCCTGTCTAAGCGAAAATTATCCTCTTTTTGTAACCCGCCGCAGGTATGCCAAGGGCATACCACTGGTGTCCAATATGCTCCGATTGTACAAATTTCCGCTGGTCGATCCCGCTCGGTTTTCCGTATCCCAGCTCAACGCCCTGGCCGAAACCGCTGCCACTACCCGCTACCCTGTGGCGATTTTCCCGGAGGGCTCGCGCACAAGAGACGGAGAGATCCGCAGGTTCAGAACCGCGGGTGTCAACGCCATTCTTTCATCCCGGCCCTGGTCCGTCCACCTGGTCATCGTGGATGGCCTTTGGAAGTGCGCGACTTTACCGGATTTTGTCAGGAAAATCAGTCAAATCAGGCCAAAATCAGTGATTATTGGCCCTTTCCCTTTTGACCCGGAAACGGAGGATCCAGAGTCGTTTATGGCCGGTATGCGTGAGAAAATGCTGTCCGGTCTCGCGCAGTTACGTGAAGATTCGGGCGCTTGAACGAGCACGCACACAAACCGGATACCTTGACGGAACTGACGGACAGGGCCGGCAGCAACCTGCGGGCGGTGGTTTTCTTCGGCTCCCACCTGGTGAACTCGGCACCGGGCCGGCATAGCGCCGCCGACTGGGTTGTCATCGTTGACGAATACCGCGCGTTTTATCGCGAATTCAGCGCATGGTTCGGCTACCCGGCCGGCCTGGTCGCCGGGCTGAACCGGCTGTTGCCACCCAATGTTATCCATATTCCGGCGGCGGGCGGGGCTGGCATCAAGGCAGCGATCATCAGCGAAAAGGATTTCGCACGAGCGATGGGCGCGCGCGCAAAAGACCACTTCTGCAAAGGGCGCCTGGTTCAGAAAGTGGAAATCATCTATGCGCGCGACGACGAGATCCGCGAACGGGTTAACGAGCGGCTGCTGGATGCGCGCATGGGCACGCTGGACTGGGTGCCGCTTTATGCGGATGAAAAATTTACCGTTGAGTCTTACTGCCTGGCCATGATGCGAACATCGTATGGCGCCGAAATTCGCCCCGAATCGAGCGGTCGAGTGCTGGAAGTCATCGCCCAGCAACAGGCTTCGCTGATCGAATCGTTCCAGCCGGTACTGGACGCCGGCATCGAACGAGGCGTGCTGACCCGGGATGAACAAGAATACCGCCTTAGCCAGCCGCCAGGAGAAGCGCAAAAGTGGCGCTGGCGGTGGTATTTCCGCAAGTCGAAAATGCGCGCGACGCTACGCTGGCTCAAGTACGTCATGACTTTCGCCGGCTGGCCAGACTACATAGTCCGCAAACTGGAGCGCCGCTCCGGCATCAAGGTCGAACTGACCGATGCCGAACGGCGCTGGCCATTGGTGCTGATGTGGCCCAAGATCATCAGGAATTTTATCCGCCTGCAGCGAAGCAGGAAATCGTAATGACGAAACCGATCCCGGATACCTGGTCCTAGTGTTTGAATCGCTCCATTCAAGCGGGTAGCCGTTCGATCGCCGCCAGCAAGCGGTCCATCTCGCTTCTCGTGTTGTACATCGACACGCCCATTCGAATCAGCCCGCCGTTCTCCGACAGGCCGAGCAGTTCGACGACCCGTTGGGCATAAAAATGCCCCTGCCAAAGACAAAACCCCTGCGCACCCAGGTCTCTTACGGCATCGTCCGTGGATATTTTGCCGGATGTGATCGAAACGGTGGGTGAGCGCGGCGTTGCAGAAAAATCGGGCCCCCAGATTTTGACCCCTGGAACAGCCGCTACATGCTGATAATAGTGGGCCGCCAGTTCATGTTCATAGTCGTAAATTTTCCCCATCGCATCAACCAACTGCTCTCGAAGACCATTTCCCTCACCCCAGCCGGCGATGTACTCGATCGCGGCCGCGATCGAAACGATTGCCGCGTGGTTCAGCGTGCCGGTTTCAATCCGGTATGGCGCGGCGGAATTCTGGGTGCACAAGCGGTTGGTCGGCAGGAAATTCAGCAGACCGGGCCTGGTATAAAGAATTCCGACATGCGGCCCATAGAATTTATACGCCGAGCAAAGCAGGAAATCGGGATCCATGGCCTGCACGTCGAGCGCGATATGCGGCGCGTAATGCACCGCGTCCACCAGCATCCACGCGCCGACCTCGCGGCTCAGTTCGCGGGCCAGGGAAAGATCGTTGACCGTGCCAAGCGCGTTTGAAGCCGCATTGACGGCCACCAGCCGCGTACGCTCATTGATCTTGCTGCGCATGTCATCCGGATCGAAATAACCCTGCCTGTCGATGGCTATCTCGCGGATCGTGACTCCGCGATCCTGCAATTGCAGCCATGGGCCGCGATTGGCTTCATGGTCAAGCGCACTGATCACCACTTCGTCGCCTTCCCCCCAGAGCCTGGAGAAAGCGTCACTCAGGGAGAAAGCCAGCGTGGTCATGTTGGCGCCAAAGGAAATACTGGCAGGCTCGGACGCGCCGACAAAGGTTGCGACTGTCTCGCGGGTACGCCACAAGGCTTCATCGAGATCCCTGGAAGTGACAAACTCACCGCCGGTATTGGTGTTGAACATCCGGTACGCGTGATTCTGCGCTTCTATAACCTGGCCAGGCACCTGGGTACCCGCCGGTCCGTCCAGAAAGACCAGCGGCTGGCCGCCGAGCGAGCGCGACAATGCAGGAAAGTCCTCTCTCGCCCTGAGACACTGCGCGTCTGAATAGGGCATCTCTATTCCTCGGTCGGGCTCAGTTGCTCAGCGAGCCGGTCGCCGGCAATTTCGTCGATCCGCTCCACTGTCGCCGGCTCAAGGTGATTCTTCCAATCGCCGACCACACCCTTGCGAAAATGCGACTGCCTGTTTTCGTCGCCCTGGTCCCTGCCGCCGGATAATTTTTTGAAGCTGCCTTGATCACGGCATTTTTCGATGGTCCCGTCGGAGGCATCGACCCCGAGAGCGGTTAGCAGTGGCCTTAGAGCCGCCGCAAAATCCTGCTGCAAAGACTCGTATTTTACCTCCAGGTATTGCTCCGGACAGGAAGCGGCAAACTGCCGGGTCGCGTCGATCAACTGCACCCATATGCCGGCCAGTTTCAGAGCCAGTTGGTCCGGTGAGACATATTCTTTTTTCGCCTTGTCCGGGTTGATGCGTAGCCCATGAAACCACATCGATACGGCAACATCACGCGGGTCACGCGTAATATGGATAAGCTTCGCTTCCGGAAAAAACTGATGCAGCAATTGCAGGTTGGCCACGTTTGCGGGTGTACGCTCGCCGATCGCCGCCGGCAAATCACTCTCGCACTGCTGGGCCAGCAACAAAGCCATCGCGGTCCGGCCTATGTGCCAGACGTGATCCCGTGAGAGACCCTGGTAGTCGCGGATTTCTTCGAACAGTGCGTTGTTGGTTTTCAGGAAGGCGTTGTAACGATGGGTTGCCTCCCCGATCTCAGGCAGCAGCTTGTCGGCGAAATGCCCTTCGCCATGGCAGCACACCTCAGGGTGGGCATCAAGAATCAGCTCCAGCCAGGTCGTGCCCGATTTGCCCTGGCCGGCAATAAAGAAAAGCTGGCGCTCGAGCACCGCCTGGACCAGCGAACCCAACTCCTGGTTATCCGGCATCCCGGCCTACCCCCCGATGCAGACCAAAAGTCTGGCCAATGTACCGCATCGGCCGTGCAGATTCGATGTCTGCGACAAGGCGAGGATTCGCCGTCGAAAACAGAAAGGGGCGTGTGGACGCGAACGCCCGCGCATTGGGGTTCAGGTCTGCGAAAGGTCCAGGTTGGGCACGATGCGAATATCGATACGCCGGTTTTTCGCACGCCCTTGCGGCGTTTCGTTGTTCGCGACCGGTTTGGTTTCGCCAAAACCGATCGAGCTGATCTTCTCCGGACTGATGCCCATCTGCACCAGCAGATATTGACGAACCGATTCGGCGCGTTGTTCGGACAGCGTAAAATTCTGGTCGTCGCCGCCGAAGGAGTCTGTATGCCCTTCAATGATTACGCGTCCGCCCGGGAAAATTTCGATCGCGTTTTCTACCTTTCGCAGCAAACCATAATTCGCCGAATTGATATTCGAACTACCCGAGTTGAAACTGAGCCCGACCAGGCGAATGTAGATTTCATTTGAATCCCTGAAGACCCTCGCTTCGAATCGCTCGAAAGTGCTCTCAATCTGGATCACCTTCTGGCGCAACATTTCCTGGGCAGCCAGCCTGCGTCGCAACGCCTCCTGGGCATTGGCCACGCCACCGAGCTGTTCGCTGAGTTCGTTGACTTGATCGCCCAGCGCAACGATTTCCCGATCGCGCTCTGCAATCTGCTGGCCCAGCTCCTGGCTCTGCTCGCCGCCAGTCTCGATATACATCACCAGATGCCTGACCAATGCTTCATAGCCCTGATCCAGTTTGGCTTGCATATCCGCCGCGGCTGCAATTTCCTGCAGTGGCTTCTCCCAATGCAGGATCAGCTGTTCCTGGGTCCGATTCCGCGACTTGAAGTTTTTCAAATACTCAGTCAGGTAAATCGCATGCTGGGCCTCGTACTGCGCCTCGCGCGCCAGGCTGCGCGGCTGGTCGGTATCGTAACGATTTTCCGTCAGTTCTATTTCCGCGGTAGCCAGCAGGTCTTTTGCGCGCCGCAGAGTGATCGGCGCGTAGCGCTTGGCCTTCATCTTGTCGGCCTTAGCCAGCAACATCCGCGTATCGGTCAGATATTCCGCCTTGATCGCTTCGAGCTCCAGTTCGCGATATATCTTGGTGGCTTCCGCGGCTCGGCGCAGCGCATTTTTCTGGCGGCCGTCCTCGAGCATGGAAACTGCATCCCTGAAATAGGTCTGCGCCCGAGTCCAGTTCCTGGTGGAGTATTGCCTGGCTTTGACCCCGGACGCATCCTTTTGCGCCTTGATCATCGTTCCCATTTTCTGGGCTGCCAGGTCGGCAACAATCTGGGCTTTTTCGAACCCGATCGTGGCTTTGACGAGATCTTTTTGCACGCTGCTTACCGTGCGCCCCTGCGAGAATTTTTTCTCGGCATTCTGGTAACTGCGCATGGCGCTTGCGTAGGTATCCGGCGCCAGTCGCCTGGCGTCCTTGTTTTTGGCGACCTCGAAGGCCCCGGTCGCCTGCCGAAACAAGCGTTCCTTGGCGTCTTGCGAGTGGGCGGCTCCGCTGGCGAGCAGCGCGAGCGCCTGGAACACTAAAATCAATACGGTCTTTTTGCTGAACTTTGTCATCTGTATCTCCGCGATCGCTCGCAAATCGTGTGTGTCAGAACGGGTACGAGTATAGTTTTCCGGGTCGCCCGCGCATCGGCACTGGGTCACATTATTGTCAAATCGTCAGCCTTCGATTACGGTCGCCCGAGCAAACGACTAATGACATTATGTTAAATCTTATGCCAGATATCACGGTCAGACAAACCGTTGGCTGCAGTATCGGAAAAACGAATCGACCGCTCCCCGAGCCCGGGCCAGGCGAATCGACTTCAGCCGCCACAAGCGACAATAAATCTTTTCCCTATGTCGTTGAATTGCGACCGAAATTGCCCCATTTTTTTGCTCGTTGTTCAGCATCTGTCCAGCTTTCCTTGTGTTAGCATTTAGCCGCCGGCGGACCGGCTACCGTTGAACGAGGAAAGCTAGGATGAGTATCAGGAAAACAGGCATTATTGTTGTCGTGGCTGTTGGCGTTTTCGCTGCATCGGCAAGCTATGCACAGGGTCGCAGCGGCGGTCAGGACCGCGGCCAGGCGCCGTCGCAAATGCGCGATTCGGCGCGCCAGGACAGCATGCGGCGCGATATGAAGGACATGCGGGCAAGGTCGGAAGAAAGACGCCGCGAAGCCGAGACCAAAAAAGCCGAAGCGGAAGCCAGGCATGAGGAGGCCAAGGCAAGGCGTGCTGCAGCAGAAGCCAACAGCCGCGGCGAGGACTCCCGCGCCGAGCATGACCGCAGCGCAGAAGCGCGTGCCGAGCACCCGCCGAACGAGCAGGCGGCGCCCGAAGCGTTTCTGGCCGAAGAAAACGCGCTCAACGCCGAGCTGGCTGAACGACGCAAGGATTTACCCGCAGAAAATCGCGGCGGCCGCGGGCCCGATGACGATAGCGGGGACGACGACTAAGAACGAAGCGCGGCACGGTTGAGTTTGCCCGCCGAATCCCGGCGCGGGCTCCAATGTTGTATTTTTGCACTGCCGTACCGGCATCCTAATGAAAAACCTAGGCTATGGCCCGCCAAGTGATTGATAATAATCGTGTTTTT
>Ga0209980_10001210_pt1 | contig 14213 bp, 24 predicted proteins | sample CR02metaG_FD_183611 | JGI IMG/M metagenome (GOLD analysis project Ga0209980, IMG submission 183611) | Deep subsurface microbial communities from Mariana Trench to uncover new lineages of life (NeLLi) - CR02 metaG (SPAdes) (version 2) | ecosystem: Environmental > Aquatic > Marine > Ocean trench... | reverse complement strand
AGGGCATGGATTACACGTGAGCTGGCTCGCGAAGATTGGCAACGCGGAAACTGGACATTTTGGATACAAGAGTTGAGCTCATGAACAGATCAGAGGTTCCATAGTTGGCCGAACCGTGGCTTGAGCGCTGGGAGCAGGGACGCATCGGCTGGCACGAGCCGGACGGCAACGCCAACCTCAAGAAGCACTGGCCGGATTTAACCGAGGGTAGCCGGGTACTCGTTCCGTTTTGCGGTAAAGCTCGCGACCTCATCTGGCTTGCGCATCGTCGCCTCAATGTCGTTGGTGTAGAAGTTTCGGAAATTGCGGTCGAAGCATTTTTTGCTGAGCACAAGCTTGAGTACGATATCGACAATCGTGGCAAACTGCTTCGCTATCGCTCGCAGACCCAGCCAATTGCTGTTTATTGCGGCGATTATTTCGACTTCGAATCAGAGCCGTTCGACGCGTTGTTCGACCGCGGGGCGCTTGTGGCGGTGTCGGCGGATTACCGTCCGCGCTATGTCGAACACACTAAAGTGCTACTAAAGGAAGACGCGTACCGGCTGATCATTACGCTCGAATACGATCAGGCCGCGGTGAACGGTCCGCCATTCGCCGTCATGCCCGATGAAATCAATGCCTACTGGGACGATCTCCAGATTCTCAGCCGACACAATGACATCGAGCACTGCCCACCGAAATTCAAAGCGGCCGGATTAGCCGAGATCATAGAGACAGCGTGGTCATCCGGGTGGCTCTGAAGCCATCAATTTCACCCTGACAGACTGCTAGGCTATAGATTGATTTTCGCGGGCGTCCAACGAGCCTCCCGACGCGATACGCGTCCGCCAACATCCTCGGAGTCGTAGCTCATAGGTTCCGTTGCGGCCAGTGTTTCCGGAGACTGCAACAGGGCGTGAGTGTTGATGATGCCGAATTGCCCTTTTTCCGTTTCGATCAGCGCGCCGATATAAACGCCGCACTCGCGGCACAAAAGAAAGTCTGCCGTTCGCAATCCGAATTGATAACGATTCAGGAATTTTGGGTCAGTCACAGTGAATTCGACAGAGCCGGTCGGATCAGATGCGCTTAGTGCATCGTGCGCGCGGCAAAACCTGCACTGACAGGCCCTGATCGACCATTGTTCAGGCGCAACATCGGTTCGATATCTATAGCCAATGCCGCCACAATGACAACTTCCCGGATACTCTGATGTCATGCGGGGGCATCTCCGTTTTGGGGACGGCGATTGTTTATCCCATAAAGAAAAACAAGCGGTGCAATTGCCGCCACAACATGCTTGATTGAATGCCCGCTGATCAGTTGCCCGATTTCGTAGGTCGCGAAATCGAAATGCTCGAACAGCTTGGACAACGCGTACAGCACTATGACCAGCCAGAGAAAGCCCACGTTGTCATATACCGAGCGGTACATCAGCAGAATCAGCGGGATTAGCAACATCGGCAGGAATTGCACGATGGCGTATGGTCGAAGGTCTCCTGCGCCTCGCGCTTCTGTTGTGGCCCAGTAGATCACGGAGCCGGCACCGACGATCAGCAGTGGAATCAACAGACGTTTCGCAACCGGCAGTGATATGTGCTCACCGATGATGATCGTAGTGAGCCCCATGAATCCAAGCGTCATTGGCAAGCGGTCCCATACCAGCGTCTCATTGCCCGGTGCGTAGTGATAGAAGGCGGAGCCGAAGCCGGTAAGGAAAATCCCTGCGAATAGTATGAGATATGCCAGATGCAGACCAGGCATCATGCCGGGCTGATTCGTCGATCTTGAATAATAAATACCGGCTCCGCCGACCAGCAGGAACGGGATATTCGACATCACATTCCAAAAGTTGGGCACGCCCAGCAGTGAGCGGGTGTCTGCGAACGCATGATATGACGGGTCCTGCGGGATTGGCTCGATGAAGAACATCGCAGCAATCAGAATCGCGGACAGCACAGTCAGGCATATTGTTTTCGCGTTCACCTGTCCGCTTCGCCGGATTCGCAGTCAATCTTTTTCATTGGAAAATCTATGGCTCTTTCCTTCCCGTCAATCGTGCCCTCAATTCGCCCGAGCAAATCCTCGTCGGACATCAGCCGATAGATAATTCGCTGTGGGAAGTCATGATCGAGATTTTCGAAGACTACCTCACGATCGCCCAGGCTCAACATAGAGAAGCTCGCTGTGCTTTGCCCTGACGGCGAGGCAATGAACTGGAGCCCGCCATCTTCCTGCTCGACGATTCGAATAAACTCAAAGGCAACTGTCTCGCCGTTACGAACGCTGCGGCTCACGCCAAATATTGTGCTGCCCGCCGGTGGCATCCATTGTTCTCCGGAACCGGGTTCCTGATTGACTGCCGCCCAGCAACCTGACAACCAGCCGAGGTCTTCGACTGTGGCTGGCAATGCGGCCATTGGCATGATGGCGGTCGCGATGAGGCACGCGACATTGATCCTGACCATCGCTGTCATGACAATTCGGGCTCCCACAACTCTACTTTGTTGGCCTCGGGATCCATGAACCAGCCGAACCGGCCATTGTCGTAGGTTTCCACCTCGCCGATGAGTTCGGCTCCTCCGGCCTGGACCTGTTGGAGAGCACCGTTCAGATCATCCACGATAATATTGAACATGTACTTCTTAGATGCCGGTTCAAAATACTGCGTATCGGATTTGAACGCCCCCCAAACCACATATGCTGCCTCTGGCTGATCTGATGTCATAAATAATACACCGGGACCGTCGTTCTTCTTAATGCCAAGATGCTCGGTATACCATGCATAAAGCTTGTCGGGATCTTCGGACTTGAAGAAGACCCCGCCCACACCGATTACTCTCGCCATGTCCCTTGCCTCTTCAGGTTCAACATACTTTTCATGAGTCGTCATTTCTCCCGGGCCCGGGCGCGCTAATAGTTGCCCCTTACCACACCCATGCCGGCTCCAATGGCGAGCCACATGCTTATGTTCTGAGTTGCCGCGCCGATCGCCGTTCCAATACCGGATCCGAGGGCCAGCCAGACACCCACGCCAATATACTTGCTGTTATTGTTTTCAGACATGTACCTGTCTTCTTGATTATATGATTCCTGGCGAAGTGACTACGAGACCGTCAGAATCGATCATTGTTTTCTAAATCGAGATTGTTAATTTTTGTCTTGCGCAAAATCTTAAGTAGCAGGTTACGTCCTGCGCGAAGTATCGGATACAGAACACTCGACACAGCCTTTGACTTGAAGCACCAGTAGGTCAGACGATTAAAGACACCTGAGCGAGTGCCCATGATGGACAGCGCGTGGATGGCGTCGACACCGTAATACATGCGATCTCCCACGATGAGCACCATGCCCTGATCGATATCGAGCTCTGCTGCTGTAATCTCGTCCATCAGAGAGTCTGGTTCGCGAGCATCGATCAGGACGAGGTTTCCAACCGATTCACGGATCCTGACCAAGTTGCAAAAATAGTTACAGGCCGGGCACTCTTTATCATAGACAAGAAAGATGTCGATCTCTTCCTTCATAACGAAAACTTAAGCCTCTGACTCCCGTTGCTAAAAGAGGCGGTAAGATCCAACGATGTCCGCTTTGGTCGCGACTGGTGGTTCATCGCAGCGGTCTTTGATGCCAGATACAAAATCCTGGAAGGCCGGCGTATCCGGCAACGGATTCTTGCCATCGGCTGTCTCGACGACAGCAATGTGTACGAAACTCAGGATATCATCCAGGTTGAATGCTACGTACCGTAGCCCTTCGGGTTTGTCTTCGTCGGGCTTCGCGAATACCTTTCGAACGTACTCTCTGTTTTCTTCAGCGCGGTCGGCTTTCACTTTGTAACAAACGACGGTTGTTTCCATCTTCCGGCTCCTCTGCGTCATCGAACGTCCGCTAATACTACTCCAGCACTCCCTATATCAGGAGGCCCAGCAGCACAACGAGCCACAAGATCATCAGCAGGAGTTGGCTGGTCGCGAATATGCGAAAGCGATGAACCACTCTGTTCGACGTCAGGTGTATGTAACTGTGAGCATACCGGAGCGCTACGTAGGTCCATGCCAGGGCGAGGATCAAGGTGGATACCGTTTCCGTAACGTAGGCAATTATTGAAATCGCGTAGAAGAGAATCGGCGCCTCGTACAAATTGATGACGTGACGCGAATTTACGCGCAGATACTCAGGTTCCTCATAATCCTTGTATAAACGAAAATAACGCCCGTCAATCTCGCCACGCCGAATCGCGGAAAACCGCAGAAATCCCAATCGAAAAACACAAAAAAAGGTCAAACCTGCCATCGCAAAAATTGGCAACAAGATAGTCATGTCAGGAGCCCTCGGCGAAAACGCCGCTTTTCTGGTTGGCACCAGCTGCGAACACTCGCGATGAAGCGATGATGCCGGTGACATAGGTGACGACCGCAATCGCGATGAGAGCGCTTATCGAAAACCATATAGGGTGTGGAATCACAATCAGGTTCGCGACCGTTGCCACGAGAATGAAACCACCGACAATTCCCGAGTAGATAAACGGTTTTTCCCTGGCGATGAAGCAGGCGAGGAGGCCACCGCCAAGCGTGCCTGAAGTCCACGCACCAGCGAGGAAAAGAAAGGCCCCGAATGGCAGGCTCTGAACGTAATTCTCGAACTGGACCGAATCCTTGAGATCGATATCGGGCGGAATTGGATAGACGGTATGTCCTAATGCCTCGCATGCGGCGACAATCAGACCGGCAACGATAATTCCAAGTACGGTGGCAGCTATTTTCCTGACCATTCTTATGTTCCTTTTTTTATTGAAATGGCATTTACAGTCTTTCTGGCCTGTTCGACAATTCTCGTATTACGATCATGTCTCGCTCGATCGGGGTCGTCAATTGCGGTGACCTGCTGAATCCATGCAATGTAGTCAATCGGTAATCTCAGTGCGTCACAGCCTACAAGGACAAGCTCTTTGTACCACGAGTATGGTTGAAGTTGTTCGTCTATGTATGATTCTGTTGCGATATAGGTGAAGCATTCACCGAACCCCGGCACTTCGATTGTCTCAACGGAATAACCGGAGCCTACGCCCTCGATCTGATCCAGCTTGTCTTTTTCCTGCTGGTCCAGGTCATAGATGGCGACATGGATACTGCCATCGCCGGCGACGATATTACATTTGCCGGATCGGTCTTTGCTTCTTTTGTGAAAACGTAGCCTCTGTCCGCCTATTGCCCCAGTGCCTTCGAAACGGGATTTGGGTAAGCGTAGCGACAGCCGCAACGGGTGCAGATTGGAACCGTATGCGGCATACAACATGGCTACCCCAGCGAATGCGGCCTAGTCCGCGATCGGTTTGATGTATCTGATCATTTCTCCATCGTAGCCAGATCGCTCATAAAACCGTCGTGCCCTGGTATTCGTCGAGATCACGTTCAGGGTCATGGTTAGGGCGCCACGCCGCATCGCTTCATCTTCGGCAGTATCGAGGAGAGCCCTGGCAACGCCCTTGCCCTCGGCTTCTTTCACGACGGCGATTGCCTCCAGATGTGAACTGGGCTCGTGGCTAAGTGCCTCGCGGCGAAGGCGCACCAGTGTTAATCCCAGTATGACTCCATCATCATCTTCGGCGACATGCACAAGACAGTCATCTGTATCACCGGCAATCCATGTGCGTAGCAGGGCGGCATCGTCACGCCACAGATGTTCCGAATTCCGCGATTCCGGGATCTCAAATTCCGCTAAACGCGGCATTAACGCCAACATGGCGTCACCGTCCGCGGCAATCGCTGATCTGATCTTGTACTTCACTTAAGTATCGATACCGCTGTCTACAGACCTGGGTTGGATGAACAGCATTCGCACGAACTGCTGAGAAGCGTGAGCGAGAAGCCAGATGAGACCGAACAAATATACACCCGGACTGCTTTCTTCCCACAATCCGAGCGCTGCCGATAGCTGTAATCCCACATTGATCAGATGCCCGAGGGCCATCAGAGAAAATGCCGGCAGGCTGAAAATCTCGCGTGCGACATAGAAGAAACGGCGTGATGACAGAACCCAACCGAGGACGAAAGCCATGGAGAACATGGTTAAGAACCCGCTCGACGTTCTCCAGAGAAGTTCGTCGACGAATCCCAATTGCTGCAAGACCGACGGAAGTAATGCCAGGAACATCGCGCCGAATGCTGTCGCCAGCAAGACCGACATCCGGTATTTTTCAATCTCATTGAGCGCGCCCGTGTTCTTGCGCAACACAACCACGAGGCCGCTGAATCCGGCCAATGCAATCCCGATTTCTGCGATGGTCGTCAGAGATTCCAAACCGCACCCCTCTGTTTGAGCCAGCCGGTTGCTCTTTCGAGGTCGCTTTTTAATTCACTCGATAAAGTCATCATCGTAGTCTTCGATATTCTCATCCCACCGCCTCAGCGCTTTCTACCAAATTTAAAGTAGAAAATAAGCATCAGCGCCGGCACGACCAGAATTATGATGCCGTAGGTGGAGCGAGCAGAGACCGTTCCGCCAACTTGAATGGATTCATAGATGCCCGAGCGCTCGAGCGCATAAACGGCCGCCAGCCCAACAAGCCCGACGATCGGCAACAGGATCTGAATACCGGCATATGCGGACAGCTTTTCTCTACGCCACCAGATGGCCATGCCGATCACATTGGCGAAAACGAACAAGGCGATGACGGCCACTCCGGTAGGAACATCAAGCCAAAGGGACAGTATGCCGGCGACCAGAACCCATACCGTGCCGCCCACCTGTGCGCCCAGCCATCCCCCAAGGTTCCATCGCATCGGATTTGATTCAGGCATCGCTAGATCCTCCTGCGCAGGCTCCATCAGTTGGCGCCGACCTGTTTTTGCTTACTTCTGAGTACCACATGAGACACTTCTCCATTCGGGCTTTCAAGTCTCAGAATTGTCAATCTGTAGCCATAGAATTTGTTATAGGTGTGGCCCTGCCCGCCATGTGAGAAGCTGCATGGTTCGCTGAATTCACACTCTTTGACGTCGACCAACTCGAAGGGGCCCGTCGGGCCAAAGCGCCCAACCACAACCCAGTCCTTCCAGGTTTCCGACATGCCAATCGAATCAACATCTCTGAAATTCTCGCCCAATGGATTCGAGCAACCAGTAACGGCGAGAACGGCGAGAATGTGAAAGTACTTACGCAAGGTCGCTTACCTCACCGATTGCGCTGACTGCTTCCCAGTTCACCTGACGATCCTTACTCCCGATAGGAATGAGCACTGGAACACAGTGTCTGGCGCAGAGGGGTCTTATGCAAGTTTCGTGGCTGGTAAACATCGGTCAGCGCAGCGATTTGTAATACTGATCATTTCCGGGATAATGCCGACACATTTGCCAGCATCGGGAGCGGTACGAATGGCGACAGCATCGGCACGTCACATACTGGTGGATACTGAAGAGCAATGTCAGAAGCTCAAGAATCAGATTGAGGGAGGCGCTGATTTCGCGGATCTGGCCAGGCAGCATTCTTCATGTCCGTCCGGGCAAGACGGCGGGGATCTGGGAGAGTTCAGTCCCGGCATGATGGTCAAGGAATTCGACGAAGTTGTATTCAGTGCTGACATCAATACCGTACAGGGCCCGGTAAAGACACAGTTCGGATATCATCTGCTGGAAGTGACCAAACGCAAAGATTGATTTCTTTCTTTTGATCTCGTGTCAGGCGACGTCTTTGGATTCATGGTCTTCGAGTCTCAGGTCATGATTCTTGATCGGTAGCTCTCGTATTCGAATACCGATTGCGTCATAGATTGCGTTGGTAAGAGCCGGCGCGATAGCGGGTGTACCTGGCTCGCCTGCGCCGCCGATCGATTCGCCGCTGTTGATGATATGGGTCTCGATTTCCGGCGATTCTTTCATTCGCACCATCTGGTAATCGTGGAAGTTGCTTTGTGCAACCGAGCCTCGATGGATGGATATCTCACCATACAGGGCGGCGGTCAGGCCGTAGATAATACCGCTCTCCATCTGTGCTCGCATGCCGTCCGGGTGAAAGGCATAGCCTGCGTCGATAGCGCATACCACACGATGCGCGCGCGGCTTGCCGCCTTTGATTTCGACTTCCACAACTTCAGCGACGATAGACCCGAATGACCTATGGATTGCGATGCCCCTCCCCCAGTTTTCGGGGAGGGGGCTTCCCCAACCGGCTTTTTCTGCAGCGAGATCGAGTACTGCCTGGAATCTTGGTGCTTTCTCGAGCAAGTCGTGGCGGAACTCGTATGGGTCTTTACCGGCCGCAATTGCGAGCTCGTCCATAAAAGACTCGGTGAAAAATCCGTGTAGCGAGTGGTCAACACTCCGCCAGTTTCCCCAGGGCACGTGTGTCTTGCTATTGGCGAAATGAATGAATTGATTGTCAATGCCGTACGGAATATGCGGCGCTTCAGCCGGGTCATGCTTTTCAACGTATTGATTTATCCAGGCTGTTGGATTTCCTGCCGCATCCAGACCCGCCTTGAACCGGCTGATGTTTGCATCGCGGTAATGGTCGTGCCGCATGTCTTCTTCACGTGACCAGATCAGTTTGACCGGGTACGGCACTTGCGCAGCTATTTTCGCCGCCTGGATCGTATAATCTGGAAACATCCGTCGTCCGAAGCCGCCACCGAGCAGCTGGTTGTGAAGGGTTACGTTGGCAATATCCATATCGATTGCATCGGCCGCCTTTCTGGCGAACGCTAACGGATTCTGAGTGCCTGTCCAGAGTTCACATTCTCCGTCGTGCACCCACGCTGTGCAATTCATCGGCTCCATTGTGGCGTGAGCAAGATAAGGGACGCGGTATTCGGCTTCGACGATTTTTTTAGACGCGCTCAACGCTGCTTCTGCGTCGCCGATTTCTAGATCAATCTGTTGATCGCCATCGTCGTTTGCGCTATCCATTGCGGCGGTGAACTGATCGAAAATATCACTTTGTTCGACATCGCCGTTGCCACTTGATTCGTATTCGATCACAATCTTGTCGATTGCCTGCCTGGCTTGCCAGTAGCCGTCAGCGACGATCGCGACAGCATCGCCGAAGTTGATGACTTTCCGGACACCCCGCATGTTCTGTACGGCTGTTGAGTCGACTGATTTGACGGTGTCGCCGAAAACGGGTGCTGCTATGACGGCCGCGTATTTCATCCCCGGTAACACAACATCGATGCCGAACCTGGCGGTGCCATCAACTTTTGACGGGACATCGAGTCGCTGCACATCGGTGCCCATGATCGAGAATTCTTTTTCTGATTTAAGTACCGGAACAGGCGGAATTGAGAGTTCAGCGGCTTGATCGGCAAAGCTCGCGTAAGGCGCAGAGCGGTTACTCGCCATGTGGTAAACATAGCTATTACGTGTTTCCAGTTCTTCTTGTGGAACCTGCCAGGCATCTGCGGCAGCTTGCTTCAAAATAGATCTTGTCGCGGCACCGGCAACTCGCATGGCGACCATGCCGGTAGTTCTGACTGAAGTGCTGCCACCGGTGATTTGCAGGTCCTTGAATTGGGTTGCTTTGAGAAAAAAGCCGTCGACCGTGTCGACCAGAAAAGACGGAAAATCCTTTTCGCCCAACGTATAGCCTTTTGCCATGGCGTAGTTAGCGTATTCCTCGTGGGCCGGAGCCTCGAGCATTCTCACGGCTGACCAGTCCGCGTCCAGTTCGTCTGCGAGCATCATTGCGAGAGTGGTGTGCACGCCCTGTCCCATATCGGCGTGGGGAATAATGGCGGTGATCGTGTTATCCGGGGATATTTTGACCCAGACGTTAAGAATGGTTTCTTCTTCGCCCGCAACTAAACCAGCGACCTTCGATCGGCGGTCGCCTGGACGTATTCCGATCCCGATTGCGAGCGTTCCACCTGCCAATACGGCAGTGGTTACGAATGCGCGTCTGCTCCACTTACCCATCTGACTGCTCCTCGGTGAGCATGGCGGCTGCGCGCTTGATGCCTTTTCGTATTCGTGGATAGGTGCCGCAGCGACAGATGTTGCCACTCATTGCGCGATCGATGTCTTCGTCGCTCGGCGCCTGGTTCTCTGAGAGTAGTGCAACGGCAGACATGATCTGGCCTGACTGACAGTAACCGCATTGCGGCACCTGCTCGTCGATCCATGCCTGCTGAATGACGTGCAGGCCGGTATCAGCGTTGCCGATGCCCTCGATCGTCGTAATATTTTGATTCGCAGCGGCCTGCACGGGCGTTACACACGATCGAATCGGCGAGCCGTTCAGGTGAACCGTGCAGGCACCGCATTGAGCGATGCCGCACCCGAATTTTGTACCGGTCAGTCCCATCTGTTCCCGGATGGCCCACAGCAGCGGGGTGTCTGGATCTACATCGAGGTTATGGCGTTCGCCATTGATCGTGAGTGTAATCATGGTGCGATGCTCTTCCGTTCTGCGACTACGGGGAATGGAACCAGTCACAGTACCCCAAGGTCCGTGGCTCAGCAATACTGAGAGGCGATTCCTGAACAGCCCGCAATACAGACCGAAATCCGGCTAGAATGTGACGCTTATTTCGATAAGAACCGAACTATTGCTTAGAAAAACATTCAGAAATCTACGGGGCATTGCCACGTTTACAGCGATTACGGGCAACACCGTATTCTGGTTCGTCCCCATATTCCTGTTCGGTATCATCAAATTGATCATTCCCATTCCGGGATTCCGCCGGGCATTGACCAGGTGGATCATGACAATCGGCGAATATTGGGTGCAGGGGAATGCCGTCCTCCTTGGAATGAGAAACCCGGGTCGACTGGACGTTCGAGGCATCGAGGGATTGAGTCGCCAAGACTGGTATCTCGTGATCTCCAATCACCAGACCTGGGTTGACATCATCGTGCTTCAGGTTGTGATGATCCGACGAATCCCGTTTCTTAAGTTCTTCATCAAGCAGCAACTTATCTGGTTTCCGTTTCTCGGCCTCGCGTGGTGGGCGATGGACATGCCGTTCATGAAGCGATATTCGAAATCGTATCTGGCGAAGTATCCGGAAAAGAAGGGACAGGACTTCGAGGCCACTCGGGGCGCCTGCAGTAAGTTCCGAAATACTCCCACCACCGTTATCAATTTCGTTGAAGGCACTCGGTTTACGCTGGAAAAGAAAGTCCGGCGAAATTCCCCGTTTGAACATCTGCTGTCGCCGCGAGCTGGTGGAATCGCGTTAGCACTTACATCGATGGGCAGCATGTTCGACTGCGTTCTGGACGTCACTCTGGTGTATCCGAACGGTGTGTCGCAGTTCTGGGCATTGTGCTGTGGCGAGTTCGACGGCGTGATTGTCGACATCAGCAGACGCCCGGTCGAGAGATGGATGATAGAGGGTGACTACGAAAACGATCGGGAGTATCGCAGTCGCTTTCACAAGTGGCTAATACAGGTCTGGCAAGAAAAGGACGCACGAATTCGCGATTTGCTGGGCGAGCCATGATTTGTGCGCGAAAGGCCGGAATCGGGTGATTACTTCGCGTACCATATGAGTTCGCGCTCAGCCAACAGGTATGACAATGTCGTGTAGCCTGAGTTATGACACGGTAGCTTTCGATGCCAGGGACAACGCCGCGATGCTGTTCTTCGCGAAAACAACAGATACGGGTGATATCGGCGAATACCTGCTGCTCATGCGATCCGAGGGAGAGGGGTACGACGAGGCAATCTATATCGAGGTCAACGAGCAGCAATTCGCCGGCAGGGACAAGATTTCCGAGGCAAGACTCACCGGAAACATGCTGACCCTCGAACTGCGTGAGCCCGCCGAGGAACTTGATGGTGTGAGCGAGATCGTTCTCACTTATGACGAGACACCAGAAAACCAGGCCAGTGTCGAAGCGGGTGTCATCCGGGTATTGGGCGCCGCGCTGGTGGGCGGCCACGCCTGAGGAATCAGGCAAATGCTGGATCTGCGGCCAAACTGCGAAAATTGCGATTGCGATCTGCCGCCTAAATCCAGCGATGCGATGATTTGTACGTTCGAGTGCACATTTTGCCGAAAGTGCGTCGAGGAGGAGATTCATGGTGTCTGCCCGAACTGTGGCGGTAATCTCGAGCCGAGACCTGTCAGGCCTGCCGCGTTGCTGGAAAAGCATCCGGCTTCATTGAAACGGGTTACGCGAACATGAGGCGATCGTGACGACCTGGAGTGTTTACCTGCTTCGCTGTGCGGATGGCAGTCTCTATACAGGTATCGCGACAGACGTATCGCGGCGACTTGCCGAGCATACCGGTGGCCAGAAAGGCGCCAGGTATCTGCGCGGCCGCGGCCCGCTCGAACTCGTCTTTTTTCGGGAAATCGGCGATCGAAGCCTGGCGACGAAAATCGAACATCGAGTGAAACGATTCCCGAAAGCCCATAAAGAAGATCTTGGTCGGTTGCCGGGTCGCATTGATGAGTTGTTGAGGCAGATTGCCGTGCAATGCGGCTGATACACCCGCGTCGATCAATAGAGGACCACGGGTTCGCCAAAATTCGGTCGTAATATCTCGATATTCTTCTCACTCGCCTTGGCCAACGAGTTTAACCATTTAACTGATGCAACAACGTTATCGATTGACGTTGGGTACAACTCTATTTGCCCAAATGGCTGGGTGAAGTCGTCATGGTGCATGACATAGACTCGCGTCGCGCCGGTGTATTCGACAATTTGCTTCCAATAGTCACTCGTATACTTTCGACCCTGGCTCGTCAAGCCCGCGATACTCATCATCACAACGTCTGCCCGCGTCTCTGCTAATGCGTCTTCAATAAAACCGGCACTCCCTTGTACGAGTGTAGTGCCCAATGGGTGGGCGATCAGCACAGACCAGCTACCTCCTTCTCGCCATTTGGTAACCCTGGCAGGTTGATTCAACGGCTCGGACATGAAGCCGGCGAGAAGGTGACCGTCACCGATGCCGTTCGGCACGTGGCTGGAAGTAATAAAGGTAACCGTAAATCTACCGAACTCCAGCTTATCGCCGTTGCTGACAAGAATGATCTGGTCTTCCGGAACGCCGGCGCCACGGGCAATATTGGCGGTCGACTCTGTGCCAACCACAGATGCACTGGATCGATTTGCGATTGCACCGACGTCCATCGCATGATCGTAGTGCGAGTGCACAGGGATGACTGCAGCAAGGCGCCGCACCCGGAACTCATCCAGTGCATAGTTGATCGTGGCCGCGTTTGAAACGACCGGTCGGCTCAGAATTACGTCGAATATGCTCGGTCTGGAGAAGAAGCCATCAATCAGAATTTGTGTCTCGTCGTCGTCGAACAGTAACGTCGTGACGCCGAGCCAGGTGACCTTAACGGCGCCGGCGCCGGTCTGAGTCACCTCGGAGGTTTCCAGTTTCAACGCTTCGATGGGCGGGCGATCCTGCCAGAGCAAAATAGTTCCGGGTATGATCACGATCGCCGCGACGGCAAGCCCGGTGCCAGTTCTCTGAAGCCAGATCATCGCCTTCCTCATGCGCTCACCATACCACTAGAACCGGTGTCAATTCGGGCACCGGAAGACATCTGTTATCGTTGTCAGTCAGAGGTTCTGAGCGTTGGGAATACGATCGATGAATATGAATCATGTGACCCTGCCGGCGCTGAATATCGCCGATTCAGCTTCGTTCTACCGCAAACTGGGTTTGCTACAAATAGTGGACTCGGAGGACTATGCGCGATTCGAATGCAGCGATGGCGATGCCACATTTTCCCTGTATTTGGCAGATGAGTCAGAGATCGGCGGCAGTGCGCGTATTTACTTCGAGCATGAAGAGTTGGACGCACTTTGCGAACGCTTGAAAAGCGAAGGCTTCGATTTCTCACAAATGCCGCAGGACCAGAGCTGGCTCTGGCGCGAGGCCTGGCTAAATGATCCGTCCGGAAATGCTATCTGCCTGTTCTGGGCTGGCGAAAATCGAAAGAACCCACCGTGGAGGGTTAAGGATTGAATCGCCCGTCAGGACGGGCTCCTACGGTCGCGAATCGAACTGCCGTTGGAGCCCGTCCTGACGGGCGATTGCCCGGGAGACCGCGATCAATAATTATTGCCCAGCCGCTATCCTTGCGAGGTGACCGGCGATCGGTGCGAGATAGTTACCCATCGCGTAGCCGAGCAAGGCCATAAGAATCGATACTGGCACCAGGCTCGGCCTGTGAAACGCCGCGACGATGGGTGCCGATGCTGCGGCGCCAATGTTGGCTGCCGACGCAATCGCGACACTGTGAACATCGACTTTGAAAATTTTCG
>Ga0209980_10001208_pt1 | contig 14218 bp, 9 predicted proteins | sample CR02metaG_FD_183611 | JGI IMG/M metagenome (GOLD analysis project Ga0209980, IMG submission 183611) | Deep subsurface microbial communities from Mariana Trench to uncover new lineages of life (NeLLi) - CR02 metaG (SPAdes) (version 2) | ecosystem: Environmental > Aquatic > Marine > Ocean trench >... | reverse complement strand
GTGCAGCTCGGTGAGGTTTTTGATGATCTGTTCGGGATCGACGGCGCGAGTGGATTGAGCCTGGCGTTCCTGTACCCGGTGACCGAATACCTGGCTTTCGGTGATGACGGCGATGCAGTCGAACCACCCGCCGTCTTCGATGGGCGAGAGGGTGATGGCGAAGGATTGTCCCGAATCTTCCAAAGTCTCGGAGTCTTCTAATGGCGTGATGAAACTCGCGAAGCCATCAACTTCATGGGGATGAATGCCACTACGTGCTAGAAACTCGAGAAAAATTTCCCTTCTTCCCGCTGTCTCGGCGACAAAAAGTGTTCGCGGTGTGTAGGCATCGAGATAAGCGCGCAGTCCCTGGGCCGGGTCCCTCAGTCGCACATTGGCTTGCAAATCGGGTAGCGCTCGGCTTGCGAAGATCTGCTCATGTTTGCCTGGGCGTTCTATGAGTATGTTGCCGTACCGATTGAGATGGGCGCGAAGCTCATCGTCGTCGAGAAAAAGTTTGGCCGGCTGGAGTATCGGACGCTCGATGTCGTGAGCGAGATTATCGTAGCGCTCGCGCACTTCTTTGACGTATTGCGCGGCAGCCTTCAGTACATGAGTTTCCTGAACGATGAGCGTGTTGGTGGGAAGGTAGTCGAACAGAGAATCGAGGGTGGTGAAGAAAAACGGCAGGTAATATTCGATGCCGCTCGGCGGGATGCCTTCGCTGACATCCTGGTAGACGCTGCAGCGACGCACGTCCACATCAAAGGTGTTGTGCCAGCTCTCGCGAAAGCGGGCAATGCCAGCTGCGTCGAAGGGAAATTCCTTCGCGGGTAGAAACTCGATGCCGGATACTCTGTCCACCGTGCGCTGAGTATCAGGATCGAACGTTCGCAGGCTCTCGATTTCATCGTCCAGCAAATCTATGCGGACTGGGTCGTCGAGACCCATCGGAAAGATATCCATGAGCGAGCCACGTACCGCAAACTGACCATGGCTGGAAACGGTTTCTACAGCCAGATAACCCGCCGCAGTCAACCGTTGTCGTTCGGTTGCGATGTCGAAGCGTTGGCCGAGTTTAACCGACATGCTGTAGCCGTCGATGTAGGCACGCGGGACCACTCGCTGCAAGAGCGTTTTTACGGGCACAACGAGCATCGCTTGATGGGTATCAGGCAGCCGTTGCAGGGTGCTCAGGCGTTCCGAAACGATGTCCTCATGGGGAGAAAAAGCATCGTACGCCAAGGTTTCCCAGTCGGGAAAGTGCAGAAGCTCGACATCGCCCCCGTAGAACTCGAGGGCCGTCAGCCAGCGCTGAGCGCTACGGGTGTCGTCACAGACGATGAGCGTTAACCCGTCGTGGCGCTGTGCTGCCCGCGCAACTGCAAGATGAGCCGCACCGCCATAGAGTTCACGCCACGCGATGCGCTGCCCCTGGCCGGGTGGCGTGGGTGGGGTAAAAACAGAATGCTGGTCAGCCATCACTTGCGTGGTCGCGGTTTTCTCAAGTTTGATTGTTTGACACCGGATGTTGATAGTGCCACAAGCCCATTCTACTCGGGATTAACACCTCGAGGTTAGCAGCGGCCAAGCCTTTGCGCATAGGGCCTCAGAAGGTTAAAGTGCGCGCAATTGCTCTTGTTGGATTGATCAGGCGCCTGTTGGATGTGATTTAATTGAATTTGCTCACTACATTTAACGTAGCGCCGTCAGGCCGCCAATGTTTTACCTTGGATAGCGCCATTTTAAGATGAAACCCACCAATATTTTCGATCCCAGCTACTTCCATAAGGTTGTGGACTGTCAATGGGGTTGCCCCGCGCACACGCCGGTTCCGGAGTACATTCGCCTGATTGCCGAGGGGCGTTACACAGAGTCTTATATGCTCAATTGGGATTCCAACGTGTTTCCAGGAATCCTTGGGAGAACCTGCGACCGTCCCTGTGAGCCAGTTTGTCGACGAGTTCGCACCGAGGAGAAGCCGGTTGCGATCTGTCGGCTCAAACGAGTTGCCGCCGACAACAAAGGTGACATTACCCCCTACCTGCCAAGGGTACCGACACGAAAAAACGGTAAACGCATCGCGCTGCTCGGCGCTGGTCCGGCGTCCCTGGCGGTCGCGCGGGACTTGTTGCCGTTTGGTTACGAAGTACACATGTTCGACAAGGATTCAGAAGGTGGCGGGATGATGCGCAGCCAGATCCCGGCATTCCGATTACCGGCGGACGTTCTGAACGAAGAGGTGGATCTCATTTTGAACATGGGTGTGATCTGCCATTTCGGCCACGAGATCACCAGTATGAAAGAAATGCTGGACATGAATTTTGATGCCTACTTTATCGGAACCGGTGCTCCGCGCGGGCGCGAACTCGAACTACCGGGCAGGCATGAGGTGGATGATCATGTCTCGATTGGTATCGATTGGCTTTCCAGTGTTGCCTTCGAGCACACCGATTCCATAAAGGGTAACGTAATCGTCATGGGCGGTGGCAACACCGCAATGGATTGCTGCAGAACATCCAAGCGTCTTGGTGCTGATACGGTGACGGTGGTGGTCCGATCCGCATTCGATGTGATGAAAGCGTCGGACTGGGAAAAAGAAGATGCGATGGGCGAAGGTATACCCATCATCAACAATCGTCCGCCGAAGGAATTCGTGCACGAAAACGGCAAGCTCAAAGGGATGGTGTTCGGATGTGTCAAACCCATCGAAGGTGATGACGGCAGACTACGATACGTTCCAAGCGGTGAACCGGACGTGTTCTTGAAAGCAGACCATGTCCTCATGGCGATCGGTCAGGAAAATCACTGCCCCTGGATCGAGCGGGATATAGGTATTCAATTCGATAAATGGGACTGTCCGATTCTGGATGAGATTACCCTGCAATCCACCGAGCCTAATATTTTCTTCGGTGGCGATTCAGCGTTCGGTCCAGAGAACATCATCTGGGCCGCTGCGCATGCACATCAAGCGGCGATATCGATTCACCTTTATTGTCAGGGTGGAGACATCAAAGAGGACCGACCGGAAGAAGGCCTCAATCTCATTAGCCAGAAGATGGGGATGCATGAGTGGAGTTATGACAGCGAACACGATCCCAGCTTGCGGTTTCCCGTTCCACACGCTGACAAGCGTCAATCGCTCAGTAACATCAAAATCGAGGTTGAGCTTGGTTTTGATATAGCGCTCGGAATGAAGGAAGCGCAGCGTTGTCTAAATTGCGATATACAGACGGTATTCGTCGATGACTTGTGCATAGAATGTGACGCCTGCGTCGACATCTGCCCGATGGACTGCATCTCGTTCACGGAGAATTCAGAAGAAAGTGTACTGCGCACTCAGCTCATGGCGTCGGCTACCAACCTGGAGCAGGATCTGTATGTTTCCGGTGAACTCAAGACAGGCCGGGTCATGGTAAAAGACGAAGACGTTTGTGTGCACTGTGGGCTGTGTGCGGAGCGTTGTCCTACGAATGCCTGGGACATGCAGAAGTCTGTCATTCACATCCCGCAGTTAAGTCCTTGAGATTATGACGACGACCTACAACGATTTTGTAATCCGTTTCGGCAACGTCAATGGCTCCGGTTCGGCCAGTGCCAACGGCATGTTCCCGAAAGCCCTGTTCCGCATGGGCATACCTGTTGCTATCCGGAATCTTTTTCCATCCAACATCCAGGGATTGCCTACCTGGTTCGAAGTGCGGGTGAGCGAGCGAGGTTATCTCGGGCGGCGCGAAGGCGTGGACATCATGGTTGCCATGAATGCCGAAACATACCGGGAGGATGTAGAGAGCCTGTTGCCGGGTGGTTATCTGCTTCACGACACCTCGAAGCCGCTACCCAGTGTACTCAAGCGAAACGACATATTTGAGCTCGGCATTCCGATCTCTACGATGTTGTTATCCGAATTCAGTGATCCTAAACAACGGAGTTTGTTTAAGAACGTAGTTTACATCGGTGCTCTGTCTGAACTGCTGAATATGGAATTTGAGGTGATCACCAATATGGTGGCGACTCAATTCAGGGGCAAAGACGCGCTGATCAAGCCGAACATCCATGCCCTGGAGATCGGTCGGCAGTATGCCCGAGACTACCTACCGTGCCCGCTACCGATACAAGTCAGACGCTCCACGGCTGTCGGCGAAAGAATATTGATCGACGGTAATACCGCTGGTGCATTGGGTGCTTTGTATGGCGGCGCGACGGTTTGCGCCTGGTATCCCATCACCCCTTCCACCTCCCTGGCAGAGGCATTCGAAAAATACGCCCTCAAGTTGCGAGTTGATCCAGACAGTGGCGATCGCAAATTTGTCTTCATGCAAGCCGAAGACGAGCTCTCGGCTATCGGTATCGTCATAGGTGCTGCGTGGAACGGCGCGCGGGCGTTCACCGCAACGAGTGGTCCAGGTATCTCCTTGATGACCGAGTTCCTCGGCCTTGCCTATTTTGCGGAGATACCGGCTGTTGTGTTCGACGTTCAGCGCTCGGGACCGTCAACTGGTATGCCAACACGCACCCAGCAGGGCGATTTGCTTGCCGCCGCCTACGCCTCACACGGCGACACAAAACACGTGTTGCTTTTCCCTTCGACACCAGTTGAATGTTTTGACTTTGGTGCGCTTGCCCTGGACCTCGCCGACCGGTTGCAAACGCCCGTGATCATCATGAGCGATCTCGAACTTGGCATGAATGACAGCCTCTCTGAACCACTTGTCTGGGACGATGCGCGGAAATACGATCGGGGCAAGGTTCTGGATGCGGACGATCTGGAAAACGTTGAACAGTTCGGGCGTTATCTAGACGTGGACGGCGACGGCATCGGTTACCGAACCTATCCGGGGACACATCCGGAGAAGGGTTCGTTTTTTACCCGTGGCACCTCTCGCGACGAGTTCGCCAGATACACCGAGTCGCCCGACGCGTACGAGCAGAACATGCAGCGCTTGCTGGAGAAATGGGCAACGGCCGCAACGCTCGTTCCCGAAGCTGAAATTGTCAGTAGCGGCCAGCGTGCGGCTATCCTTTATTACGGTACGAGTGCGTTGCCGATGCGCGAAGCCCTCGACCTCCTTGCTGAGGAGGGCATCTCCCTGGATACCATCCGCATTCGCGGTTTTCCGTTTGGAAAGGAGGTTTACGAGTTCATCGCTCGGCACGAGTTCGTGTTTGTGGTCGACCAGAACCGGGATTCCCAGATGAAAACGTTGCTCGTGACTGAAGGTGCTCTCGATCCGGCGAAGCTGATACCCGTGATCTATTACGCCGGGTTGTCGATTTCTGCCGACACCATTCAGTCGCAGGTTTCCGGATACTTCACGATGAGAAAAATGCCGCGGTTGAAGGTGGTGAAGTCATGACTTTTGTCGTCAAACCCAAGGTCCATCACCCCCTGTTACCCGTCAACGAGATCGGACTGACCCGCCGGGACTATGAGGGTCTGGTTTCGACGCTGTGCGCCGGTTGCGGGCACGATTCTGTCAGCGCTGCGCTGGTGCAGGCGTGTGCGGAGTTGTCGATCCCCCCTCATCAGTTTGCCAAAGTTTCCGGTATTGGCTGCTCGTCGAAAACACCGAGCTACTTTCTTGACAAGTCCCACGGATTCAACTCGGTGCATGGGCGTATGCCGTCTGTCGCAACGGGTGCCAACCTCGCTAACCGGAAGCTTTACTGCATTGGCGTATCGGGTGACGGTGACTCCGCGTCCATCGGCTTTGGTCAGTTCGCGCACATTGTGCGCCGACGGATCAACATGTTGTACCTGGTCGACAACAATGGCACCTACGGGTTGACCAAGGGGCAATTTTCAGCCACCAATGACAAGGGGTCGACCAGCAAGAAGGGAGTACCGAACCTCTACGATCCGATCGATCTGGTGTGCACGGCTCTGCAACTCGGTGCCAGTTTTGTTGCCCGTAGTTTTTCAGGCGACAAGGGCCAGCTTGTACCGCTGATCAAGGCGGGAATCATGCACCATGGATTCGCTTTCATTGACGTGATCTCTCCTTGTGTCGCTTTCAATAACCACGAAGGCTCTACCAAAAGCTTCGAATACGTGCGCAACCACAGCGGGCACGTTGTTGTGGCCGACTATGTCGAAGTCGCCGACCTAGACCCAGACTACGTCGCAAACCACGAAGAAATCACCGCAGACTATGCACCAGGAACCACTGAAGATGTTCCCATGCCGGACGGCTCGATTCTGCGGCTGAGCAAACTGGACAAAAATTTTGATGTGCACGACAGCGTGGCAGCTTTGAACTACGTTCAGCAACGCCAGGAGGAAGGTGAGGTTGTGACCGGGCTGTTATATGTGGATCCCGAAGCCTCGGACTGCCATGAAGTGCTCCATACCGTCAATCAGCCGTTGAACGCTCTCGAGGAGGCCGATCTTTGTCCGGGTTCCGATGCCCTGACCGCCATCAACGCCAGTTTTCGGTAGTTTTAAGTACAACGCTGGACCTCTCATTACATCTGACGTAATTCCCTCGATCCTGAGGTTTAATGTCTAAGCGATATTGCGTGTGAGGTGCGAAATTCTCATAATGCGCGCCATTCAGAACCACGCCCCCTTGGGGCCATCACAAGCCATAGATACCAGCACGAGGAACCGCCGTGGCACTAGCGAGTCTTGACGACTATTTTCCGGATTGGAAGGAGCGCGAAGCGCTGGCCGAGTCCATGATCCCTATGATCGGCCGTCTGTATCGGAGCAATGTAGTTACTTACTGTTATGGGCGGTCCCTGCACAGCCAAAATGTAACCCGGATCATGAAGACCCACCGTTACGTGCGTCAGGTGGCAATAAACGAACTCTCGGAATTCGAAAGTTACCCGATTCTGGAAGCCCTCACTCAACTTGATCTCGGGCCTTGTCACATCGATGTCGGTAAGCTCGCGACTCACTACATGGAGGAGAATGGCAACGGCAGTAAGCTCACTGCGCTGGAGTTTGTGAAGCGAGAATGTGCGGAGGTCATTGGCCGCCACATACCGCCGCTCGAGAAACCTCAGGATGTGGTGTTGTACGGTTTTGGTCGTATTGGTCGGCTCATTGCGAGGTTGCTGATCGAAAAAACGGGCAGTGGTCAGCAACTGCGGTTGCGCGCGATCGTCGTGCGCAAGGGAAGTGAAGACGACCTCAACAAGCGTGCAAGCCTGCTGCGCCGCGATTCGGTTCACGGCAGCTTTCAGGGCACGCTCCGGGTGGATGAGGAAAATTGCTGCATCATCGCCAACGGGAACGTGATCCGGATTATCTACGCCGGTAATCCGGACGAGATAAACTACGAGCAGCACGGTATTCACGACGCCATCATCATCGATAACACCGGCGTGTGGCGCGACGAGGAGTCGCTTGGCCGGCATCTAAAAAGTCCAGGCGCTGCCAAGGTGATTCTTACGGCGCCAGGCAAAGGCAACGTCAAGAATATCGTGTCGGGGGTTAATTCCGACACCGTAGAAAGTTCGGACACTATCCTGTCTGCCGCCTCCTGTACCACAAACGCCATCGTGCCGGTGCTCAAGGCGGTAAACGACGAGTTCAAGATCGTGCACGGACACATGGAAACCGTGCATGCCTACACAAACGATCAGAATTTGATCGACAATTACCACAAGAAGAACCGGCGCGGGCGCGGCGCGCCGTTGAATATGGTCATTACGGATACGGGCGCCTCTTCGGCGGTTGCTCAGTTGTTGCCAGAACTCGCAGGCAAACTGACGGGTAATGCCATTCGCGTGCCGACGCCAAACGTGTCCCTGGCAATTCTCAACCTGACGCTGAGTCGCGAAACCACCGTGGAAGAGGTCAACAACTTCCTGCGCCAAACGGCATTGCACTCCAATATGCAGCGACAGATCGATTTCGTGACGTCTCCGGAGATGGTGTCCTCAGACTTCGTCGGTAATCGCCACGCCTGTGCGATCGATGGTGGCGCAACCATTGCCAAGGAAAATCGAGTGGTACTTTACGTCTGGTATGACAACGAGTTTGGCTACGCCTGCCAGGTGGTTCGGGTGGTCCAGAAATGGGCGGGTATCTCGTATCCGCTGATTCCGAAGGATGTGGTCAAGCAGGGGTTTTAGCAGTTTGATCAGAGGTTCGCTAGCTTGCGCCGTATAATGGCCAGTGTTGCGCATTGGCCGCCTTAGGAATCTTCTCTACCGCGTAGACTCCTGCCCGACTGGCGGGCTGCTGATATTGGCATCCCGGGTTAGTCGCCACTATAATCCGCGCCGCCGACCGCGGCTGCTCTGCCCAGTTTCTACTGACACGTCATGCAAACCGTTTGATGCGTGATTTGTCCTAAACTATCGTCAGTACCTGTCGCCCATGGGTGGGGGCGTTTTGCCTGGTTTTTACTAAAATTAGCAAGTGGTCTGACCATTTCCAGCTAATCAGTGGTGTGAGTGCGAAGGAACAGTAATCGTCGATGATTAACATCAAGAAGGGACTCGACTTGCCGCTTTCCGGTCGTCCGGAGCAGCACATTGAAGAGGCACGCGCGGTACGCAGCGTCGCCGTGCTCGGGGCTGATTTTCCAGGGATGAGGCCCACCATGCTGGTGCGTGAGGGCGATACGGTGAAACGTGGCCAGGTCCTGTTTACGGATAAAAAGAATGAAGGTGTACTGTTTACCGCACCAGCCGCGGGCAGGGTCGCGAGCATCAACCGGGGTGCGAAGCGCGTTTTGCAATCGGTTGTCATTGACGTGGAAGGGGATGCGACCGAGACGTTCGCGCGTATCGGCATCGACGAGGTAGGTAACCTGAGTCGTGAGCAGGTCGTCGAAAATCTGATTGCCAGCGGCCTGTGGCCGGCTCTGCGTACACGGCCGTACAGCAAGGTGCCAGCGATCGATTCGACCCCACATTCGCTGTTCGTTACCGCGATGGACAGCAACCCGCTGGCGGCCGATCCGGCGGTTGTCATTCCGGAATATGCGACGGAATACGCAGCCGGACTGGATATTGTTGCCAAGTTGACGGAAGGAGCAGTTTACGTTTGCCAGGAAGCCGGTAAATTTTTGCCGACTGGTAGCGATCATAAGTTATCCGTCGAGGAGTTCTCCGGTATTCACCCGGCCGGACTACCGGGAACACACATCCATTTTCTCGATCCTGTCAGTTCGCACAAAACGGTCTGGTACATCGGTTATCAGGACGTCATCGCTGTTGGTAGCCTGTTTCTGACGGGAGATATCCTCAGTGATCGCATCATCGCGCTTGGTGGGCCGGGTGCGTTACGCCCGCGACTTTTAAAAACGGTACAAGGTGCGAATCTCGAAGAACTCACGGCAGGTGAGCTCAAAGACGGTGAGCAACGGGTGATTTCCGGCTCGGTGCTGTCCGGCCATGAAGTCATCAGCCCGGTGTCATTTCTCGGTCGTTACCACTTGCAGGTTTCGGTCCTGCCTGAGGACCGCACTCGCCGGCTGTTTGGTTATCTGACGCCAGGACTTGACCGGCATTCGGTTTTTCCTATTTATCTGTCCAGATTGTTAGGCGCAAAAGCGCTGAATTTCACCACATCTTCCAACGGCAGCCCCCGTGCCATGGTACCTATCGGTACATACGAAACAGTCATGCCGTTGGACATTCTTGCTACCCAGTTGTTACGCAGCCTCCTGGTTGGCGATCTGGATACAGCGATTGGTCTCGGGTGCCTGGAGCTCGACGAGGACGACATTGCGCTGTGTACGTACGCATGTCCGGGCAAATACGAATACGGCCCCGTTTTACGGCAGGTACTCACGCAAATCGAGAAGGAAGGCTAGTGCGCCAAGAAGCTATTTCGGAGACACCACGCTAGATGCGTAAATTACGCGCCTTCATGGATGATATTGCTCCCTACTTCGAGGAAAAAGGCAGGGTTGCGTGGCTCTATCCGCTATATGAAGCCATCGATACCGCCCTGTATACCCCCGGCACCGTTACCGATGGCGCGTCCCATATACGCGATGGCCTCGATCTGAAACGGATCATGATGACGGTCTGGGCTTGTGCGTTCATACCGGTGTTTACCGGTAGCTATTTTCTAGGCCTGCACGCTAACGAGGCGATGCAGGCGATGGGGATTGCTTCCGTCGATAACTGGCGAGCAATTTTCCTCGACCTGCTCATCAGCTACGACCCCAATAGTTACTGGGATTGCCTGGTGCATGGGCTGGCCTACTTCATGCCTCTGTACATCGTCGTGTTTGCGGTGGGCATCATCTTTGAAATCTGGTTTGCCGCTAAGCGCGGGCATGAGGTAAACGAGGGTTTTTTCGTAACGAGCATCCTTTTCACTCTTACCTTACCGCCTACGACGCCTTTGTGGATGGCAGCGGTTGGCATCATCTTCGGGGTTGTTATCGGCAAAGAGGTGTTCGGTGGCACCGGCAAGAACTTCCTCAACCCAGCGTTGACCGGGCGCGCATTTCTCTATTTCGCCTATCCGGCGCAGATGTCGGGTGATGCGGTGTGGGTTGCTGTGGATGGCTATACGCGCGCGACGGCGCTCGGCAATGCAGCGCTCGGCAATGATTATGGGGTGAGTCTCATCAATGCTTTTGTTGGCAACATGGCCGGCTCACTCGGTGAAACCTCGACACTTGCGATATTTATCGCCGCCCTGATTCTCGTGGCCATGAGAATTGCTTCCTGGCGGATCATGGTGGGTGTGGTAGTGGGCATGGTCGCGACTTCGCTCCTGTTCAACGCCATCGATTCCACCAACCCAATGTTTTCGATGCCTTTCTGGTGGCATGCAGTGCTGGGTGGTTTCGCTTTTGGCACAGTATTCATGGCCACCGATCCGGTGTCTGCTGCAATGACGAATATAGGCCGTTGGGTGTATGGCGCGCTCATCGGGGTAATGTGTGTGCTCATTCGTGTCGTAAATCCGGCGTTTCCGGAAGGGATGATGCTCGCGATCTTGTTTGGGAACTTATTTGCGCCGCTCATCGATCATTTTGTCGTGCAGGCCAACATCAAGAGGAGGCTCGCTCGTGGCTGAGGTCAACAACCCCCGTAAATTCGATAAGGAAGGTCTGGGAAACGTTCTGCTAGTTGCGGTATCGGTTTGTCTTGTTTGCTCCATTGTCGTGTCCTCTGCTGCCGTAATGTTGAAACCTCAACAGCAGATTAATCAGGAGTTGGATCGTAAACAGAACATCCTGCGCGCGGCGGGGATGTTGTCGGCTGACAGCATCATCGATAGCGAAGGGCGTGGTGTAGATGAAATCTTCAAACGGTTCGATGTCCGTGCGGTGAATCTGGAAACCGGTGAGTACACCGATAGTGTGGATGTTGAAAGTTACGACCAGACGAAAGCATCACGGGTGAGTGCTACCTCACGGGATCTGACGACGAGTGAGGACATCGCAACCCTGGGTCGACGGGAACATGTAGCGCTCGTATATATGCTTACTACCGAAAAAGGAGCGCTCGACAAGGTTGTGTTGCCGGTACGCGGCTACGGCCTTTGGGGCACCTTGTTCGGATACCTCGCCATCGAAGGAGATCTCCAGACGGTTGCAGGATTGGCTTTCTATACTCACAAAGAGACGCCAGGACTTGGTGGTGAAGTAGACAATCCCAATTGGAAAGCGTTGTGGCCGGGTGTCTCTTTGTTCGACGAATCAGGCTTGCCCGCCGTGCGTTTGGTGAAAACGCGGTCTCCTGGCGGCAGTGCCGCTGCCGCGCATGAGGTCGATGCATTGTCGGGCGCAACTATGACGAGTCGGGGTGTTGAGAATCTCGTCCGTTTCTGGACCAGTGAACTCGGTTACGGTCCGTTTTTGAGCAAGTTACAGGCGGGGGCCTAATCGTGCAAACTCCCAAGGAAGTTTTGATCGATCCGATCTTCAACAACAACCCCATCGCGTTGCAGGTTCTGGGCGTTTGCTCGGCGTTGGCCGTTACCGTAAACATGTCCACGACGCTCGTCATGTGTGCGGCCGTCACCTTCGTTACCACGATGTCCAACGTTCTTGTGTCCACCGTGCGCAACCGTGTTCCCTCGAGCATCCGCATCATCGTACAGATGACGCTGATCGCATCGCTGGTAATCGTCGTCGATCAGATATTGCAGGCGGTCGCCTACGATATTTCGAAAAGCCTTTCGGTCTTCGTAGGGCTCATCATCACCAATTGCATCGTCATGGGTCGTGCCGAAGCATTTGCCATGCAGAACGGTCCCTGGTTGTCAGCATTGGATGGATTCGGTAACGCGCTCGGCTACAGCGTCATCCTGATTGCCGTTGCACTGGTGCGTGAGCCGCTCGGCTCGGGAACGCTGCTCGGTTACGAGATTCTGCCGCGGGTTGCAGACGGTGGCTTCTACTACACGAACGGATTGATGCTTCTGGCGCCGAGTGCGTTTTTCATTATCGGTCTCTTCATCTGGGGGATTCGTTCCTGGAAGCCTGAACAGGTAGAAGAGCCGACTTACGAAATCGCCCCCAACATGCAGTACAAGGAAGCGATGTAGTGTTGGAGCACTATTTAGGATTGTTCATCCGCGCCGTATTCATCGAGAACATGGCACTGACTTTTTTCCTCGGGATGTGCACGTTCATCGCCATCTCGAAGAAGATTTCCACAGCCATCGGCCTCGGCGTTGCCGTAACCGTCGTGCTGGCGATTACCGTGCCCGTCAACAACCTGATTTACAACTATCTGTTGCGGGATGGCGCGCTCGCCTGGGCCGGCTTTCCGGATGTTGATCTGAGCTTTCTTGGGCTGCTTTCGTACATCGGTGTGATCGCCGCCATGGTGCAGATTCTGGAGATGTTTCTCGATCGTTTTGTACCGCGCCTGTATAACGCGCTTGGTGTTTTTCTGCCGCTCATAACGGTGAACTGCGCCATCATGGGGGCATCACTTTTTATGATAGAAAGGGACTATACCTTTGCCGAGAGCACCGTGTTCGGTCTCGGTGCCGGGGTGGGCTGGGCGCTGGCGATCACTGCGCTTGCCGGTGTGCGGGAAAAGCTCCAGTACAGCGATGTACCTGAAGGCTTGCGGGGGCTGGGCATTACCTTCATCTCGGTCGGCCTAATAAGTATGTGCTTCATGTCGTTTGGCGGCATCGATATCTAAAGGACAGGGATGTTGCTAGACACTACCATTCTCCTGGGTGTGGGAATGTTTACCGGGACCGTATTGTTCCTGGTCATGATCATTCTCGTCGCCCGCTCGCGGCTTGTCAGCAGCGGCGATATAACGATTGAGATCAACGACGATCCCGATAAATCCGTAGTCGTTTCCGCGGGCGACAAACTGTTAAGTACCCTCGCGGCGAAAGGCATATTTCTAGCTAGCGCGTGCGGGGGTGGTGGCACCTGCGCGCAATGCCGATGCCAGGTATTGAAGGGTGGCGGCAGCATTTTGTCGACAGAGGAAGGACACTTTACCCGGGGTGAAATTCGAGATAACTGGCGACTTTCCTGCCAGGTGGCTGTTAAACAGGATCTGAAAATCCAGGTACCTGAAGACGCGATCGGCGTACAACGTTGGGAGTGTGAGGTCATCACCAATCCAAACGTTGCGACCTTCATCAAGGAACTGAACCTCAAGCTCCCGGAGGGCGAAGTGGTGGACTTTCGCGCGGGCGGCTACGTGCAGCTCGAAATTCCACCCTACGAGATGGACTACAAAACGATCGATGTTGAGGGACAATACCGCGGAGACTGGGATCGGTTTGATGTCTGGAAATATCGAAGCCAGGTCGGCGATCCCACCATTCGCGCGTACTCCATGGCGAACTACCCCGAAGAAAAGGGTATTTTGAAATTCAATATCCGCATCGCTTCACCACCACCGGGTATGGATGTGCCGGCCGGTAAGATGTCGTCCTATGTATTTGATCTGAAGCCTGGCGATAAGCTGACGGTCTTCGGCCCCTACGGGGACTTTTTTGTAAAAAATACGCGTGCAGAGAAAATATGGATAGGCGGCGGTGCCGGTATGGCACCGCTACGTTCGCAGATATTCGATGAACTCAAACGGGCCAACGAAACCTACAAGATGAGCTACTGGTATGGCGCCCGCTCCTTACAGGAGATGTTCTACACCGAGGAGTTCGATGAACTCGCCAGCCAGTTCGACAACTTCCAATGGCACATAGCACTCTCGGATCCCTTACCCGAAGACAACTGGCAAGGCCACACGGGATTCATCCACCAGGTGGTGTTCAATAACTACCTCAAAGACCATCCCAATCCGGAAGACTGCGAGTACTACCTCTGCGGAC
>Ga0209980_10001207_pt1 | contig 14223 bp, 12 predicted proteins | sample CR02metaG_FD_183611 | JGI IMG/M metagenome (GOLD analysis project Ga0209980, IMG submission 183611) | Deep subsurface microbial communities from Mariana Trench to uncover new lineages of life (NeLLi) - CR02 metaG (SPAdes) (version 2) | ecosystem: Environmental > Aquatic > Marine > Ocean trench... | reverse complement strand
AGAACTGCCTGGGCCTGGGTTTGAGATCAGCCAATCCATCGCGCCCTTCATACTGGTATCGCGGATACCAGCGATAGTAGAGGTTCTCGCGGAGGCCTTCACGTCGACAAAGCTCAGCGACAGAGTGATCGCGTGCTTCGAGAGCGTTGCGGTTCTCCTCTTCGGCGGAGTATTTTCTTCGGGTCTTGCGACGGATGTTGCGAACGGTTGCTTCTGCAGATGCTTTCTTCTTCATGATGAATTCCTCCAGATGGATAGGAAAGCATCGATAAATTCTAAGCTTCAATTTGCCCCATAAGATCTGACGCGGAACAGCGTAGATCATCTATATATCCACCACTTCGCCTATTTCGGCGGAGCGATATGCTGCCTCTAACACGCGCATGGCCCACAGTCCGTCAATGCCGCCTGGGGTCGGCTCCTTATTGTTCAGGACGCAATCCAGGAAATGATCCATCTGGGTTTGATACATTGGCATATCGACCTGTTCCTTGCGCTTTGGCATCTCGGGATGGATGACGCTCCATACCCCTTCGACGTGCATGTGAAGCTCCGATGGCAGAGCACGGGCGTATCCCTTCGTGCCGTACACCTGGGTGTAGCCCTCCAACCCACCGGCGTAAAGGTGATACCAGCCGGCCTCAATAAGCGCAACAATACCCCCCTCGAATTCGAGGAGCAAAGTAGCCGTATCGTCTAACTCAATATCCTGAAAGTGAGTTCCGACGTTGGCGAATACTTTCGTCGGGCGGGCGTCCCCCAGTACAAAGCGCAGCGTGTCAATGGCGTGTACACCCATGTCAGCCAGGGCGCCTCCCCCGGCCAACTCGCGCTTGACAAACCAGCTCTCCGGCGCAGGGCCTTCATGAAGCCAAATCGAGTGAGACTTCGCCTTGAAGATTTCGCCCAATCTGCCGCTGGTGACTAGGTCGCGCAACCAGAGAATCTCCCGGTCGAAGCGCCACATATGGGCAATCATCAGTTTGCGCTCGGCTTGGCGGGCCGCTTCGATCATCTTTCCTCCCTCAGCTACCGACATTGCCATCGGCTTCTCACATAGCACATGCTTGCCTGCCTCAAGCATCTGGATCGTCACCGGTGCGTGAAGATAGTTAGGCAACCCGTTGACCACCGCATCGATCTCGGGGTCAGCGGCCATCACAGCAAAGTCGGTATACGTCTTGGGAATATTGAAGTCCGAAGCCAGGTGTTCCAAAGATTCAGGGTGCAGGTTTCCCGCCGCCACTATTTCTGCCTGCGGATGGTTTTGCAACGTTAGCAGGTGGAATTCACGGATGATGATGCCTGTGCCCAGCACACCGATTCTTACCTTGCCCATTTTTCATCCTCGTTTATCTATCTCAGTCTAGCAGTTCATTCAGGTTGTCGAAGACTTTGCGGAAGGCAGCCACGTAGTATTCCATCAACTCCATGTCCTGGATAAAGATAGAGTATTGCTCGTCGTTGACAACCAGAGAAGCATCCAGCAAGCGAATTGTCTCTGGATATTCCTCCGGGTCGTATCTGATCGCCTTGTCATAGAAAGGAGAACGCCAGGGATAGCCGTTGTCATACCCCACATCCAGGTTCTGGAAGATGGGGAAAGAGGGCAACGGTGTATAGTGCCAGAGGCTCACGGTCACTCCCTCAGCCTGCAATGCCTCCAGCAACCTGTCCCGAAATTCGATGGCCGGCATGGTCAGCCCAAGGACATCGGGGGTGAAGCGGAGACGGTACTTATGATATACGGTCGTCCGGTCGTCCGGCACATAGGGGGGGATCAGACCCTCGATCTTGCTCAATTCCTGGCTCAGATACTGGCCGTTGCGCTGAGCGATGACGTTATAGTGCGGCAACCGTTTCAATTGGCTGCGGGTAAAGGCGGCCGGCATTTCTTGGAGGCGGTAGTTCCAGCCGATCGTGTAGCTGTAGTAGGGACGGAATTTCTCCTTCTCCTGCCCTACCTTCTCGCCAAAGGTGCGTAGCAACTTGGCCCGCTCGACGTATTTCTCATTATCGGTAATGAGAAACCCTCCCTCACCGCCAGAGAGGTTCTTGGTGGCATTCATGCTGAAGCAGCCCATGTCCCCAATCATCCCCACCATCCGCCCTTTGTAGGTGGCACCATGTGCCTGACAGGCATCCTCGACGACGATGAGGTCATGCTTCTCGGCCAGGGCCAGGATTTCGTCCATATCTGCCGGGAGTCCGTGTATATGGACCGGTAGCAGCACTTTGGTCCTATCAGTGATCTTGGCCTCTATCTGGCTCGCGTCGATGTTGTAGGTGCGCGGGTCGATGTCCACGAAGATCGGGATGGCATGCTGTTGCAGGATGGGTTGGAACGAACCGGAGAAAGAGAAGGCGGAGGTGATGACCTCGTCGCCGGGCCGTACGCCGGCTGCGAACAAGGCTGTGTGTATTGCCGCCGTGCCGTTGTTGAAGGCCAGGGCATGTTGACTGCCGGTGAATTCAGCCCATTCCTGCTCCAATGCCTCCGCCTCCGGGCCATGCACAGGACCAGTGAGAATGTTGCGGTCTAGGACGGCCATAACAGCATCTTTGTCCACTTGGGTGATCTCCGGCCATCGCTTCTTCAGCCCTTTCGGGACGGTGCGCGGCCCACCGTGGATTGCCAGTTTGCCCTTCATGTGCTTTACATCCTTCTTACAGGAAGCAGCGTGGAGCGCAACTCCGACCCTGCCAATCATCACGTTTCACGCAAATACTCAGGACTGACGATTGCGGCTTTCATACGATCAGCAGTAGTAATATTCAAAGGTGTCGCATCTTCAGAACAACGGATGCGCAGGGTTTACGGATCCCTCGACATTCCGCACCTCCGAATATTCCCAACGGATCCGAAAATCCCGCCAATCCGTGTTCTTATCCCCACTAAAACTCTTCTTAACGAGTCACGTCCAGATGCCTGCCCAGCAATCTCTCCGCATTGCGATGCAAGATGTCGTGGCGCGCCTCGTCGGTGATGCGGGCGAACAAGATGGCGCCCGCATGGTAGTGTTGACTGTACCAGGGTAAGTCGCTCCCGAATACCACTTTCTTTGAGCCAGCGGTCTCCACCATGTATTCGATGATCCCGTTTACCTGTGCTCCCCCGACAGGGGCACGAGGCATGAGACTGCCGCCTGGCATGAGGGTAAAGTCATGCGGATTCGGGACGGAAGTCAGGTCCAGATAGATGTTGGGCAAGTCTCGCGCGATGCTCACTGCCGTCTCCCATTCGCCGTGCCCACAGTGGGCCATGAGGAACCGAGCCTTGGGATAACGCTGGGCGATTTGGCCCACCAAGCCGGGGGCATCAAACGGGCTCTCGCCCCAGGTATGGACCATTACCAGTAGGTCATGCTCGTTGGCATACTCCAGCGCCGGCGCATATTTTGGCGAGGTCACCGGCACCAGATGATAATCAGGCCAGAACTTGATACCAACAAAGCCGCGTCTTTGATCGAAGGTGCGCAGGTCTTTCTCGATAATGTCTGGATAGTTGGGATTGATGACCCAGTATCCCAGGAACTTATCAGGGTGGGCATCGATCACGTCCTGGATCAGAGCATTGCCTCGCTCCACATCGTAGGAGATGGCCACGTGATGCGAGCACACAATCCGCTGCACGCCACACCGTTCCAGACTGCGGAGCATGCGGTCAAGTGGAGCCGAGGGCAAATAGGCGCCATAGAACGGGCCGATATGTCCGTGCATATCGATGATGGGGCATGCGACTGAGCGACCTTTCTCCAGATATTCTCGAGCAATGGGCGACGGGTTCATTCAAGTATTGCCTCCGCCAAAAGTCGGGATAGGTTGTCGCCGGCAATAGCCTGGCGTTCATTCTCGGAAATGTCGGCCTGCGCCAGCATGAGCAGGGCCGCGCCATTGGCATGATCCGGAAAACCCGAACTAAAGATCAGCCGGCCGGCTCCATAGCGTTGGCAAAACGCCTCGATGATGCCATCGACCAGATAGCCGGCCGTCTCCAAATGGAGGTTGGGATACTTTTCAATCAGTGGCCAGGCATACCGATCCAAGGGATTGGAGCCCTGGGTCCCGGTGACAACGACCAGGTCTGGAAAGGCGCGCAACAGATTGCCTATCTTGTCCAAACTGGTCTTGATGAACAATGGGATGCGCCGCTCCATATACACCGCCATCTGGTCTCCCCAGGTGATGTCGTCAAGGAAGTAGCGGTGATCCTCTGGAAACAGGCGCAAGGCGCGAACTCCGTACTCGTTCATCGCCGACAGAAGTCTCTCTAGACTAGGTTGCTCTCCCGTCTGGCTAGGCAGGATCGTCCAGGTGGGTATGAGCCTTGAGTGGCCGTCAACTTCTTTCAAGAGCAGGTCGTTGCCGACGGCCGGCATGTCAAAGCGCTGAGCCGTATGGTACACGAGCACCTGGTCGATGCCGCAAAAGTCCATCTCCTCCAGCAACTCCGCCGCCGTGCGGGCGAAGCGAAACACCTGGGTGCGGTAGGGTCCGAACCCGCAAGTGCAGTCAAAGAATCTCATGTTTGTCATTTTCCTTCGTCACTTGACCGCGCCTGCTGTCATGCCCTTTATTACCCACCGCTGCAGTAATACAAAGACGGCAATCAACGGCAAGGTGGCCATGGTGTTCAAGGCCATGATGGAATTCCAGTCACGAGAGTGGCTGGTAAAGAAATTGCCGATGGCCACGGTCATGGGCATCAACTCATGACCATCTCTCAAGATGGTGGCGAACACAAAGTCATTCCAGCCATACAAGAAGGCAAACGTAGCTGTTCCAACCAGGCCCGGGGCCAGCAGCGGCAGCACAATCTTGTAAAAGGCCTGGAAGCGGCTACACCCGTCCACCATCGCCGCCTCTTCCAGGTCGATAGGGATGCTGTCTACGTAGCCTTTTAGCAGCCAGATTGAAATCGCCAACGCAAAGGCCGTATTGGCCAATATCATGGCCAGGTAAGTATCCCAAATGCCCGCCCAGCGGGCCATGTTGTAAAAGGGGATGATGATTGAAACGCCTGGCACCATTTGCAGGGCCAGGATACCGAGCAAGATAGACCTGCCGCCCCGTATTTTGAATCGTGAAAAGCCATAGGCGGCCACTGACCCCAGCCCGACGCTTAGAAAGGCCGTTGACAAGGCGATAACATAGGTATTAACCTGATAGCGTTGTTGTCGTGGATCGAAAAATATTGTTTCGTACGCTTCAAAGCTGATTTCCCTGGGAATCCAGGCCGGCGGGGTGCCAAACGTTTCGGAGACCGGGCGCATCGAGGCAAAGACCATCCACATAATTGGAAATAGTACGATAAGCAAACCGATGGCCAGCAATACGGCCGTGACGAGGCCGGGAAGGCGAACCTTTCTCCCAAAGCTTGCCAGTTCATTAACCATAAATCTCCTCCCTACCCAGATGTAAATAGAGCCACATGGCCGTACTCATAACAAGCAACATGGAGACGCTAATGGCGGCGCCGTAACCAAAGTCGACATCCAGAAAGCCAACCCGCCAGGCGTAATAGCCCAGGGTGATGGTTGAACGGGCTGGTCCGCCTTCGGTGAGTGTTCTGACCAGGTCAAAAACGCCAAAGGTGGTGATAAAGTCAATGGCCGTGGTGGCCACCAAAACGGGCCGCATTAGCGGCAAGGTGATATACGAGAAACGCTGCCAGCGACCGGCGCCATCCACCTGGGCCGCCGCGTACAGGTCAGGGGGGATTGTTTGTAGGCCCCCCAGAATCATGATCATGTAGAAGGGGTAAGCTTTCCAAACGTTCACCGCGATCAGCGACCACAAAGCCGTATCCCGTTCTCCTAGGAAATTTATCGGATTTTCTACAAGACCACTAGCTACGAAGAGATAGTTTAGGGGGCCCAGCGGATTTAAGAACAACGCCCATATTAGGCCGGCGGCGGCCAGCGAGAAGAGCCAGGGCAAGATCAGGAGCCCGCGAACCACATTGCGGAGCCAGATGTTGGGCCAGTGCTGGTTCAGGATCAAGGCAAAGATACCCCCAACTAGGGCATGAAACACCACTGATCCAAGTACAAAGATCAGCGTGTTCTTCATACTGATCCAATAGATGCGATCCTGTAGCAAGCTACCAAAGTTCTTCAGGCCAACAAAGGTAGCTGTCTGAGCCCGGAGGCCGGCAAATTCAAAGAGACTCAGGCGAAAGATATCGAACAGGGGGTAAACCATTACTAGCAAGAGGAATACTATGGCCGGCGCGATCATTGCGTAGCCCGTTGCCTGCTGAGGCCAACGCCACCGACGAGTCGTTGTCGGTTCTTCTTCTACTTGAACCTCATCCTGAACTCTGCTTTTGGCATAGTCATCTGTCGTCTTTGTCAGAGCAACCTCCTATGGGCGTATGCAAAACTTGGGGGAGCTCCGCAAGTCAAGACCTCAGAGGCCTCCATGGTGCGTATTCCGACGAAAGTGGACACCGATTCCGAGCGATGGTGGACAGCAGTTCCAGCCAATCGTCCAGGATGGGCAGCGGCACCCGGGCCGGGCACAGGCAGGCCAGGTAGGACTTCCCCGCGCCGGTGGGTCCCAACACCAGGATGTTCAGGTGGCGTTGGATCCATCTCCCTGGGCCAGCTCCAGGTCTTCGAGGGTGGCTGGCAGGGCGAAGCGGGCGGCTTTGGTACGGCGCGCTGCAGGCTGCTATTGTCCCGGACGATGATCTCCGGGACCCCGCTGAAGAAGGCCAGTGCCCGCACGTGGCCGCCGATCCAGTTGGGCAGGTCTTCGGCCCACTGAGCTTCGGCGTAGGTGTAGCTGCTAGCGGCCAGGACGGCGACGAAGATATGAGCCTGGCGGATCTCCCCCGTTGCGAGGTCGACCATCGGCACGGTCTGGCCAGGGTAGTCCACGACACGAACATCTTCTCCCCGGCCTTGTGCGTCAGGCGCACGGGATGGTTGAGCCTCTTGGCCCACAGCCGATGGAGTTCGCAAACGCGGCTATATCCTACCCCCCCCTTCGGGGTGAGATTTCCGGTACTCGAGCCGCAGAGTGACGCCCTTGCGGCGCAGCTCCAGGTGATGTAGTTCCAATCAGGAATGGATATCACCCGCTCGGAGGGCGGGGCCGGTTTGGGGAATAGCAGCCGGTAGAGCTGGTCTTCATCGAGCGCTTCGGGCAGGGGCTATGTGAGTCCGGCCGCCACCGTGGTGGGAAAAATGGCGCAACTGTGGGCGATCGCCCGGTTGATCAGGTCACCCTCCACTTGAGACGGAGAACTTCTCGGATCTTGCGCATGGATAATCTCTCCTGGGGCATCGCTTACCTCCTGCGCTCTCAGAAGGCCCGTACTGCCCCAACGAGCCAGGATTATCCAGCGCCGCTTGCCAGGCTCATGACCAGGCGGTGATTACCTTGGATCGGAAGCCGCGTTCGACATCCGTCGGAATCGGTGTCCAGCATCCGTCGATTACACATCCATGAGGCCTGTTTTGGCCTCAAAAACCGCTCCAGCCAGTGCATTTGGCGGGAAAAATCGCCGTGTAGACCTCTGAGGTCTGGTCCTCCCCCAACTAGTAGATGCGCCCACCTCCTATCCCTTATGAGGTTGGCTCGGGGCTGCCTCGCGATCAGCTTGAGGCAGCCCCGAGCAACACAAGGTACCTTAGCACCGGTCAGGATCTGGCTCTACGATCAGGCAGAGCCATAGTCCCTCGCCCCAACCTACTGCTGGCACTGAGGTAGATCCTGGTTCCAGAGTTCTACCAGGTCATCCAGAGCCTCTTGTGGGTCGCGATCTCCGGTCAATACTTCCTGAAACTGTGCCACCCACTCATCATGCACACTAAAATCAGCCGTCGGCGCGAAGAAGAGGTTATTCTCCGGGTCCTGGGTCAGCATAGCCGAAATTTCCTTCAGAATCGGATCGTCCATAGTCTCAAACCTCTCAAAATTTGCTTTTGTTGCAAACGAAACGCTGGTCTGTTCAGACAACCAGATTGAAGTTTCATCGCTCATCAAGAAATCTATGAACTTCCAGGCCTCCTCTTTATGAGCTGAATTAGCAGACATCGCCAGCCCGCTGCCGGCCCACATGTAACCACCGGAACCGGTTTCGGGGTCTGTCCAGGCCGGGGCAAAGGCAATTCGGGCATCCGGTCTGTCTTGTTTTATCACGGTACTTACCCAGGGTCCGTCGTAGAAAGCAGCCAGTCGCCCGGCTTTCATGAAATCCTGCAGATCCTGTTCCGTTTGGCCTATCGCTCCGGGCGCGAGAAGATCCTGATCGAGAAGCTCCTTCCAATCCAGCATAGCCCGCACCCCTTCCGGCGAATTGAACACGGCACAGCTGTTGTCGTCATAAAGTTTCCCGCCAAGTTGGGCCAGCCGTGCTCCCCAATGGTAATACATGGTGTAGAAGCTGTTGTTGAAGCCGGCGCCAAGCCCAAACTCCACCGCGTCCGACTCGTTGAGCGCCTTGGTCACCTCGACCATTTCGTCCCAATTGGTAGGAGGCTCAACGCCGGCCGCTTCGAAGGCGTCCATATCGTAGGCATAGGTGTAAGGCATCATGTACAACAAGACGCCATACTCCTCACCGGCCCATGCATTCACGGCCAGGTCACTGACCAGGCGACCCCTGAAGCCTGGCGTATTGTCAATATACGGACCTAGGGGTTCCAGGGCGTCCAGTTTAACCAGCGCACTCATCCAGCAGCAGGGCTCCATCCCCAGCACATCATACTCAGCAGCCTCAGCCTGGGCGCTGGTGACAATGGACTCAAACATAGACCCCCAACCTACGCCGGTGCGCACAACTTGGATCGCGGGATTCTCCGCCTCAAACCTGGCAATCAACTCAACCATAGTATCCTCGCCCCACTCCGAGTCCCACCACTCGAGCCAGTTGATCTCAACAACTTCTTCTGCTGGCTGCTCCTCGGCCACAGGAGTGGCGGCAGGGGCGCACCCAGCAATTACCAATGACAGGATGGTCATCGCTATCGATACAAGCAACAGTCTCTTGATACTCATTGTTGTTCCTCCTCGGTTAGTTACTTCTTTCACTTGCGCAATTGGACAAAAGGCTAACTTTCTGATCTAACGGCACTACCTCCTCTCTAACTCACCTCGCTGAGCATGCGTCACCTTGTTGTAGGTTTATCCTCACGACTTCTATGTCATCTGCGTTGAGAATTAGCAACCGCGCGTCAGGTGGATAGCCGAGTAGTTCGTTAGTCTGGGTGTTCCTCGACATAATTGCATCTTCCCTTCTTACTTTGCGTAGCTGGTAGCCTCCCCAATGAGATCGAGTGCTACCTGCGTTAGAATCACTTCGGCTCCAGCGGCGAAATGTGAAACACCTACTTCATAGCCCCCTTTGGGGTAATCCTCCGCAGGAACGATGTATCCTGCATAATTATTTGCGTAAGTGACGATGATGAGATTCCTCACACCGCTGCGCTGTTTGATCGACAAACCAATGCGACTAGATAACTCACCCGGGATCAACAGGACTGCAAGATCCGGATCGAAACTCATTAAATACAGGTCGATTTCTTGTTCTTGGCACTCTCCCGACTTCCTAAGTGGCCCATCCCGCTCCAGACGTTCGCCAGCCAACATATTGAGACGTGCCAATAGGTCATATTTGCGGCTCAATTGAGCAAGTGCTAGAGAGATGTCTCTCTCCGGTGAAACCGCCAAGTTATTTTCGATTGAGTGGAGTGTCTTATCACCAGGCGCCAGGAGAGTGCTTATGTCTCCAATATGAGCCCATTGGGTGCTTGTAAGAGATACCTTGCTTTGCGCCATAGAGCCCGGGTTAGCGGTGAGCAAGCTGAGCGTGTCATCATCGAGACCTAAGGTCATGAGCTCATCGCCCAACTCCTTGATCTCTTTGTCGTGCTCTCCTTCGCTTACGAATTCTTTTACAGGCAGACTCGCGGTCCGGTGAAAAACCTGAACACGCGAGTCGATAACCAGCCTACCGTATTGAGGCTCTGTTTCAACCTCAATGCTCCAACGGACGTTTTGAGTACGTAATCGTTTTCCTACCGGCCGTAGATGGCCCAGAAGTGTCACAATCGTACCCCCCAAGACCTGCCCCATCCGCTTCATATCTTCCACGCTTTGGCGGAGGTACATGGGATGGATGTCACCACTTGCTCCATTGGTCATAATCACGATCACATCGTCATTGACGACCTTCTCGATGATTGAACACACAGCACCCGGCCAGTCTGCCGAAATCATCAAGTTATCGAAGCCTAAGAAAGTTGGATGACAAGGATAGTTTGCCAGAACGGCTCGCAATCGTCCGGCTGTGTCCTCGATGCGCAGCACATGCAATCTCTGGTCAATCGGTTGAACTGGATTGCTGCGATCCTGGGTAATTCCTTCGACGACCGTTGAGCCAACTTTTAGTATGGCCTCGAAGGCACCCTCTTTGGCCTGTTTCACAGCCTTCGTGATTTGCGAAGCCACGAACTCCAGAAGGTCATCGTCATAACCCTCACCAAAGGATAGAACTACCAGCCCAGATGGGCCTGAATGCGTGTGTGTGGCAGCGATGCTGACATGTTGACTGGGCAAGCCAGTCTCCTGCTCAATCTGTTTTCTAGCCTTCCGCACAAGCTTCTGACCTACCGCTAATGAATCGATGACCACCAAGGCTGCTTGGGCGTGACCGTCATTCAGATATAGAGCCTTGGCAAAAAGCGGGTCCTGAATTCCTTGTGACACATCCTTACGCCGGATATAACCATCCATCTTCGTCCCGACCGGTGGCGTAATATCACTCTTAGCCACGCCCACTTTCAGAAACTGCAAGTCTCTACCTCCTCTTGAGGGTAGGGTAGACAAGAGATTAAGTTAATCTCTCAACTGGTCGATATGCTGTGCTACCTTTTGCATCGCAGCCAGAATGTCGTCCATATCTCCCTGATCCCCTAGCAGCAAACGGTGTTCAAGCCAAATAGCTTCTTCGTTGCAGGCTCTCTCTGTAACTGGGCACTGCTCGGCGAAGGCCGCATAGTCAATGGGAGCGAAATCACGGTACGGGCACTGGATGGGACAGCCATGGTTGTAGAACTCTTGATTCAAGAACATAGGATTAGCGTATATGGGATGGGTATAGCCATAGAGAGCAGAGATACCTTCTGCGTTCAAAGCTTCGACAAATCGCTGGCGGGGAACGTTCGCAAAAACCTCAGGGTTGTATTTTATGATATAGAGGTGGTAACTATGCTTCGTCGTCCTGGGATCCCATTTGAGGGGTGTCAAGCCTTCTATCTCAGTCAGTCGCTGGCTTAAGTAGCGGGCATTCTCCATGCGGCGCTCGTTTTGCGAGTCTAATCGACTTAGTTGAACCAACAGGATGGCTGCTTGAAACTCCGTGATGCGATAGTTCCATCCAAGACGATGGAACTCATCCCAAGGACGTCCCTTTTCACGACCGGCCAAAAGCAATGAATCGCACCGTTCTGCCAGTTCCTTATCATGGGTGATGATGATGCCGCCCTCACCAGCCGTCATATTCTTGGATGCCTGAAAACTGAATGAGCCTGCGTTTCCCAGCGCTCCAACTTTGCGACCGTGCCATTCAGTGCCATGCGCGTGAGCAGCGTCTTCAACCACAAACAGGCCATGCTTCTGCGCGATATCCAGGATTCTGTCAAGGTCTGCCGACTGACCTCCAAAATGTACCGGCTCAATGGCTTTAGTTCTGGGCGTGATCGCCTCCTCAATCAGATCAGGGTTGATGTTATAAGTGTCTGGGTCAATGTCGACAAAAATGGGTGCAGCATTGATCTGCAAGACGGCGGAGGCACTGGCCACATAAGTGTAGGCGGGCACAATCACCTCATCACCAGGCCCAATGCCTAATGCCTTAAAGATCATCTCCAGGGTGCCTGTGCCATTCGCTGCTGCAATGCCGTACTGCGCTTGGTGATGTTTGGCAAACGCACGCGAGAACTCCACGGCTTTGGACATCTCGCCTATGTCCATGCTCTCCTTCATCTCGACCCCTGTGGCATAGGCAAATCGCCACCATTTGCCACTTTCAACGACCTCCGTGATGGCCTCGATCTCTCGCTGATCATGTACCGGCCAGGCAGGGAAGGATTCAGTGCGTAGAGGGGATCCCCCATTAATTGCCAGGACGCTCATAGTTCACACCAATTCCCGTTTTGATCCAATTTGAAGGTCATTTCCCATAAGACTGTCCAAAATGGGCGCAAAGTGGGGGAACCCATGCCCAAAACGGCCCAAATCTAATATGCCGTCCCACAAAAATCGCCATACCGGGAATTGCTGCATAGTTCACTCCTTCTCTGCTGTATGAATCAATTCTTCTGCTCTAGAAGTAAACACTCTGTCCAGAGCAAAGAGAGCCGCACCTTGTGGAACAGCGTGTGTTGGCAAGGACGAGATGCGGATGTCTGGCTCAATTAAGGGCAACACACTTAACTTTGCAGATCTTCTGACTGCTTCCACGAAAACAGAGGGCATTCTTGGCAAGACACCATACATTACAACCTGCTGGATACTTAGGACTTTAATCAGGGTGCCAATACCAACCCCAATCATTTCACCTGCTCTATTGAGAGCTTGATAGCATAATCTGTCGCCCTTTTCCGATGCCCGGACTATCGCTTCGATATCAAGGGGATCATCTTCTAGCGCTATGGTAGTAATCGCGTTGTGCTCTAAACTTTCTGAAACGTAATCAATAATTGCTTGGGAAGATGCCACAACCTCCACACACCCTCGAGCACCGCAAACACAGCGAGGTCCTAGAGAATCGACACTGATATGAGCGAGTTGACCAGACATTCCGCTTTCACCTGTGTAGAGTTGATGGTCGACTACAATGCCCGTGCCAATGCTCTTTCCATGCGTAACGGTGATGAAATTTGAGGTATCGCCCATGGAACCGAGACGCGATTCGACAAGAGCGACTGAGTTTCCCTCATCCGAGATTATTACCGGATAGCCGAAGCGCTCCTCCAGCCAGCTTCCAACGGGGACATTTCGGGGACCAGGCATAGTGGTACAAAAAATACAGGTCTGGGTCTGACGATCTATGAAGCCATGTACGGCAACACCGACAGAAGATATATGATCACGTGGAATACGTGATTCGTCTAAGGCAATGGCAACAGCGCCTTCAAGTTGCTTGAGGAATTCGACGTTTGTGGTTGGTAACTTTGTCGGATGTTCTCCGTGTTTCAGAACATCACCTGCAACATTGATGACAGCCCAGCGTGTGGCAGTTGTACCTAATTCAACACCTATTGCGTAGGCAAGCGAACGGTTTACTTGGAATACCTGTGCCGGCCGTCCAGGTCCTTCGGGCTCAGTTTCGGATACTTCTACCAACTGGGCATCGACCATTTTTCTTATCAACCTTGAAAGTGTGCTCTCGCTTAGCCTCAGCATCACACCGAGAGCTTGTTTGTCAGCACTTCCATTTGAACGAAGAAAGTCTAGAACTTCGATCTGGTATCTTTCACTCTTCCGCATAAACTAACTTTATTTTCATTCACCACTGATGAGATTGCTATTGGGAGCAGCCATACTGGTTTTGAGACGTGCGAGATAGAGTGTTATGCAAGTCCAACTCTGACCCACACATAGATAAACTATAACTTGCAAGTAATTCCGGCAAATATCGCACGATTTAGCGTATTTATACCCATTTTTATCAAAAATTGTGGGGCTGTCAAGGGTGCGACTTGCCTCACTGAGAATCTTACCGAGCGGATCGAATTCAACGTGGGAGGGTCTCAATGACGAAACGAGGCAAGCGAGAACTGCTGAAGGCTGTACCGTTTTAGAACCTGTGAGACAGTTTGGGGTTTAGAATCAAGAGATGCTTTCCCATTGAGATCAGTCTCGGATGGGGAGCATGACATGGCGAAGAAAGCATCTGCAGAAGCAACCGTTCGCAACATCCGCCGCAAGACCCGAAGAAAATACTGCGCCGAAGAGAAGATACGTATCGTTCTCGAAGCGCGCGATCACTCTGTCGCTGAGCTTTATCGACGTGAAGGCCTCGGCGAGAACCTTTACTATCGCTGGTATCCGCGATACCCGTATGAAGGGCACGATGGATTGGCTGATCTCAAAACAGGCCCGGGTAAGTGCGGATCGATCAATCCTGTCCCCACTTGGCCAAATAGTCTCCAAACAGATCTTCATCCGTTGGAACATACGCCGGGAACGGTTCGGACAGCCAGGTGT
>Ga0209980_10001206_pt1 | contig 14240 bp, 14 predicted proteins | sample CR02metaG_FD_183611 | JGI IMG/M metagenome (GOLD analysis project Ga0209980, IMG submission 183611) | Deep subsurface microbial communities from Mariana Trench to uncover new lineages of life (NeLLi) - CR02 metaG (SPAdes) (version 2) | ecosystem: Environmental > Aquatic > Marine > Ocean trench... | reverse complement strand
AAGGGGGCAACCGCCGCCCCCGGGGGCGGTCCTGGGGCGGCCCAGGGGAATCTGTCACCAAGGTTTTGATTCAAGTTCGCCCGGGTGTCGGCTTCTACTGTCGATAACAAACTGAGTTGACCGGTTTAGGTAACACATCAATTGACCGCTTCCGTTGTGGTTGTTGGGCCTGTGGGGTTGTGGGGAAGGCGCAGCCTTATCCACAAGTCCACAGGCCTTGGCGCGCGTCGAAGCGGATCACGCGGCCCTTTTGTCTGGCTCGTCGATCGGCTGCCCTTGGGCCGTGTAGCAGGCCAAGCGCCGCGGGCCGTGGAACACGGCAAGCGTGCCGTCGGGGTATTCGTGCACCCGCACCCTGGCCTTGACGTAATGGTGGCGGTGCCGATCGGCCGGGATCTGCAGCGTGCGGCCCTTGTAGCGCAGAGTGTTGTCGCCCGCGACGATGCGCTCCTGCTGGACGCAGAGGATGTCCTCGAGCGTGCCGGCGAAGGCCACGAAGGCGGAGCCGGTGTCCTCGGCCGGGCGCGCGAAGCGCGCATTGTGCGCCGGCCAGAAGACCTCCTTCAGGAAGCGGTTGGCGTCTTCCATGGTGCTGATCCCGGCCAGGCGCAGCTCCTGGGGCAGGCGCTTCTGCAAGGTCCCGAACATGCGCTCCGAGCGTCCCCGGGCCTCCGGCGAATAGGCCGGGATCAGCTCGATGCCGAGCTGGTTCAGCGCCCGGCCGACCTGGGTCGGGTTGTCCTTGTCCACACCGCCCCCGGCCTCGGGCGTATGCCAGTAATGCGAGCCCCGGTCGGTATAGAGCGAGCAGAACAGCCCCGTCGCCGCGATCACCTCGCCGAGCGCCCGAAACGTGCTCATGGTGCCCTCCTCGGCAACGAAGAAGCCCGAATAGACCTCGGATGTCGCATCGTCCAGGGTCACGATCAGGTCCCACCACTGCCTGGGAATAGCCCCGCGCGTCGTCATACTTGACGAGGGCCAAACCATCGATGTTCTGGTTGCGCCCGGCCAACCAGGCTTCCCCTCGCGCGAGAACGGTTTCCGCTTCCTGGATGGATCGGGAACCCGCCTCCGTGAGGCCATATTGCCGGTCTTTCACCTCGAATAGCTTCTCGCCCCGAACCTCTTCCAGGATATCGATATGACGCCGAAGTGTCTGCCGGGTGCTGCCTAAAATCCTGACAGCTTTGGATACGTTGAGCGTGCGCGCCAATGTCGTAAAGGAACGCAGCATATCAAACAGGATGGTTTGGTTCTGTACTTGTGGCGTGTGAGCGGTGTTTCCCTGCGAGATGAAAAGGATGCAAACCGATTTGATACAACAACGAGTTTAATGAAACAAGGCCATGGGCCGGGCAGGTTGCACCCGACAATGGGAGTGTACATACGAATTCGGTTATACGAATAATACAGCCATGCTTCATACCCTAAATTTTTGGCCCATAACCGAGGGAATTGAATTTCTCTCGAGTTCCAACAACTCTCTCCAAGCGTATTTTAAACAGAACATCTACCTTTGGAGAGATCGCTTTGCCGCATCCCGTTGATATCCATGTAGGGTCTCGGCTACGTACCGCACGTGTCATGCGTGGTCAGACACAGACCAATCTGGCCGATAAGCTCGGCCTGACCTTTCAGCAAGTGCAGAAGTACGAGACCGGGGCCAACCGCATCTCAGCCAGCAAGCTTTTTGATATCTCAAAAATCTGGGGTGTGACGCCGGACTACTTCTTCGAGGGGCTGGAGAACACAAGGGGTGGCGGAACCGCAGAAATGGACTTAAAGGCTATCCGTATCGCGACAATGATTGCAAAAATCTCCGATGAAAAAATCAAGAACCGCCTCTCTGACCTGATCAAGGCGCTGGTCGCTTTTGACGCAGGGGATGAGGAATAGATCTGCAAAATCTGGGCAACAGAGCCAACAAGATTCAGGCATGATAGAGCCCAGAAAACAGCGAAACTCAACAGGTGGCCTTGTTGCCGTTACCGCGAGCGACTTCCTCACGCAGGCGTTTCGACTCGTCGGCCATGGGTGGCACGCCGTGGCATTGGGGTCATTAATGCCGCCGCGCTTATGGCTCAGAGTGGGGGCTATCTCTCCTATATCTTCGATGAGGCGGTAGCGTTTGAAACCGCCGCTTCGCAGGCCAGTACCGGGTTCTCGGCGCGCCCATCGATCCGGTTGCCGTCCGGCACCACGGTGTCGGCGCGGCAGGTCGCGGTGTTGCCGATGCCGCGGATAATGATTCCCTTGTCGAGTTCCCCGGCCCAGGCGCGCGTGGCCGCCCGGGTCGCCGATGGCCTGTCGCCGGACGAGGTGGCGGGTGAGCTGAAGCTCGGCACCGGCACGGTACGGTGGCACGTCAAGCGGATCATGGCGCGCGTGGAGGCGGGACGCCAGGCGGAGCTGGTTCATTTGGTGCTGTCCAGCCCCCTGGGATATCTGGCGATCTGACTCCCCGGCGTGGGCGCCGGCCCTCGGGCCTGGCCCGTCAAGAGCGGTTTGCGCGAGGCGGCAATCCGAGTATGGTATCGGCTACCGGGGGCCTTCATGGGCCTGGGCAAGCGCGGCCGCGTGGCTGGTGCAGACCGGCGCAAAGGTGCCAAAACGCACGATAACGGCCGGAAGCGGCCGACAATGTTTGGGAGGACTAGGATGACGACGGAAATCAAGAACCTCGAGGCACGGCTCATGGAGGGTCGAATCGGCCGCCGCGAGTTCCTGCAAGGCGCCACCGCTCTCGGCGTCTCGATCGCGGTCGCCACCACGCTGGCCAGCAAGGTCCAGGCGGCGACGCCCAAGAAGGGCGGTAAGATGCGCCTGGCGATCACCGGTGGCGGCACGGGTGACGTGCTCGATCCGGCGCAGACGCTCGACAGCTACATGATCAACGTGAGTCACGGGCAACTGCGCAGCAATCTGACTGAAATCGCGCCGAACGGCGATCTGATCGGCGAGCTGGCCGAGAGCTGGGACGCCTCGGCCGACGCCGCGAGCTGGACCTTCAAGCTGCGCAAGGGCGTCGAGTTCCACAACGGCAAGACCATGGATGCCAACGACGTGGTGGCCTCGATCAACCATCACCGCGGCGAGGACACGAAGTCCGCCGCCAAGGGCATCATCGCCGCGGTCGATGACGTCCGGGCGGATGGCAAGGATACGGTGGTGTTCAGCCTGTCCGGCGGCAGTGCCGACTTCCCGTATCTGGTTAGCGACTATCACTTGGTGATCTGTCCGGCCAATGCCGACGACAGCATCGACTGGCAGAGCGGCATCGGCACCGGCGGCTACGTGCTCCAGGATTTCGAGCCCGGCGTGCGCACCAACGTCAAGCGCCATGCCAACTATTTTAAGGAGGGTAGCGCGCACTTTGACGAGGTCGAGACGCTTTTCATCGCCGATGTTGCCGCACGCACCTCCGCGCTCAAGACGGACGAGATCGACGTCATGTCGCGCGTCGATCTCAAGACCGTGAACCTGCTCAAGCGTTCGCCCGATATCCAGGTGTTCAAGACCACCGGCAATCAGCACCTGACCCTGCCGATGGACACGCGTCAGGCGCCCTACGACAACAACGACGTCCGTTTGGCGCTCAAGTACGCCATCGACCGGGAGCAGTGGTTGAGAGTCATCCTCAAGGGCTTTGGTGAGCTGGGCAACGATTTCCCGATCGGACCGGCCAACCAGTTCCGGGCTACGACCGACGATATCCCACAGCGCGCCTACGACCCGGACAAGGCCAAGCACCACCTCAAGAAGGCCGGTATGAGCAGCCTGTCGGTCACGCTGCACGCGGCGGCGACCGCATTCGAGGGCGCGGTCGACGCCGGCTCGCTGTTCGCCGAGACCGCCAAGGTCGCCGGCATCGACCTCAAGGTGGTGCGCGAGCCCAACGACGGTTACTGGAGCAACGTCTGGTTAAAGAAGCCGTGGTGCACCAGTTACTGGGGCGGCCGCCCGACCGAGGACTGGATGTTCTCGCAGGTCTATTCTGAAGGGGCCGACTGGAACGAGAGTTTCTGGTCGCACGAGCGCTTCAACAAGCTCCTGATCGAAGCGCGCGCTGAACTCGATCAGACAAAGCGGCGCGAACTCTACGTCGAGATGCAGCGCATCCTCCACGACGAGGGCGGCTCGGTGATCCCGCTGTTCACGAGCTACGTGCACGCGGCCAGCACCAAGATCCAGCTGCCCGCGGAGATGGCGAACAACTGGGAACTCGACGGCCACAAGCAGGCCGAACGCTGGTGGTTCGCCTAGGCGCTAGGCGCGCCGGTCTGTTTGGCGTTCAATTCAGCCAAGAGGGGCTCCTTCGGGAGCCCCTTTTTTCGACCTGCCGCCGGCCGCGGCTCGATCCCGACCGGGCAACACGGCTAATTTTGATATAGGTCAATGTTGGCGGGAGCTGTTCTCGCCACTGTGATCCCGGGTTCAAGGTAACGACTGGGAACGAGCATGACATGACGGGCGCATATCTCGTCGGACCACTGGCATATGGCCAGATTCCGCAAGCCTTTCCGCTTGTCTCCATGCTGAACACCGCGCTGACCATGGCGCAGTGGCAGGACTACGCGGGCGCGATGATCCCGTCGGCCGGCGACCGGAACGGCCGCCAGACGGACGTCTCCCCGGCGGGCGTCTCCGTGCCAGGTGGGCCCCGCGAGGGCCGCCACATGCTTTCGGTCCAAAGCGAGCAGGGGCACATCTACGGCGTTTCCGCCTATTGGTTGAAGCCCGATCTGCGCCGGGAGCGGATCATGGAGATCGAAAACTTCGCGGTCGTCGATGTGACCGGCACGCGGCGTGCGGCCCGGGTCCTGCTCGACGGTCTGGAAGCCCTGGCCCGGGAGCAGGATTGCAACTGCATCGTCATCGGACTGCTCAATCCGATGATCCGGCGGCGCCTGCGCGACGGGCGGGAGGCCGCGGTCGACCCGTTCAAGGCGACCGGTTTCCAGGGCGACTACATGCGCTTGCGCAAGTGTTTCAAGGAGGCGGCCTGATACCGGTTCCCCATCGCCCCCGGATCCTAGGTATTATTTTTTGGCGTATTATTTTTGGGTCAGGCGGAATTCGATGCGCCGGTTGCGCCGCAACGCGGCCTCGTCACCGCCGGGATCGAGGGGGCGGAAGTGGGCGAAGCCGGCGGCCATGACGCGCTCGGCCGGCACGCCCTGGTCGATCAGGAACCTGACCACCGAGATCGCGCGCGCGGTCGAGAGCTCCCAGTTCGACGGGAAGCGCGGGGTTTGGATCGGGCGCGCGTCGGTGTGGCCGTCGACGCGCAGCACCCAGTCGATATCGCCCGGGATGGTGGCGCCGATCTCCTTGAGCGATTCGGCGAGGCGCAGCAGTTGGGTGCGGCCCGGTGCCTCCAGCTCGGCTTCGCCAGTGGCGAACAGGACCTCGGATTGGAACACGAAGCGGTCCCCGACCACGCGTACGTCCGCGCGCTCGCCCAAAACCGCGCGCAGGCGGCCGAGAAACTCGGAGCGATAACGCGCCAGCTCGCGCACCTTGGTCGCCAGCGCCAGGTTGAGCCGGCGTCCGAGATCGGCGATCTCGCCCTGCTGCGCCTGGGACTGGCCTTCCGAGGTTTCGAGCAGGCCGTTCAGCTCGGCGATCTGCGCGCGCAGCGCCGTCAGCTGCCGGTTGAGCGTTTCGATCTGGGAATGGGAAATCGCGAGCTCGTTCTTCAGCCCGTCGCCCTGCGCGGCCGCGGCGGACCATTTGCGGTCGAGCGCCTGATTACGGGCCCGGGCGGCGTCGAGCGAGGCCTGGGTCGTTTCCATCCGTGCCGCTTCGCGGCTCAGACGCGATTCCAGTGCGGCACGGCCATCGCGCGATTCGGCGATGTCCCCTTCGAGCGCGGCCAAGCGCCGGAGCTGGCGCTCGGATTGGGCCTCCCGGGTGGCCAGCGCCTCGCGGGTCTGGCCGAGGTCGGCGGCGACCCGGTCGCGCTCCTGCAGGCTCGCGCGCAGCTCGCCGGAGCGGCCCTCCAGGCTCGCGCGCAGATTGGTCGCAACCTCGCGCTCCAGCGACAGCAGGGTCGCGAGGTCGCGCACCTGGCCCTGAAGCCGGACGAAGATCTCGTCCTTCTCCTCGGTCAGGCGGGTGACCTGGAAGCCAAGCTGGTCGCGGGTGGCGGCTACGGTCTGCAATTCGTCGGCAAGGCCGCGCGTGGTCTCGCGCAGCTCCTCGGTTTCGAACTCCCGGGCGGTGAGCTTGCGGATCGCCGCCTCGACCTGGTTGGACAGGAACGCCATGGCGGCGTCGGTGTCCGCGGCGGTCGCGTTCATGCCGTCGACCCGGATGCGGATGCTCTCGAGCAGCGCGTCGATCTCGCCGAGGTCGACCGCCGGGGCCTCCTGGCCCGGGGCGGCCCCCGGGGCGACCCCCGGGGCGACCACTGAGACAGCCTTTTGGGCGGCGGCCCAGTCCGACGCCGCCGCGCCGAGGACCAATCCCAGGCACAGTGCCTTCAGGGTGGGTTTCGCGCTCGCTCCCATGACTTCCCCGACCGAATCCGGTTGTTGGGTGCCTGTCCCCCCCCCTCCGGGCCCCACGATGGGCGCTATCATGCGCCGATTTCGCCCCAAACCACAACGGCTAGTGGCCGCGGGCGGCAGATCTATCCGCCACCCTCGGCGACCGCCTCGGGGGTCCGGCCGACGATCTCCTGGTAGAGCTTGGGATCGGTCGCGCCCTCGGTGCCGAACACCAGCACCCGGGACGTAGGCCCGAGGCCGAGCGCGGCGGCGGTTTCCGGGTTTTGCAGGGCGCCGAGCGCGCCGGCCAGCCCGGCGACCGCAGATTCCCCGGCCACCACCGGCCGGTCGCCGCCCACCCCCCGGCTCAGCAGGCGCATGACCTCGAGCGCGGCCGGATCGGGCACGGTAAGGAAGTCATCGGCCCCGGCCCACAGCAGCTCCCAGGCCAGCATCGAGCATGCGCCGGCGGCGAGCCCGCCCATGACCGTCTCCAAATTGCCCGTGACCACCACCGGCCGCCCGGCCCGGGCGCTGGCGAAGAAGCAGGCCGCCGCCTCCGGCTCGACCACCGCAAAGCGCGGGCGGGCGGCGCCGTAGTGCCGCCACAGCCGGGCGCAGACCGCCGCCGCCAGCCCGCCGACGCCGCCCTGGACCAAGACGTGGCTCGGCGCCGCCCCCTCGGCTACTTGCGCGATGGCCTCGGCCGCCATCACGCCGTAGCCGTGCATGACGTGGCGCGGGATCTCGGTGTAGCCGGGGTAGGTGGTGTCGGCGACCACGATCCAGCCCTGGGCGGCGGCGTCCTGGTCGACCTTGCGCACGGCGTCGTCGAAGGTGCCGTCGATGCGCCGCACCTCGGCGCCGTAACGCTCCATGGCGCGCTGGCGCCCCGGGCTGACCGTGTCCGGGATGTAGATCACGCAGCGGCTGCCGAACAGCCGCGCGCCCCAGGACACCGAGCGGCCGTGGTTGCCGTCGGTCGCCGCGCAGACCGTGAGGCCGGCGACCAGGTCGCGATGGCGGCCGGCGCGCAAGTCCGCGGCGGAGACCGGCCCTTGGCCGCGCCGCGCCGCCACTTCCCGCGCCAGTACCCGGCTGACCGCGTAGGCGCCGCCCAGCGCCTTGAAGCTGCCCAGGCCGAAGCGACCACCCTCGTCCTTGTACCAGATCTCGGCCACCCCGGCGGCTCCCGCCAGGCCGGAGAGGCGGTGCAGCGGGGTCGGCGCGTAGCCGGGCCAGCCCGAGATCTCGCGCCGCGCCGACTCGAAACCCTCGGCGTTCAGGATCGCCTCCAGCGCCGGGCCGTAAGGGATCCCCGGCGCCGCGTTGGGGTTGTGGATATGGCCGATCGGGAACGGCCCGATGGTCTGATGCATCGCGCTTCCTTTGGACGCTCTGGGGAACGCTCTGGGGAACGCTGGGGGGAACGCTCGGGGGGACGCTCGGCAGAGCATCTGGGTACGCGACCGCTGCCTGACGCACAAGCGTTTCGCGCTGCGCCGCTTCCTGCTAGGGATGGGGCGCAAAGCGGGGGCTCTTACCATGTCCACTTCGTCATCGGCGCCGGCGGCCGGCGGGTCGCGGGTCATCGTCATCGGCGCCGGCATCGTCGGGACCTGCTGTGCGCTCGAGCTGCGCAAGAAAGGCCTCGAGGTGACCCTGGTCGACCCGGTGCCGCCGGGCGAGTCCTGCTCCTTCGGCAATGCCGGGGTGCTGGCCTCCTGGGCCTGCGTGCCCGCGTCGTTGCCCGGCACCTTGGCCAAGGTGCCGCGCTGGCTGTTCGATCCCGAGGGGCCGCTCTCGATCCGGCCCGCCTACCTGCCCCGGCTTGCGCCCTGGCTGCTGCGTTTCCTGCGCGCCGGCCGGGCGGTGCGTATTCCCGCGGCCGCCGATGCCCTGATCGCGATCAACGGCCCCACGGTCGCGCTCTACAAGGAACTCGCCAAGGAGGCGGGCGCGCCGGAACTGGTCCGCGAGTGTGCCCACCTGCTGGTCTCCCGCGAACCCGGTTACTTCGACCTCGACGACCTCGAATGGCGCCTGCGGCGCGACCGCGGCGCGACCCTGACCCCGCTTGTGGGGGGCGAGATTCGGGAGATCGAGCCGGAGATCGCGCCGGACTACCAATCGGGCGTTATGATCGCGGCCCAGGGCATGACCACCAACCCCGGGCGCCTGGTCAAGGTCTTGGCCGAACGCTTCCAGCGCCTGGGCGGCGCGCTGCGCCAAGCCGAGGTGCGGGGCCTGCGGCCGCAGCCTTCAGGGGTGCGCTTGGATACCACCCTCGGCGAGCTTGCTGCCGACTCCTTGGTGATCGCGGCCGGCGCCTGGTCGGCGCGACTGGCGGCCCAGATCGGCGTGAAGATCCCGCTCGAGTCTGAGCGCGGCTACCATGTGACCTTCGCCGAACCCGGCATCGCGCCCCAGAGCACGGTGGCCGAGGCCGGGCGCATGTTCATCGCCACCGCCATGGAGCCGGGCCTGCGGGTCGCGGGCACCGCCGAGTTCGCCGGCATCGAGGCGGCGCCGAACTGGCGCCGGGCGCGGGTGCTCGGACGGATGGTCAAGGCGCTGTTCCCGCGCCTCGATACCGCCCGGCCGAGCGAGTGGATGGGTCGGCGCCCGGCGCTCCCCGACACCCTGCCGGTGATCGGCCCGGCGCCCACGGCCGCCAAGGTGTTCTTCGCCTTCGGCCATGGCCACACCGGGCTCACCGCCGCGCCCATGACCGCGCGCATCGTGGCCGGCATGGTCGCGGGCGAGCCACTCAACCTGGATGTGCGGCCCTACCGGGCGACCCGGTTCTAGAGCAGATCGCGGTTGATTCGAATCGCCGACGGCGATCCGGTCAGCCGCGTGAATCCGGTCTGGGAAGTCCCGTTGTGCCGCTACGGCGTCGTGGTGCGGCGGCCTAACTGTGTGCGACGAAACCCCTGCCGGGCCGGCCGCCTTGACGGATCGCAACCGCGCGATCCCCACTGAGGCGCACGTTGACCCGGCGCGACAGGGAAAGCCGGGGCGCTGGGGCGTCGGCCTCGTGCCGAAGCGGGGCGGGAAGGATCGACAGGGCATCGCAAAGCAGCGGGGCGTGTTGGATCAGGTTGCCTTCACCGCCGTAGACCTCGTAGCGGCCGACCCGCTTGATGATGTGACAGATAACCTCATCCTCGCGATCGAGAAGACTGACCACCATGCCCAGGGCGTCGTGCTCCTGGGTCGTCACCTCGCCGACCACCCCTTCGACGATCAAGGCGTCGCTGTGCTCGAAGATGGCCCGCAGATCGGCGGGGGTCATGCCCTGGTGTCCGATCGGGATGATTTTCGCCATTGACACGCCTTTTTTCACACATGTTGTGGCTCGATGAGCGTGAGGCACAAGATATGGGAATTTGGTAAAGGGCGCGTTAATACCAGGCTGGAAATTTGGGGATAACTTTGGGTATTGCGTGGTTTCGGCGTTGCGGCAGGCGGACCATCGGGCACCCGTCCGGCCGCGCCGAGTCCGCTCGGCGACCCTGGGCAACTTGGGGGGCAACTTGGGCCGGCAGGGTCTCGGGCGCGCCGCTCAACCTCGATGCGCGGCCCTATCGGGCGACGCGGCTCTGATCCTTGGTATGGGGGATCGTGGCGCGAAAGGCGCTCTCGAACCGGCCCCGATTCGACGGTCGTGGAATTTGTATTAAGCGCCGATGCCCGGCGTGGCCGACCAGGCCAGGATCGAAATGGCCAGACTGATCAGGCCCAGCAGCGCGAAGGTACGGGCATCGCTCGCCCGACGGCCCTTGAGCTTGCGCGCGTGCCTGCCCATCGTGGCGGTCCTTACAGCGCCGCCCGCTGGGACGCCCGCTGGGGCGTAGCGATGCTCGATCCGATAGTCCCCTCGATACCGTCCGTCTGCGCGCGCAGCATGTAGCCGCGGCCCCACACGGTCTCGATATAATTCTTGCCGCCCGAGGCCTCGGTCAGCTTCTTGCGCAGCTTGCAGACGAAGACGTCGATGATCTTGGTCTCCGGCTCGTCGCGGCCGGCATAGAGGTGGTCGAGGAAGATCTCCTTGCTCAGCACCACGCCCTGGCGCTGGCACAGGAGCTCGAGGATGCGATACTCCTTGGGGGTCACGTAGACGCGGTTGCCGCCGATCTCGACCGACTGGGTGTCGAAGTTGACCGTCAGGTCGCCGCTGCGGACCACCGTATCGTCGTGCCCCCTGAAGCGTCGCAGCACTGCCTCGATCCGGGCCAGGAGTTCGCGGTTGTCGAACGGCTTGATCAGATAGTCGTCGGCGCCGATGTTGAGTCCCTTGGCCTTGTGGCCGACGTCGCTCAACCCCGAGAGGATCAGCACCGGCGCGTCGACCTGGCTGGCGCGCAATCGGCGCAGCACCTCCAGGCCGTCCATGTCGGGCAACATCAGATCGAGCAGGATGACGTCATAGGTAAACAGCCCAGCCGCCTTCAGCCCGTCTTCCCCCAGGCGCTGGATGGCGCAGGTGTGGCCCTCGGCCTTGAGCATCAGCTCGATGCTCTTCGCGGTGCCCGCGTCGTCTTCGATCAACAGTACCCACATGGTTCGAACTTTCTCCCTAGTATCGGCGCGGGCGTTGCGTTCACCCCCCAGGGAACCCGCAATCTCGCCGTGGGTGCCCGCGCTTAGGCGGCGGGCGCCAGCTTCGTGTCGTCGCGTTTCATGGTGCGCCAACCCTCGCCGGCGGCGACCATGCAGGCGGTGCCGTTCGGCATCGAGACGATGATGGTCCAGGTGTTGCCGTCGCCGGTGGTCAGAACTTCGACCAGGCCGCCCTTGTTGGTGACGCCGATGGCGACCGGGGCCTCGCCGTACTTCTTGGCCAGGTGCCCGACCACCTCGGTGCGCGGGCTGCAGGCGCCCTGCGCCGCCGCCTCCAACGAGCCCAGGGTCAAGACGGGAACCAGTGCCAAACCCAGATAGGCTGCTATCCATTTGATCTGCATCGATTTTCCCTCCGCTTGAAGGTGTGGGACCCGACCGCCAGCGTGGCGGCCGTCGCGTTCACCATGGTCAACTGGATGTATTAATAATCGTTAACGTTACCGGTGAAGTTTTGTATTGCTTTGTAAGGATACGGATAATTCTGCCCCGGGCCGGGGCCGGGGGGGCAGGATCCGGCGGCACGGCGCCCGAGTGGTTCTCAACCACCAAGTGTGCTAGAAATTTCGGCAACCGCACGAGACGTCATCCGGGGGGCGTCGTATGAACCGATACCAGTCTCGCACCAAGTTCTGGAAACCGGCGCTGGCCTGCCTTGCGGTGGCGGCGCTCGTATGGCCGCAAGCCGCGTCCGCCGCTGCCGCGACAAATACCATAGACGAGGGCCGGCCAGTATATCCGGGCGCAGTTACATGTCCCTACGACCTGCCGCCGCACATCAAGTGGACAGAGCAAGAGGAATGGGCCTGGAGCAATCGGATTTGCCTCGGCGAAATCGCCAATATGTCGAAGTTCAAGCTCGGCGACAAATTTGGTTGCAACCCGGAGCAGGCCGACGACTGGCCAGAGACCCGGGACCTCAGCCCCGCATTCCTCGAAACCATCCTGAACCACGAACCCTATCGCGGTGCGCTCCCGCGCACCGGCGTCCGCATCCGATGCGCGCGCTTCAACGAAACCCTCGATCTCGCCCACACGGCCCTAGCGCGCCCCTGTGGCTCGAGGCCTCCCGGTTTCACTCGGATGTCGTCTTTAAGTACCTGCGGAGCTCCAGCCTGATCTCCCTGGCAGGATCGGTCTTTGATGGGCTCTTCCATGCGGAAAGGCTTGAGGTGGCGGGCAGCCTGTTCATGCGTGGCGGCGCGAATTTCCAGAAGGTTCGCCTAATCGGCGCCAAGGTCGGCGCTCAACTATCCGCGAAAGGTTCCACCTTCGAAGGCCGGTTCAACGCGGACCGCCTTGAGGTGACGGGCGACCTGTCCATGCGTGACGGCGCCTCATTCAATGACGTGGACCTGAGTGGTGCCGTTATAGGGGGAAGTTTATGGCTTCGGGATAGCGATTTCTATGGGCATCTCGACCTGACCTCTGTGTCGATCGGGGATGAACTCGATCTGAATTCGCCTCGCCGCGTTGTGCACCGGAATCCAGGAGACGAAAACTTCCCGCCGCCAAGGTGGAACGAACGGGCCAGGCTCACCCTTCGCAATGCCCAAGTCGGAGCGCTCAATGACACGGAGGACGCGTGGGGTCTCCAACCCGGCCGGCTCGACCTGGTTGGGTTTACCTACGACCGGCTGGGTGGAGTGTGGGCCACCAAGGACAGCGCCATGAGCGCCCGGTCGACCGAATGGCTCCGCGCGTGGCTCGCCAAACAGGTCGGATTTTCTACGTCCTATAACCCGCAGCCCTTCGAACAACTCGCCAAGGTCTTGCGGGAGAGCGGCTATCCGGGAAAGGCCGACGCGATCCTGTTCGCGGCGCGGGACCACCAGCGCGACAGTCCGGCGACGCCCTGGACGAGCAAAGTCAAACTCTGGCTCCTATGGGGCTTGATCGGGTATGGCTACCACAACGGGATCGCGCTGCTCTGGTTCGCCGCGCTGACCGGATTGGGCGCCTGGGTCTGCGGCAAGTCCCCCTTCGGCCGGCGCATGCGTGCCGCCCAGCGCTTTTGGTACAGCTTCGATATAGCCCTGCCCCTCATCGCGCTCAACAAGCGGCACGAGGCGGTCAAGCTCAGAGATGGCGTCTTGGTGTATTTCTATGTTCACAAGTTGGCCGGGTTCGTGCTGGCGTCCTTCCTGGTCGCCGGCCTGTCGGGACTGACCAAGTGAGCGGCGCGCGCATTGCGTTCACGGCCTAAGGCGTTTTGCTCAGCAACTCGTCGAGCAGCCGCGCGGCCTTCTTGCGGCCGTCCTGGGCCTGCATGTGGGCACGCGTCGCGGCCAGCTTTTCGTGCAGGGCCTTATCGGTGAGCAGAGTCTCGATGGCCTGGGCCAGCGCCGCGTCGGACCAGTCGTAGCGGGGCAGCTTGAGGCCGTGGCCGGTCTCCTGCACGCGGGTCGCGTTGTCGTGGCCGTCCCAGACGTAGGGCAGGATCAGCGCCGGCTTGCCGAAGTAGAGGCACTCGGTGAAGGAGTTGTTGCCGCCGTGGTGGATCACCGCGTCGACCAGCGGGATCACCGAGGGCTGGGGATACCAACTCGCCAGATGGACGTTGGGCGGCGGCGCGGCGTAGGCCTCCCGGTAGTCGCCGACGTTGACCAGCGCCCGGTAGGGCAAGGTCGCCACGACCTCGATGATGCGCTTCAATAGCGCGGTGTCGCCCGCGCCCAGGCTGCCGAAGCTGATGTAGAGCAGTGGCTTGTCGTTGTGAGCGTCGAATTCCGGTACCCGGTAGGGGGCCTCCTCGCGGACGCAGCCCTCGAGGTATTGAAAACGCTTCGGGTCGAGCGGATTGCGCCGTGCGAACCTGACCGGCTCGGGATAGAGCAGCAGGTTGAGATCCGGTGACGACTCGAAGAATTCTCCAATCGGATAAGGTGGTTCACCGCAATTCTTTAGAAATTCATTGAACCTCTCGTGGGTCGGCCCGACGACCTCGTTGAAGCGCGCGGTGAAGCGTTCGAAGCCGTTACGGTCGCCCGCGCCACAGCCCGAGAGATGGGGCGGGATGTCCGGGTCGGGGATCTCGTTTTCGCTGCACGAGATGATCCGCACCCAAGGCACGCCGTAGCGTTTGGCCGCCGGGAACAGCACCACGTTGTCGATGCA
>Ga0209980_10001205_pt1 | contig 14246 bp, 9 predicted proteins | sample CR02metaG_FD_183611 | JGI IMG/M metagenome (GOLD analysis project Ga0209980, IMG submission 183611) | Deep subsurface microbial communities from Mariana Trench to uncover new lineages of life (NeLLi) - CR02 metaG (SPAdes) (version 2) | ecosystem: Environmental > Aquatic > Marine > Ocean trench >... | reverse complement strand
TTCGAGGCGAGCGCCCTGGCGATCTCGACACGGCGGCGCTCGCCGCCGGAAAGGGCCAGCGCCGGCGTGCGGCGCAGATGCGAGATGGAAAACTCGGCGAGCAGATCGTCAAGCATGGTTTCGCGTAGCTCGCGAATCGGTTCCGCCACCTCGAGGATGGAACGAATGTTGTTAGCCACGCTAAGGCCCCGGAAGATCGAGGCTTCCTGCGGCAGATAACCGATGCCGAGCCGGGCCCGCCGGTACATCGGCAGGTCCGATATATCGTGGCCGTCCAGCGTTATGGTCCCGTAGTCAGCCGCCATCAGACCCGTGATGATGTAAAAGCACGTCGTCTTTCCCGCGCCGTTCGGCCCCAACAGACCCACGACCTCGCCGCGCCGCACCGAGATAGAGACGTCGCGCAGGACCGGGCGCTTCTTGAACCGCTTGCCGATGTTGCTCGCGGCCAAGCCCGGGTTGTCATTCACCAGCCGGGGCGACGGCTTGTCGCTCGGATCGCTGGGTGGTGTAGATGGCGCGGTTTTCGTCATTTAAGATTGAATATAAAGGCCTTATTAGTTGATTTTTTCTGAACGTTTCTTCGAATTTGCCGCCGGTTTTTTGGCCGATTTCTTGGCCGGAACGATAAGGGCCCGTACGGGCTTGGATTCGCCGCCCTTTCCGGCCCCGGCCAATATCCGGCTGACGCCGGTGTTCATGTTGATCTCGGCGATCTCGCCGTTCAACTGGTTGTCGCCGCGGGTAATCTTAACCGCGCCGGTGAGCGTGACGATACCGGTGTCGACGAAATAGACCCCCTTTTCACCCCGCGCGATCTCCGTCGGGGTGGTGATCAGCACCGAGCCGAAGGCGTCGACACGGTAGACCTTGGACTCTTCGTTTTTGTCCTTGCGCAAATGGGCGGTGAGGATGTCGGCCTTGATCTTCCTGTCTTCCAGCACGGCAAGGGCGTCGCCGCGGGCCACGAACATGTCCTTGAGCTGCCAATATTCCAGACTATCGCGCGCGGTCACGGTTTCCTTCGGCGTCACCAGCTTCAGATTGTTGCCGGTGACGACGAGGATGGAGGTGTCCATATCGTAGATCGCTTTTTCGCCGTAGACGGTGCCCTTCGGCGATTCGATTCTGACCTTCCCGTCGGCGTCCAGGCGCCAGATTTCCGACCCGCCGTCGGCGGTCTTTCGGTACTTGGCCGTCAGGACACTGCCGTAGATGGTGACATCGCCCTGAACCGCGCGCGCGTTGCCGCGGGCGATATAGGTTTCGCTGTTCTGATCCCATTCGATGCCCTCATGGGCATAGATCTCGATCGGCTTATCGCTTTGTATCGGGATCGATGCCGGCTCGGCGCCTTTCGCCTTGTCCGCGGCCGCCAGCGCCGGCGCCGCCGCAAAAAAGGCGCCAAGCACGAGGCCGGCGGCGACGGGTCCGGCGGCGCCGCGAAACCGGTCGCCAAGGGACCGCCGGAACGGTTTTGGCGACTCAGGAGTCATCGGGCCGTCTCCCGGCTTTCGGCTCATCGGTCGCCGATCGCCTGTCGCGGGGATAGATGACGAGCTTGGCGGTACCGGTGAAATGGATCGTCTTTCCCTTATCGGAGATCCGGAAGCCCTCGGCGGTCAACTCGCCGAAGGGGCCCTGGCCGGTGACCGGTCGATCCCCTTCGGCGGTCCCGGCGACCAGATCGATATGGGCGCGGGTGCTTTGGAATTCGTAGCCCGAATCGTGAAAGAGGTTCACCATACCGAAGAGGTCGAGAATCTGCCGGCTCTGAAAGTAGCGGCCCCTGTCGGCGGTGATCACCAGCCACGAACCGTCCTTCAAGGTGATGTCCGTCTTCGGGTTGGAGAGCTCGATTTCGTCGGCCTGGGGGTTGTCCTGGACGGCGAGAGGCGCCGTCACCGTATAGGGCAAGGTCTTTTTGTTGAGGCCCGAGAACCGTGCGTTGACCATGCGCAGACGATCGGCGTCTTGCGGACCTACGCTGGCAACGCCGGGCCGGAATCCCTTGTCGCCGACTTGCATCTGCGGCCACAGCACCACCAGGCCGGCAAGCGCCAACGCACCGGCGGGAAGGCAGATTTTCATGAGAGTGACGAAGCGGCTATAGGAGCCGCGCTTTTGCTCAGGCTTCGGGCCGGACGGTCCGGCGGTGTTCGCGGCCCCCTCCTTCGCCGGTGTCGGCCGGTGTGAAGGGACCGGGTCCTCCGTCTTTGCCGCCTGGGGGGCCATGATCAACTGATGCCCGCGCGCAGGCAGTCGTGGATATGGAGGATGCCGGCCACCTCATCGCCGCCGATGACGAACAGGTTGGTGATCGAGCGTTCGTTCATGATCCTGACGGCTTCCACCACCAGCGCCTCTGGACGGATCGTGACCGGCGAAGCGGTCATGGCTTCCCCGGCGGTCTTCTCCAGCAGCCGCGGCGCCATCTGCCGGCGCAAATCGCCGTCGGTGATGATGCCGGCAAGCCTGCCGTCCGGCCCCGTCACGCCGACGCAACCGAGGCGCTTTTCCGTCATCTCCAGGATCGCGTCGGCCATGGATGCGTCGGCGTCGATCAACGGTATGTCCTTGCCGCCATGCATTATGTTGCTGACTTTCAGCAGCAGCCGTCCCAACTGGCCGCCGGGATGCAGGAGCTCGTAGTCGTCGGTGGTGAATCCCCGTCTTTCAAGCAAGGCGATGGCGATGGCGTCGCCGAGCGCCAAGGTCATGGTCGTCGAGGTCGTCGGCGACAACCCCATGGGACAGGCCTCTTCCGTCGGCGGCAGGAGCAGCGCCACATCGGCGTTCTTGGCGAGGAAACTCTCTCCGCCCCCGGTTATGGCGATCAGCGGGATGCCGTACCGGCGCGTGTGGGCGAAAAGGTCCGACAGTTCACGGGTCTCTCCGGAATTGGAAATGACCAGCACCAAGTCGTGCTTGGTGATCATGCCGAGATCGCCGTGGCTGGCTTCCGCCGGATGGACGAAAAAAGCCGGTGTCCCGGTGGCGGCGAGGGTGGCGGCGATCTTGTTGGCGATGTGGCCGCTCTTGCCCATGCCCGAGACGATCACCCGCCCCTCGACCTCGGAAATCTTGTCGAGCGCCTGGCAAAAACGGTCATCGAGGGATTCAGCGAGGTCCATGATGCCCTGGGCCTCGAGCCTGAAGACACGCTGGGCCGCGCTGTGATCGTCGGATGCGGTTTTGGCCATCGACTGAACCGTCATTGAGATGAACCCGCTCCCTGGTCAAAGCCCCGCGAAATTAGGCTCGCCCCAAGAGAATAGGCCAATGAAAGACCAAGTAAACAACAAACCTACAGTAATGACGCCGAAGCGTTATCCGATGAACTCGACCCTTCCCGCTTCCCTCCGCGCAACCGCCCGCGGCATCGCGGGCTAGGGGCGGCCGTGTCGAGGGGAGCCGGCCTTCGCCACGCCTAAGCGGCTCCGGGGGCAAAGGCGGGCCGTCGCAATTCCTCGTAAGGGCTCTAAAAGCGCTTTGGATCAGTGGGCGAAAATATCGTCCGACGCCCAGCCCGAGAGGTCGAGTTCGGCCCGCACCGGCAGGAAGCGGCAACAGGCCTCGGCGAGGTGGGCCCGTCCTTCGCGCTCCAGAATCTCGTCGAGTTTCTGTTTCAGGGCATGGAGATGCTGGACGTCGGCCGCCGCGTATTTCAGCTGCTCGTCGGTGAGGCTTTCGGCGCCCCAATCGGAGGTCTGCTGTTGCTTGGAGATCTCTATGCCGAGCAGCCCCCGGCACAGATCCTTGAGCGAATGGCGGTCGGTGAAGGTACGGGCCAGGCGCGAGGCAATCTTGGTGCAATAGACCGGGCCGCACGCGACGCCGAGATAGCGGTGAATGGCGGCCAGGTCGAAGCGCGCGAAATGGAAGAGCTTGGTCACATCCGGGTCTGTCAACAGCGCCTTGAGCCTCGGCGAGTCGTAGGGGATGGCCGTGTCGGCCGGGAACTGCACGAGATGGCAGTCCCCCTCGCCGGCCGAAATCTGCACCAGGCACAACCGGTCGCGCAGCGGGTTGAGTCCCATGGTCTCGCAGTCCACGGCGACGAGATTCCCGAGATCAAGGCCGTCGGGCAGGTCGCTGCGATGGAGATGGTTGGCCAACTAGGGGTGTCCTGGAAGGGAAAGAGGAAACGGAAGTGGTGCCCAGGAGAAGACTCGAACTTCCACGGGCTTTCGCCCACTAGTACCTGAAACTAGCGCGTCTACCAATTTCGCCACCTGGGCAAGTTTGCAGGCCGGTCTGGATAACGCCGGCGGTATCGAAAGTCAACCACAGACGCTTTCGGTGCGCGGGCATCGCCGCCCCTCTCCCACCCGGCCCGGGGCATCAAAGTCCGGGCGTCGCGACCGTCAGGGAAATTCGCCGCCGGCGCCCGATGGCCAATCGTGTCGACGCCAGCTTCGACTAACTAAGTCACGCCCTCATTACTTCGGAAAACGATTATAGATCAATGGGTTAAGGAGAATTGGGAACGACCTCTGTTTGGTGAAAAATTGCTAAGTTTCAATGTCTTAGCCGTTTTATGAGTCCATGCCCTAATATAGGCTGCTCGATACCCTCCCGATGTCTAATATAGGCTGTTCGATAACCTCCTGAAAGGGGAGGGCCTGGCGCCAGGTGGCCGTCCCACCCAACAGGGAACGAGTTTCGGGAACGCACGCTAAAAACAGGGTGTGCCCGGGTGAAGGGAGAGCGTGATGACACCATCCATGGTGACCGTATTCGGCGGTTCCGGTTTTTTGGGCCGCCATTTGGTGCAGCGGCTGGCGGCGACAGGCGCGCGGGTCACGGTCGCGGTGCGCAACCCCGAGAGCGCGCTGTTCCTCAAGCCGATGGGCGATGTCGGCCAGATCACGCCGGTCGGGGCGGATGTGCGCGACGGCCCGGCGGTGGCGGCGGCGGTGCAAGGAGCCGATTGGGTGGTCAACCTGGTGGGCGTTCTCTACGAGACCAGGCGCCAAAGCTTCAGCGCCATCCATGCCCAGGGCGCGGAGCGGATCGCCAAGGCGGCCAAGGCCGCGGGCGCGAAGCGGCTGGTCCACGTCTCGGCGATCGGCGCCAACCGCCATTCGAGTGCCGCTTACGCCCGTTCCAAGGCGGCCGGCGAGGCCGCCGTCGCGGCGGCCTATCCGGCGGCCACCATCTTGAGGCCCAGCATCATCTTCGGACCCGAGGACGATTTCTTCAACCGCTTCGCGGCCATGGCCCGCGTCTCGGTGGCGCTGCCGCTTTTCGGCGGCGGCGAAACGCGGTTTCAGCCGGTCTATGTCGGCGACGTGGCCGCTGCCGTCGTCAAGGCGCTGACGGACGAGGGGACGGCGGGGACGACCTATGAACTCGGCGGCCCCAGGGTTTACAGCTTTCGCCAACTGATGACGCTGATTCTCGCCGAGATCGGACGCAAGCGGATACTCCTACCGCTGCCCTTCTTCGTCGCCGACGCGATGGGGGCGGTCTTGCAATCCTTGCCCCTTCCCTTCGGGATGGCGCCGCCGCTCACCGGTGACCAGGCCAAGCTCCTGCGCTACGACAATGTGGTGTCCGGGGACGCGCCCGGCCTCGCGGATCTCGGTATCGCCCCGACGGCATGTGAGATCATCCTGCCAACCTATCTCGACCGGTTCCGCCGCCACGGCCGGTTCGAGGCCTCGCCCGGCGGTTAGCCGGATAGTGCTCTAACCGTAGACCCAGTAGAGAAGCCCGGCGCCGAGGCCGATCCGGTAGATCACGAAGGGCGTGAAGCTGGCGCGCCCCAACCAGCGCATCATCACGGCGATGGCGATGAGCGCCGAGACGAAAGAGAACACAATCGCCAACACGGTGACGGTATTCAGCTCCGCGTTGCCCATCCGGTAGAGGTCGATCCCCGCCAATGTGCCGGCGCCGATGATCACGGGCATCGACAGCATGAGGGAGAACCGCGCCGCCTCGACCCGCTCGAAGCCGAGGAACCGCGCCGCCGTCATGGTGATGCCGGAGCGGCTGGTGCCGGGAACCAGGGCGAGGATTTGCGCCACTCCGATGATCAAGGCCGAGCCGATGGTCATGTGCTCGACCCGGCGTATCCTGAGCCCCAGCCGATCGGCGGCGTAAAGCAGTATGCCGAAGCCGAGCGTCGTCCAGGCGATCAGGGCGACGCCCTGACGGAAATCACCGGCCACATAGTCCTTGAGGTAAAGGGCCGCCGGGATGATCGGCAGGGCGGCGACGACGACGTGAATAGCAAGCTTGGCTTCGGGCCCGCCGCGCAACAGCAGCAAATTGAATACGCCAAGGACCATCAACCGGCATTCACGATGGAAGTAGACCATGACCGCCGCCAAGGTACCGACATGGAGCGCGATATCGACCACCAGTGTCTGGTCGGGCCAGGGAGTGAGTTTGGATACGAGAATGAGATGCCCGGACGAGCTGACGGGAAGGAATTCGGTGATCCCCTGGATGAGGGCGAGGACGATGATGTGGATTAGGGTCAATGCCGCCCCGAGATATTGTGCCAAGCCGCTTATATCACTTGGATTTGTGGGACCCAACAGAAGAATTAGTACCAAATTGGAATTAATTTTAGGGTCCTTTCGGTCAATTTCCGCCCCGGACCGGGGTTCTGGCCCGGATTTTTAACCATTTTAGGTCAGTATATATGACATATATGTTCGATTTCGCTCGCGTTTTGGGGGATTTTAGCTTATAGAGTAGCTGGCTTTTTGATGATGGACCCTTGAAACAAGGCGTTAGTCCTTGGTGGTCTGTTGTGGGCGGGGAGATTCGGAAACCCATGGTGGGCTCCCGGATTTTAGCACTAGCCGGAGGGGCGGCCCGATAGTGGCCCGATGCAGATAGGTGCGCGGGACACTTCCCCTGGATAAGCGCGCGCCACTGACCAGCGGCGAAGGCAGCCCGGGCGGTTCAAGCCCGGAGCGATTCGACCGGGTGCCGTGAACCGGGCCGCCGCCGTTTTTAAGGACCCGCTCCCTGCTTGCAAGAGGCGGGCCTCCAAGGGGCGGGACGGTCCGGGGCGGAATGCGCCGGTATCGTGGACGCCGGGAATTTGGAACCGAGCCGAGTGAGTGAGAATGCCGTCACGGATGCTCAAATTTGTCAAGGTCGACAACCTGATGCCCGACAAGCGGGAGGCACGGGAGCGCCGTGGCGACTTCGACGAGATCTTCGGCGATTACGAGCCCGAGCAGGCCAAGGAGCAAGCCTCGCGTTGCTCCCAATGCGGCATCCCGTTCTGTCAGATCCACTGTCCGGTGCAAAACAACATTCCCGACTGGCTCAAGCTCTCGGCCGAGGGCCGGCTCGAGGAGGCCTACGAGGCCTCGGCCGCGACCAACAACTTTCCCGAGATCTGCGGCCGCATCTGCCCCCAGGACCGCCTGTGCGAGGGCAATTGCGTGCTCGAACAGGCCGGCCACGGGACCGTGACCATCGGCGCCGTCGAGAAGTACATCACCGACCAGGCCTGGGAGATGGGCTGGGTCAAGCCACCCATGCCGCTCCGCGAGCGCGGCCAATCGGTAGGCGTCATCGGCGCCGGACCGGGCGGTCTGGCGGCGGCGGAGCAGTTGCGCCGCAAGGGTTACGAGGTCGATGTCTATGACCGCTACGATCGTGTCGGCGGCCTGATGATCTACGGCATCCCCAATTTCAAGCTCGAAAAGGACATCGTCGAACGCCGCGCCAAGCTTCTGGCCCGAGGCGGCATCAAGTTCCATCTCAACTTCGAGGTCGGCCGCGACGCCAGCCTCGAGGAGCTGCGGGTCAAGCACGACGCCGTGCTGATCGCCACCGGCGTCTACACCGGCCGCGATCTCGCCATGCCGGGGGTCGGCCTTCGCAATATCTTCCAGGCGATGGACTATCTGACGGCGTCGAACCGCAAGGGGCTGGGCGATCGGGTGCCCGAGTTCGACAACGGGGCGCTCAACGGCAACGGCAAGGACGTCGTGGTCATCGGCGCCGGCGACACCGCCATGGACTGCGTGCGTACCGCGGTGCGCCAGGGCGCGAAGTCGGTCAAATGCCTCTACCGCCGCGACCGCGCCAACATGCCGGGATCCATGCGCGAGGTCTCCCATGCGGAGGAGGAAGGGGTCGAGTTCCTCTGGCTGTCGGCGCCCGAGGCCTTGCTCGGCGACGACCGGGTCTCCGGCGTGCGCGCCATCCGCATCCATCTCGGCGTCCCCGATTCTTCGGGTCGCCAATCCCCTCAGCCCATCGAGGGAACCAACTTCGTGGTCGAGGCCGACCTCGTGATCAAGGCCCTGGGTTTCGATCCCGAGGATCTGCCGGTGATGTTCGACGCGCCGGACCTCGGCGTCACCCGCTGGGGCACGATCAAGATCGACTACCGGACCACGATGACGACGATGGACGGCGTCTTCGCCGTCGGCGATATCGTGCGCGGCGCCTCCCTCGTGGTGTGGGCGATCCGCGACGGCCGGGACGCCGCCGAGTCCATCCATTCATACCTGACGGCCAGGGCCGAGAGGGACGCCCCTGTCCTCGCCGCGGCGTCTTGACGCGGGGCGCAAGGAGAACGGATCGGATGACCCTCAAACCCGACAACGAAGGACAGCGGTTCGTCGACCACTGGCGCGCCGAGGCCGAGCGGCTTTACCGTGACGGACTGTACGACCCCGCCCAAGAGCACGACTCTTGTGGCGTCGGACTGGTGGCGGCCATCGACGGCAAGCCCCGCCGCGAGGTCGTCGTCGCCGGCATCAACGCCCTGAAGGCGGTGTGGCACCGGGGCGCGGTGGACGCCGACGGCAAGACCGGCGACGGCGCCGGCATCCATGTCCAGATTCCCCAGGACTTCTTCAGGGAACACATCGCCCGCACCGGCCACGAGCCCGGCAGCGGCCGGCTGGCGGTGGGCATGATGTTCCTGCCCAAGACCGATTTCGCCGCCCAGGAACATTGCCGCTGCGTCGTCGAGACCGAGATCCTGAGGTTCGGCTACTCGATCTATGGCTGGCGTCAGGTGCCGGTGGACGTTTCCGTCATCGGCGAGAAAGCCAACGCCACCCGGCCGGAGATCGAGCAGATCATGATCGCGTCGAACCCGGGTGTTTCCGAGCAGCAGTTCGAGCTCGACCTCTTCATCATCCGCCGGCGCATCGAAAAGTGGGTGTTGGACGAGCACATCACCGATTTCTACGTCTGTTCGCTCTCGTGCCGGTCGGTGATCTACAAGGGCCTGTTCCTGGCCGAGCAGCTGACCGCCTTCTATCCGGACCTGCTGGACGAGCGTTTCGTTTCCTCCTTCGCCATATTCCATCAGCGCTACTCCACCAACACCTTCCCCAACTGGCCGCTGGCGCAACCCTTCCGCATGCTGGCCCATAACGGCGAGATCAATACCCTGCGCGGCAACAGCAACTGGATGCGGAGCCACGAAACGCGCATGGCCGCCACGGTCTTCGGCGAGTTCGGCGACGACATCAAGCCGGTGATTCAATCCGGCAGCTCCGATTCGGCGGCGCTGGATGCGGTGTTCGAGGTCATGGTGCGGGCGGGGCGGTCGGCGCCCATGGTCAAGAGCCTGATGATCCCCGATTCGTGGTCGAACAAGGCCACCATGCCCCAGCGCTACAAGGACTTTTACAGCTACTGTAACTGCGTCATGGAGCCTTGGGACGGCCCCGCGGCGGTGGCCGCCACCGATGGCCGCTGGGTGATCGCCGGCATGGACCGGAACGGGCTTCGGCCGATGCGCTTTACCCGCACCGCCGACGGCCTTTTGATCGTCGGATCGGAATCCGGCATGGTGCCGGTGAAAGAGTCGGAGGTCCTCGAGAAGGGCCGGGTGGGCCCGGGCGAGATGATCGGCGTCGATCTCGAGGACGGACGCTTCTACCACGACCGCGAGCTCAAGGACATGCTGGCGCGTAGCCACCCCTACCACGAGTGGGCGCGCAACATGACCCTGCTCGACAACCAGATCAAGCGCAAGCACGCGGCGCGGCCCGAATTTTCGCGCACCGAGCTGCGCCGGCGCCAAAGCATCGTCGGCTACAACATGGAGGAGCTCGAGCTCATCCTCCACCCCATGGTCGAGGACGGCAAGGAGCCGACCGGCTCCATGGGGGATGACACGCCGCTGGCGGTGTTGTCGGACCGCTATCGCGGCCTCCATCACTTCTTCCGCCAGAATTTCAGCCAGGTGACCAACCCGCCCATCGATTCCCTGCGCGAGCAGTACCAGATGAGTTTGAAAACGCGGCTGGGGAACCTCGGCAACATCCTGGAAGAGAACTCGGAACAGACCAGGCTCCTGCAACTCGAATCGCCGGTGCTGACCAACGCTGCCTTCGAGGCCATGCGGACCTACATGGGCTCCGAGGCGGTCGAGATCGATTGCACCTTCCCGGCGGACGGCGCCGAGAACGCCTTGCCGGACGCGCTCTATCGTATCCAGCGCGAGGCCGAGGACGCGATCCGCGAGGGAAGCGTTCACGTCATACTGAGCGATAAGGGTGTCAGCGCCGAACGCGCGCCGATGCCGATGATTCTCGCCACCGGCGCGGTGCACACCCATCTCGTCCGCCAGCAGCTGCGCACCTTCACCTCGCTCAATGTGCGCTCGGGCGAGTGCCTCGACGTTCATTATTTCTCCGTGCTCATCGGCGTCGGCGCCACCACGGTCAATGCCTATCTCGCCGAGGAAAGCATCGCCGACCGCCAGCGCCGGGGATTGTTCGACGGCCTGACCCACGGCGAGTGCGTCCGGCGCTACAAGCAGGCCGCCGACGAGGGCATTCTGAAGGTCATGTCGAAGATGGGAATCTCGGTGCTGAGTTCCTATCGCGGCGGCAACAATTTCGAGGCCGTCGGCCTGTCCCGTTCATTGGTCGCCGAGTTCTTCCCCGGCATGACCTCGCGCATCTCCGGCATCGGGCTTTCGGGCATTCAGCGCAAGGTCCTGGATATTCATGCGCGCGCTTACAGCGAGGACGTGATTACCCTGCCGGTCGGCGGTTTTTACACTTACCGGCGCAGCGGCGAGGTCCATGGCCTCAACGGCAATCTGATCCATACCCTGCAGCGGGCGGTCGAGACGGACTCCTATGCGGCGTACAAGCAGTTCGCCGAAGGGGTGGGTGCCGCACAGCCGATCAACCTGCGCGATTTACTCGATTTCAAACAGGATTGTGAGCCCGTCGCCCTGGAGGAGGTCGAATCGATCACCGAGATCCGCAAGCGGCTGGTGGCGCCGGGCATTTCGCTTGGCGCGCTGGGCCCCGAAGCCCACGAGACCCTGACCATCGCCATGAACCGCATCGGCGCCAAGTCGGATTCGGGAGAGGGCGGCGAGGACTCCGCCCGCTATACGCTCCGGCCCAACGGCGACAACGCCTCTTCGGCGATCAAGCAGGTGGCCTCGGCGCGGTTCGGCGTCAACGCCGAATATCTCAACAATTGCCGGGAGCTCGAGATCAAGATGGCCCAGGGGTCGAAGCCCGGCGAGGGCGGCCAGCTTCCCGGCATCAAGGTCTCGGAGATGATCGCCAGGCTGCGCCATTCGACGCCCGGGATCACCCTGATTTCACCGCCGCCGCACCACGACATCTATTCGATCGAGGATCTGGCGCAGCTGATCTATGACCTCAAGCAGATCAACCCGGAGGCCAAGGTGTGCGTGAAACTGGTGGCCCAGTCGGGAATCGGCACCATCGCCGCCGGCGTCGCCAAGGCCAAGGCCGACGTGATCCTGGTGTCGGGCCATTCCGGCGGCACCGGGGCGAGCCCGCAAAGCTCGATCAAATATGCCGGCCTCCCCTGGGAGATGGGCGTGTCCGAGGTCAATCAGGTGCTGACGCTGAACCGGCTGCGCCACCGGGTGATCCTGCGCACCGACGGCGGCATCAAGACCGGGCGCGACATCGTCATCGCCGCCATACTGGGGGCCGAGCAGTTCGGCATCGGCACCGCCGCGCTCGTCGCCATGGGCTGCATCATGGTGCGCCAGTGCCACACGAACACCTGCCCGGTCGGCGTCTGCACCCAGGATCCGAAGCTGCGCGCCAAGTTCACCGGGACGCCCGAGAAGGTGATGAACCTGTTCAGCTTCATCGCCGAGGAAGTGCGCGAAATCCTGGCGTCGCTCGGCGCCCGGTCGCTGGTGGAGATCATCGGGCGGACCGACCTGCTGTTTCAGGTGAGCCGCGGCTCCGAGCATCTCGACGACCTCGACCTCAACCCGCTCCTCACCCAGGCCGACCCCGGCGAGCACGCCCGTTATTACACCATCGAGGGACGCAACGAGGTGCCCGAGACCCTCGACGCCCAGATCATCGAGGACGCCAAACCGGCGCTCGAGGGCGGCGAGAAGATGCAGCTCGCTTATAACGTCCGCAACACCCAGCGCGCCATCGGCACCAAGCTCTCATCGATGATCACCCGCCGCTTCGGCATGGCTGGGCTCGAGCCCGGCCACATCACCGTGCGTCTGCGCGGCACCGCCGGTCAGTCGCTCGGCGCCTTCGCCGTGCAAGGGGTGGAGTTGAAGGTGTTCGGCGACGCCAACGACTATGTCGGCAAGGGACTGTCGGGTGGCGTCATCATCGTCCGCCCGCTGGCATCGTCGCCGCTGGTCAGCAACGAGAACACCATCATCGGCAACACGGTGCTTTACGGCGCCACGGCGGGCAAGCTGTTCGCCGCCGGCCAGGCGGGCGAGCGCTTCGCCGTGCGCAATTCCGGCGCCGACGCGGTGGTCGAGGGCTGTGGGTCGAACGGCTGCGAGTACATGACCGGCGGTGTCGCCGTCATCCTCGGCCCCGTCGGCGACAATTTCGGGGCCGGCATGACCGGCGGCATCTCTTTCGTCTATGACGCCGACGAGACCTTCGCCGACCGCGTCAACGGCGATACCCTGGTCTATCAGCGCGTCGAGACCGAGTACTGGGAGAACCGCCTCAAGGCGCTCATTACGGAGCATGTCGGGCACACCCAATCGCGATTCGCCGAGCGGCTCCTCATCGACTGGAGCCGCGAGGTCGGCAGGTTCTGGCAGATCGTCCCCAAGGAGCTGCTGGCGATCCTCGAGCATCCGGTCACGGCCGAGATGGAGAGGGCCGAGCGGGCTTAGCAACGGTCCTGTTTGGCACCCGCCCCCTTTTCCCGTCCCCGGCGTTGGGTTAGAGTCCCCGCCGATGCGCCTGCTCTATCATCTCTGGCTGTCGCCCTTCTCGCGCAAGGTGCGGGTCGCGCTGCGCGAGAAGAACCTCGATTTCGACATGAAGGTCGAAAAGGTGTGGGAACGCCGTCCCGGTTTCCTCGCCATCAACCCGGCCGGCCAGGTGCCGGTGCTGGTCGAGCCCGACGGCGCCGTCATCGCCGACAGCAACGCAATCTGCGAATATCTCGAAGAGGTCTATCCCGACCGCCCTCTCTTGGGTGACGACGCCAGGCAGCGCGCCGAGGTGCGCCGGCTGGTCAACTGGTTCGATATAAAGTTCGACCGGGAGGTGACCGCCAATCTCGTCGGCCAGAAGGTGCAAAAGAAATTCCTCGGTCTCGGCCAGCCCGATTCCCGCGCCATCCGGGCGGGGCTCGCCAACATCGGCACCCATCTCGATTATATCGCCTATCTGTCGGAGCGCCGCCAATGGCTGGCGGGGGAGGGGATATCGCTCGCCGACATCGCCGCCGGGGCCCATCTTTCCACGGTCGATTATATCGGCGACGTGCCGTGGGACGACTATCCGGCGGCCAAGGACTGGTACGCCCGCATCAAGTCCCGGCCCTCGTTCCGCCCCTTGCTCGGCGATCACATCCCCGGCATCCGTCCGCCGAAGCATTACGCCGATCTCGATTTCTGAAACCGCTTAGCGCGCCGGGTTATCGCACCGGCGCGCGGATCCGTTCCAGGTTGCGGTGCGCGTCCCTGGCGGCGGCGCTTTTGGGCGCCGTCTCGATGACGCGGCGCCAGTCGCCGGCGGCGCCCTGCTCGTCGCCCGAGAGGCGGCGGATGATGCCCCGTTCGAGATAGGCGTCGGGGTTCCCGGGCCTTAGCGCCAGCGACCGGCTCACGTCCTTGGCGGCGAGGGCAAGGTCATTCACCCGGCGGTAGGCGCCGGCGCGGTAGAGGTAGGCGTCGGCGCGCCCGGGCGCCATCGCGAGCGCCCGGCTCAGATCACCGATCGCTTCCGCGTAGCGCCCGAGACCGGCATAGGCGAAGGCACGGTCGATCAGCAACTCCACGTCCTTGGGTGCGG